>LFIK01000290.1_pt1 | contig 37217 bp, 30 predicted proteins | sample 643401 | NCBI WGS metagenome assembly LFIK01 (sample SAMN03777447, study PRJNA286221) | soda lake metagenome | biome: soda lake; feature: Kulunda steppe; material: water; isolation source: sample T5-Br brine of Lake Tanatar-5 | place: Russia: Kulunda steppe | collected 2010-07
CCTCGCAAAAGACTGGGAGAAAACCATCGAGAGCGCCACTGCATGGCTGACCGTCGCCCACATCCGCATCATCACGCGAAGGCTCGCAAGATACAGCTAAACGGCCTGGAATTATGAGTCAGACACTTAGGGTGTTTTCGTGCGCGTCAAATGGTTTGGGCTGCACCATCGACCGCACTCAGTTTTTCGGGGACTGAAGCGCAGACGCGACAGAGGTTCAACGCTCCGCCCTGGCTATCACTGCGTTCAGCAGCACGTTTACCGCCGGGAGTTGATCCTCCAGCGTCGTGTTTTCGGCTTCGTTGTGGGTTATGCCGTCGCCGCAGGGAGAAAGCAGTAGGGCAACCGGATACGTCGCCGCCATGTGGTAGGCGTCGTGCCCAGCCTGACTTAGCATGTCTCGGTGGCTGACTCCAAGCGCCTTTGCAGCCTCGCGCAGATGGCTGATGCAGTCCAGGTCGAAGCGCTCGTCGCCATAAACCCAGCGGTCAATAATTTCATACTCGACCTGTGCACGTCTCGATGCCTGGGCAATCCGCTCTTCCAATGCCGACAGCATCTCATCTGCCGTGGCTGACTCAGGATGGCGCAAGTCGAGACTCAGTTCGGCGTTGTCCGGCAGGATTCCCGCCAAATTCGGCGATACCGTAAGCCGCGCCGCCGTCACCTTGCCGTCGCTGCCAGCATATTCCCAGCCCAGATCGTCCGCCGCTGTAATCATGCGCGCGGCACCAACAAGCGCGTTTTTGCGCTTTTCCATTGGAGTCGGCCCAGTATGCGCGTTCTCACCCTTGATCCTTATCAGCATCCCGCGCACCGCATAACCGCCGATGACAATGCCTACATGGACGCCCAGTCGGTCTAGTTCCGGTCCTTGTTCGATATGCAGTTCGAAATAGCTGTCCACGTCGCGCTCTCCCACTGGCTCGCTGCCAGCGTAGCCGATGCGCTGCAGTTCCTCGCCGAGCGTAAGGCCCTCGCCGGGACCGGGATCGCGCGTCGATCGTGCAAGGCCCCAGTTCAGGTCATAGACACCCGCGAATACGCCCGCTGCGACCATAGGAGGCTGAAAGCGCGCGCCCTCCTCATTGGTCCAGTTCACGACCTCGATAGGGCGCTTGGTGGTGATGCCGAGATCGTTCAACGTGCGTATGATTTCTAGCCCGGCTAACACGCCGACAATGCCGTCATAGCGACCACCAGCAATCTGGGTGTCCAGATGGCTTCCCACCATGACCGGCGGCAAGTCTTCGCGGCCCAACCGACGGGCGAACATCGAGCCCATGCGGTCGATCGTGACTGTGCAGCCCGCTTCCTCGCACCAGCGGCGGAATAAATCGCGCATTTCCTTATCGGAATCGGTAAGAGCGAGCCGACGCATGCCGCCTGCTATTCCGGGCCCAATCTTTGCGGATGCGTCTACCGTCTTCCAAAAACGCTCGCCATTAGCTCGCAGCTGCTTCGTATTCATCCGCCAAACTCCCATTGTACGTATAAATATATATAAATATAAAAATAGTATAATCCAAGTCCTTCTGAACTCGCATTCGGGGTTGATGTGCAGACGCGGAAGGATTTAGCTGGTTCGATGATCCGCCGTGGCTTCCGTTCCCCGACAGAACACCCTGAACTTCCAAATCACGACGCTTTTCCCTTTTCCTATGCATCAACCCCTTTTCAACCATCGGTTTTATTTATACCCTACTCGATAGTGTTTCGTAATTTTGGCGATTGATCCGAGTCGCTCATTCGAACCTACGTGAAAAATGAGAAAAATGTTCGCAATAATCCCTGATATCCATGCCGACTACGCGCGCCTGTCGAAGACACTTGAGGGTTTAGGGTTCCTGGGGCCTTCAGCCGCTCGGAAGTCGCACTGGTATCATCCCGATGGCGTGAAAGCGGTTTTCCTCGGTGATTTCATCGATGGCGGCAGGGACAATGCCCGCGTAACCCAGGCCGTTCGAGGTATGGTTGAAGCCGGTGAGGCCTTTGCGATCATGGGCAATCATGAACTGAACGCCCTCCTGTTTCATACGCCTGGACATGATGGAAGGTCGTGGCTACGTCCGCGTATGGGAAACAATGTGAAGCAGCACAGGACGTTCCTTGATGAGTTTGGGTGCAACGACGACACAGATTTTTCGATGCCAAAAGACGGAAACCTGAAGGAGGCGCTCGGTTGGTTTCTGTCGCTTCCGCTGGCGTTGGATTTCGGAGCGTTTCGTGTCGTTCATGCTCAGTGGGAACCCGGCGACGTCTCGCTTGTTCAGGAGCGGCTGGGAGCACGCACGAGTCCGACTTTGCTCCACAGGGATTTGCCGGAAATTGCGACCTGTAGCTCGGCTTTCGGAGAGGCGGTCGATCGCATGCTCAAGGGGGCTGAGATCCGACTTCCTGAAGGTGCGTCGTTCGTTGACTATGGTGGGAATCGGCGCTACGAAATGCGCGTCCGATGGTGGGCTTCCAGTGAACCAACATATCGGAACCTCGCCCTCTCGGTGCCCGACCCTTCGGTCCTTCCGAATGAGCTGGTCAGCGAGGTTTCTGATTTGGAGCGCTATCCGGCCGGTGGACCTCCGGTCTTCGTCGGGCACTGTAAGATGCACGGCGAGCCTCAGATCGATGAGGGTAGCGCTGCGGCCTGCCTGGATTTCCCTCAAAAGGCGTGCGCCTACCTCTGGAAAGAGGGAGACAGCCGCCTCATGGTCAATCGGCTGCACTCTTTTCCTTGATGAGGGTACGAGGAAGCCGACAGTCTACCAGGACGATTCGGCTTGGGCATTTCGAACCCCATTTTTCACAATCCAGAGCTCGGATTTTCTCGAAAAGATCGACGCTAAAACGGATTCGCAGTTTGATGCATAAGAAAGGACGATTCGCATAGATTTTTAGGGTACCAAATGTGAACACACTCCCCGGATTTTCCCCGTATTTAAGAGTGAAGTTCAGGTCATGTTCTGCAAGCTCGCTATTTCCGGAAAAATGCGGTCAGCCCCAAGCCTCTGAAATATCAGAAGAAAATGGTGCTGCCGGACAGGATTGAACTGTCGACCTCTCCCTTACCAAGGGAGTGCTCTACCACTGAGCTACGGCAGCGAACGGGCGGGCGGTGTGTCGCCTCGCTTGCGGCGGGTGGATATCGGATTGCGCGGGGGCTGGCAAGTGGGGCGGGGCGGTTTCGGTGAAGAAAATGACCTGCGCCGGGATTTGGCTCACTCGGCGGCCTGTCGGGCCTCGTGCAGCGGCAGGCCGAGCGCCTCCCAGGTTTCGAGCAGCGCATCGCGCAGGGAGGTGATATGCGCCTCGCCGTGCAGCGGTGTCGGAGTGATGCGCAGGCGCTCGGTGCCGCGCGGGACGGTCGGGAAGTTGATCGGCTGGATATAGATGCCGTGGCGCTCCAGCAGCCGGTCGGAAGCCGCCTTGCAGATCTCGGCATCGCGCACCATCACCGGCACGATATGGGTCGGCGTCGGCAGAACCGGCAGGCCGGCTTCGCCGAGCACCCGCTTCACCCGCGCGGCCTGGCGCTGCTGCCCCTCGCGCTCAGCCTGCGAGCGCTTGAGATGACGTACCGAGGCCTCGGCGGCGGCGCAGATCGCGGGGGGGAGGGCGGTGGTGAAGATGAAGCCGGGCGCATGCGAGCGCACCGCGTCGATCACCGCCGCGCGGCCCGTGATATAGCCGCCGAGCACGCCATAGGCCTTGCCGAGCGTGCCCTCGATCACGTCGATGCGGTGCATCACCCCGTCGCGCTCGGCGATGCCGGCGCCGCGCGGGCCGTACATGCCCACCGCATGCACCTCGTCGATATAGGTCATGGCGCCGTAGCGCTCGGCCAGATCGCAGATCTCCGCGATGGGCGCGATGTCGCCATCCATGGAATAGACGCTCTCGAAGACGATCAGCTTCGGCTTGTCGCCGACGGCGATCAGCAGCTCCTCGAGATGGGCGACGTCGTTATGACGGAAGATCTGCTTCTCGCAGCCGGCATTGCGCACGCCCTCGATCATCGAGTTGTGGTTCAGCGCGTCGGAAAAGATGACGCAGCCGGGAATCAGCCGGGCGATGGTAGCGATGCCGGTCTGGTTCGAGATGTAGCCCGAGGTGAAGACGAGCGCGGCTTCCTTGCCGTGCAGATCGGCGAGTTCGGCTTCGAGTCCGACGATTGGGTGGCTCGTGCCGGAAATGTTGCGCGTCCCGCCCGCACCGGTGCCGCAGCGCTGCGCGGTCTCCGCCATGGCCGCGATCACGTCCGGGTGCTGGCCCATGCCCAGATAATCGTTGGAGCACCAAACCGTGATCTCGCGCTCGCCTTGCGGGCTGTGCCAGCGGGCACGCGGGAACTCACCGGCAATCCGCTCGAGATCGGCAAAGACGCGGTAGCGGCGTTCCTGCTTCAGGCTGTCGAGGGCGTTTTCGAAATAACGGACGTAATCCATCGCTTCACCGGGGATGAGCCGCGCGGGGGCGCGACGCTGGCATTCAGATTCGCATCGCCGACAGTATCGCACATGGGGCGCTGTCAATGCGAACAATTCCAATATAGGGGGATTGGCGCTTGAGAGAGCCCGTGTAAAGCCTTATTCCGGTTTCGGGCGACGAAGGGTCGCAAATGCGACGCGACAGGCCCGAGCGATGCGGTCATCTGGTGAGGTCATGGCGGATCAGGGGCGCGAGGCGCGGCTGAAGGCGGCGCTGCGGGAGAATCTGAAACGGCGCAAGCAGCAGGCGCGCAAGCGCGCGAGCGCCGCCGACCAGGAACGTGTCACGCAGGACACGGATGCCGGCGCACAGGTGCCGGATGCGGGGGATGAGGGGAAGACATCTTGATCTCGCCACTTTCGGCCGCACAAGCAACAGGTCATGCAAGATCAAGCGGCTGAATGCCGCAGTGAGAACGAACATTCGGGGGCCCAGGGCATGGATCGCATCATCATCCGCGGCGGCGCGCCGCTCAACGGCGCGATACCGATTTCCGGCGCGAAGAATGCGGCGCTCCCCCTGATGACCGCGAGCCTGCTCACCAAGGACACGCTCGAACTCGCAAACGTCCCGCGGCTGGCGGATGTGCAACTCCTCCTGCGGATCCTGGGCAATCACGGCGTCGATCACACCATTGTGGGGCGGCGCATCGGCGAGAGCACCGAATCCGGCCAGACGCTGCGTCTTCAGGCCTCCACCGTAATCGACACGACGGCGCCCTATGAGCTCGTCTCGCGCATGCGGGCGAGCTTCTGGGTGATCGCGCCGCTGCTCGCGCGTTTCGGCGAGGCCCGCGTCTCGCTGCCCGGCGGCTGCGCCATCGGTACGCGCCCGGTCGATCTGCTGATCGACGCGCTGCAGAAGCTCGGGGCCGAGATCGAGATCGATGCCGGTTACGTCGTCGCGCGTGCGAAGGATGGCCTGCGCGGTGCGCGCATCGATTTCCCGAAGGTCACCGTCAGCGGCACCCATGTGGCGATGATGGCGGCGGTGCTGGCGCGGGGCGAGAGCGTGATCGAGAACGCCGCGCGCGAGCCGGAAATCGTCGACGTGGCCGATTGCCTGAATAAAATGGGCGCGAAGATCTCCGGCGCCGGCTCTTCGCGGATCGTGATCGAGGGGGTCGGCAGCCTGCACGGGGCGAGCCACGCGGTGCTGCCCGATCGCATCGAGACGGGCACCTACGCGATGGCGGTGGCCATGGCGGGCGGGGACGTGACGCTGGAAAATACCAGCGCCGACCTGCTCCGGGCGCCTCTCGACGTCCTGCGCCGTGCCGGTGCCGAGATCGACGAGAGCAATACCGGCATCCGCGTGCGCCGCAACGGCGCCCGGCTCGTGCCGGTCGATATCGAAACCCAGCCCTTCCCCGGCTTCGCCACCGATCTGCAGGCGCAGTTCATGGCGCTGATGACGCGGGCCGAGGGGGTTTCGCATATCCGGGAGACGATCTTCGAGAACCGTTTCATGCATGTGCAGGAACTCGCCCGCCTCGGCGCGAAGATCCGCCTCGACGGCGATCTCGCCATTGTCGAAGGCGTGCCGGCATTGCGTGGGGCGCCGGTGATGGCGACGGATCTGCGCGCCTCGGTCTCCCTCGTCATCGCGGCGCTCGTCGCGGAGGGCGAGACCACGATCAACCGGGTCTACCATCTCGACCGCGGGTTTGAGGCGCTGGAGAGCAAGCTGGTGCGCTGCGGCGCCCAGGTGGAGCGCGTGCGCGCCTGAACGGTTTGGTATAGGGCGATCAGGCCGCGTGGGGCAGAACCTGGTAGGGGCGCAGCGGCAGATGCACCAGCACGACCGTTCCCACACCGACCTGCGAACGGATGCGCAGATTGCCGCCATGCAGTTCCGCCAGTGATCGGGCAATGGCGAGGCCCAGCCCCGAGCCCTGATAGGTCTTGGCGTACTCGCTCTCCACCTGCTCGAAGGGCTTGCCGATCTTCTTGAGCGCTTCGCGCGGAATGCCGATCCCGTCATCCTCGACATAGATGTTGATCGCGTCGTTCACGATGCGCGTGCGCAGGGCGATGCGACCGTTCTCGTTGGTGAACTTCACCGCGTTCTGCAACAGATTGACCAGAATCTGCTGGATCGAGCGCTCATCGGCGTGGATTCGCGCCTGCGGTGCCTTCTCGACGGAGAAGTCGAGCCCCTTCGCCCGCGCGAGTTCCGCGATCATCCGGGTGGCGCGCTCGATGGCTTCATCGACGAAGAATTCACGCTTCTCCAGCTTGATGCGCCCGGCTTCGATTCTGGACATGTCGAGGATGTCGTTGATGACCGAGAGCAGATATTCGCCCGAGGAGCGGATATCGCGGCAATACTCACCGTATTTGTCGTTGCCGAGTCTGCCGAACACGCCGCTTTCCATGACTTCGGCAAAGCCGATAATGGCGTTGAGCGGCGTGCGCAATTCGTGACTCATATTGGCGAGGAATTCGGATTTCGCCCGGCTGGCGCCCTCGGCCTCCGCTTTCTGCTCGAGGTAGCGCTCGGCGAGATCGGCCAGTTGCTGGGTCTGTGTCTCGAGCTTCTGGCGGGAAATGCGCAGGTCGCTGATGGTGGCCTTGAGGCGGCGCTCCGAGTCGAGCAGGCGCTCCTCGTGGCGCTTGAGCGTGGTGATGTCGGTGCCCACCGAGACGTAACCCCCGTCGCCCGTGCGCCGCTCGTTGATCTGCAGCCAGCGCCCGTCCGAGAGCTCGGCCTCGAAGCTGCGGGCGCCGAGGTCGGGATCGGCATCGCGCGGCAGTTCCTGCTGAACGATCGGCTGGTGGGCGTTGCGCATCACCTGCTTGTAGGGAGAGCCGGGAGCGGCGGCGTCCGTATCCAGGCGATGCAGCTCCCTGAATTTCGAATTGCACAGCACGAGCCGGTTCTGTGAATCCCAAAGGACGAAGGCTTCGGAAATCGCGTCGATCGCATCGCGCAGGCGCATATCCGCCTCGGCGGTGCGCTGGGCGAGGGCGCGCTGCTCGGTGATATCGACCGAAATCCCGATCAGGTGGCGCGACCCGTCATCCTGATCCTCCACCAGTTCCGCGCGCGCCCGCAGCCAGACCCAGGTGCCGGCAGCATCGCGGATGCGGAATTCGTGATCGACGATGCTGCTGCGAGAGGCGGCGAGTTGGTCGGCGAGGGCGTAGAAATCCGTGTCGTCGGGATGAATCAGGCTGTTGACGTCGCCGAAGGAGAGAAACTCGTCCTCGCGGCTATAGCCGAGCATGGCATACATCGATTCGGACCAGTAGATGCGTCCGCGCGCAATATCCCAGTCCCACAGGCCGCAGCGCCCGCGATTGAGGGCGGAATCGATGCGCCGGCTAACCTTCTGACAGATATGGTCGGCAGTCCTGGCCCGGGTCGCCTGCAGGAAGTAGGCGGCTCCGAGCCCGATCAGAACCACGACCGTGGCCATCAGCAGCGAGAATTGGGAGCGCGTCCGCGCCTGGCTGGCGGCGAGGATATCGGCATGGGGCTGGATGACGGCGACGATGCCGCTGCCGTCGCGAAGGCGCATGATCGCGCTCACCGCGTCGTCCCCGGAGGCGAGACGGGCCGAGACGCTGGCATGGGGTTGCTCCAGGCCTGCCAGACGCACCGCGCCCTCATAGAGGGCTGCGAGACCGGTCGGCGTGTTCGTCTCGCGGTACGAATCCGCCCGGATCCGGCCCTCGCCATCCGCGAGCAGGATTCGCCGGCCCTGCGGCGTCGTCTTGCTCGGCGCCTTGCCCAGGAAAGTGTCGAGGGCCTCTCCCGCATCGGTCGAATCGATTGCGAGGATGCGGGCTGCGGCGAGATGGGCGAGGAGCTCGACCTCGGCGGCTGCACGATGCAGGGATTCGTCGCGATCGGAGCGGGATTGCAGAATGGCCGTGACGGCGAGGGAAGCGAGGAAGACGGCGAGCAGGACGGGGATGGCGAGTTTGAGCCAGGGGTCGGCCCGTTAGAGGCGTTCCAGCGCGGGGTGGATGCCCGAGCCGGTAATGCCCAATATGCTGCCGCCGCGCGCAGCAGCGCCCGTCGTCTCCGCGCCGGTCATGCGCAGACCCCCTTCGGATTCCTGATCGTCTTGTCGGGAGACGTGCCGCATCTACCCGAATCACTAATAATAGAATCCTGTAGAAATTTTTTGTCCAGACTTGCATTCAGCAAATTTTAACGGTCGCAAAAAGTGGGGCTGAACGGGTGCAGAGCAGTGCCCTGCGAATCACGGATCGGCTTTGTAACAAACTGTAACTTTTACGGAATTTTCCATACACGTGTGAAGGTTGTGTCTTTGAAGACGATGCGTGATTCGCGGTTTTCAGCGCGCTCGACAGACTTTGCATCGCAGCATTACCGTGCTGCATGGCAGCATTCGGTGAAAACGGGCAAATCACTGCCCGTCAGGGTCATCGTTCCGGCGGCTCGGGGTCATGCCAGGGTGCGCTGCACGATATCCGCAACATCCCGCGAGAGCCCGTCGCGCGCGGCGATATGTTCGAGCGCGGCACGCGCCTTCGCCCGGCGCCCCGGCTCGAGAACGCGCCAGGTGTTGAAGGCCGTCAGCAGGCGGGCTGCGAGCTGGGGGTTGCGGGTGTCGAGGGTGAGCACCTGCTCCGCCACGAAGTGGTAACCCGCGCCGTCGGCCCGGTTGAACTGGGTGGGATTGTTCATCGCAAAGGCCCCGATCAGGGCGCGCACCCGGTTGGGATTGTTCAGGGAGAAGGCGGTATCGCGCATCAGCTCCTGAACCCGGGCGAGGGTTCCCGGTTCCGCGACGCTCGCCTGCAGGGCGAACCATTTGTCGAGAACCAGCGGCTCCTCGGTGAACCGCGTGCGGAAATCGGCCAGGAGGCGGTCGCGCAGGGCTTCTCCGATCCCAGGGGCGTGGATCGCGACATTCAGGGCCCCGAGCCGGTCGGTCATGTTGTCGGCTTCGTCATATTGGGCTGCGGTCATGGCCTCTGCCTCGTCCGCCGGCCGTATCGCCGGATCGCAGCTGGCCAGGAGATCGAGGGCGATATTGCGCAGGGCGCGACGCCCGGCCGAGCCGGCATCGGGGCTGTAGGGGCGCGACGAGGCGAGCTGTGCGCGCAGCGTGGCGAGGCGCGGTGCCAATGTCTCGGCCAGATGGATCTTCAAGGCGGTGCGTGCGGCGTGAATCGCGTCCGGATCCACATCGGCGCCGATCTCCTGGGCGATCTCCGTTTCAGGCGGCAATGCCAGCATCAGCGCCGCGAATGCCGGGTCGCCTTCCGCTTCCTCGGCGAGAAAACCGTCCAGCGCCTTCGCGAGTGCATCCGCGCCGCGGCTGTCGCCGGGACGATCCGGGCGCGTCATCAGCCGCGTGGCCACGCTTTGCGCCGCTTGCCAGCGGTTGAAGGCGTCGCTGTCATGGCGCACCAGCGTCAGCAGCGCCGCGTCGTCGAGATCGAGGCTGAGCCGGACCGGGGCCGAAAAGCCGCGCAGGAGGCTCGGTATCGGAGGCGCAGAGACATTTTCGAAGGTCAGGCTGTCACTGGCGCGGGACAGGGCGAACACGCCGTCCGTCTCCAGCCCCTGCGCCTCGCCGCCGACATCCTCGCCATTCGGCCCGACCAGGCCGAGCGCGATGGGGATCACCACCGGCTGTTTGACGGCCTGCCCCGGCGTCGGCGGTGTCGACTGGGCGAAGTCGAGGCGGTAGCGGCGAGCATCGGCGTCGTAATGGCCTGATACGGCGACACGCGGTGTGCCGGCCTGTTCATACCAGAGCGCGAACTGGGTCAGATCCCGACCGGAAGCATCGCGGAAACAGGTCAGGAAATCCTCGATCGTGGCGGCCTGGTTGTCGTGGCGCGAAAAATACAGATCCATGCCCGCCTTGAAGGCTGCCTCGCCGAGCAGGGTCTTAAGCATGCGGATGATCTCCGCGCCCTTCTCATAGACGGTCGCCGTGTAGAAGTTGTTGATCTCACGGTATTCGCGCGGGCGCACGGGATGGGCGAGGGGGCCGGAATCCTCGGTGAACTGGCGCGCGCGCAGGGTCCGCACGGCATTGATGCGCTCGACGCCGCGCGAACGCTCGTCGCTGGAGAATTCCTGGTCGCGAAAGACGGTGAGGCCTTCCTTCAGGCAGAGCTGGAACCAGTCGCGGCAGGTGATGCGGTTGCCGGTCCAGTTGTGGAAATATTCATGCGCGATGATCGCCTCGATATGGGCGAAGTCGCTGTCCGTCGCGGTCTCCTGCGAGGCGAGGACGTATTTGTCGTTGAAGATGTTGAGGCCCTTGTTCTCCATCGCGCCCATGTTGAAATCGGAGACGGCGACGATGTTGAACACGTCGAGATCGTATTCACGCCCGAAGACCTTCTCGTCCCAGCGCATCGAGCGCTCGAGCGCGTCGAGCGCGTAATCCGCGCGCGATTCCTTGCCGCGCTCGACATGGACGGCGAGGTCGACCTTGCGCCCGCTCATGGTCACGAATGCGCGCGTGACGCTTCCCAGATCGCCGCCGACCAGGGCGAAGAGGTAGGAGGGTTTGGGGTGGGGATCGTCCCAGACCGCGAAATGGCGGCCGCCGGGCAATTCGCCCGAGGCGACCGGGTTGCCGTTGCCGAGCAGCACCGGCGCCTCGGCCCGGTTCGCCTCGATGCGCGTGGTATAGACCGCCATGACGTCGGGCCGGTCGAGGAAATAGGTGATCCGGCGAAAGCCTTCCGCCTCGCATTGGGTGCAATAGACCCCGTTCGAGCGGTACAGCCCCATGAGCTTGGTATTGGCCGTGGGATCGATCCGGGTCTCGATGGTCAGGCTGAACGGGTCTTGCGGTGGTTGCGCGATGGTGAGCTTATCGGGGGCGCAGGTGTAATCGCCCTGCATAAGCGGCTTGCCGTCGAGGGCGAGGCTTTCGAGCTGCAATTCGTCCCCGTCCAGCACGAGCGGCGCGCCGGGTGTTCCGGCGGGATTGGGCCGCAGCGCCAGCATCGCACGCACCCGCGTCGCCGTCGGGTCGAGATGGATATCGAGATCCACCCGGTCGATCAGGTAGTCGCTCGGACGGTATTCCGAGAGCCGGATCGTCTGGGGGGTCTCGGTGCGCATGGGGAAGGCTTTCTCGAACCGGGGGTGAATCGATCCCGGACTTGTAGCCCGATCTCGCCCGGAGCCGCAATGTGTCCTGCGGCGCGCCGTGCCGACGCGCATGCGCTTGCGGGGAGCCGGCGCGCTTGCCATACAGGGGCGATGACGGAAGCCTTCTTCTACCACCTGCAGCGCATGCCGCTGGAACGGGTTCTGCCGACGCTCCTCGAGAAGTCGCTCGAGCGCCGCTGGCGTGCCGTCGTGCAGGTGACGGGGGAGGAGCGTGCCGCTGCGCTCGACGACCGTCTGTGGACCTATGACGACCAGTCATTCCTGCCGCACGGGCGCGCCGATGCGGCCGATGCGGCGCAGGATCCGGTGGTGATCGCCCTCGACTTTACCAATCCCAACGATGCCGTGATCCGCTTCCTCGTCGATGGCGCGCCGCTGCCGCCCGATCCCGCGCGCTATCAGCGCATCATGATCATCTTCGACGGCAATGACGATGAGGCGCTCGCGCATGCGCGCATGCAGTGGAAGGAAGCGAAGGCGGCGGGGCTGGAGACGACTTACTGGCAACAGGATGAGAACGGTCGCTGGAGCCGCAAGGCCTGAAGGCCCGGGAGAGACGATCATGAGCAGTTCCACGCAAGGCGCACCGAGCCTCGTCGAAGCGGTGCATAAGCTGAATCCCGGCGCCCATGTCGTGGCGATCGGTTTCCTCGGGGAGACCGCCGCCTTTGCGACGGGGGAGGGGGAGGTGCTCCTGTGGCGCGGCGGTGCCGAGCATCGCGTTGATGCGCATCCCGATGCGGCCGTGCTCTGTGCCGCCTGCGACGGTGAGCGTTTCGTCACCGGCGGTGACGATGGGCGCATCGCGGTGACCGGGGGCGATGGCTCCACGCGCGCATTCGCGCAGGTTCCCGGCGCCTGGATCGACGCACTCGCCCTGCATCATGACGGCGGAATCGCCTGGAGCGCCGGGCGCATGGTCACCGCCCGCGACCGCAAGGGCAACGAGAAACGCTTGACCGCGCCGTCATCGGTGCGCGGCCTCGCCTTCGCCCCAAAGGGCTATCGCCTCGCCGTGGCGCATTATAACGGGGTGAGCCTGTGGTATCCCAATCTCGAGAAGGAGCCCGACGCGCTCGAATGGAAGGGCTCGCATCTCGACGTGACCTGGTCGCCGGACGGACGCTTCGTCGTCACCTCCATGCAGGAGAACGCGCTGCACGGCTGGCGCCTCGCGCCGGATCGCGGGCATATGCGCATGTCGGGCTATGCCGCCAAGCCGCGCTCGCTCTCCTGGAGCGCCGATGGCGACATGCTGGCCACGAGCGGCGCGGATGCGGTGATCGCCTGGCCCTTCGACAGCAAGGAGGGCCCCACGGGCAAGGCGCCGCGCGAGTTCGGCATTCGCGAAGCGCGCGTCACCCGCGTCGCCTGTCATCCCCGTCTGCCGATCTGTGCAGCCGGCTACGAAGACGGCTGCGTCCTGTTGATTCGCGTTAGTGACGGCTCGGAACTGCTGGTGCGCCCGGCGGTGAAGCGCAGCGCGGTCACGGCGCTCGGCTGGGACGGGGCCGGCAAGCTGCTGGCCTTCGGCTGTGATGACGGGGCGGCGGGGATATTGCCGCTGCCGTGAGCTGCACGACGCCTCGAAGCCGGCAAAGGTTAAGGCGTATTTACCGTCAGATACGGTCGAGCCTTACAATTTCCCATTGGCGTTAACGATATGAAAGCCCTCCAAAGTCGATAAACGCACAGATGGAGGGACGCCACATGGGAATGCTCGCACGAATCGCCAAACCGAATCTCGCCGCGCAACCGGATATGCGCGCGGCTTTCGACAGTCTGCCTGTCGCAGTGATGATCTGCGAGACGCGGGATTTCGAAGTCGTCTATGCCAATCCGGAATCGCGCACCTTGCTGGGGCGGATCGGGCATCTTCTGAACATCGATCCCGAGAAGATCATCGGCACCTCGATCGACGTCTTCCACAAGAACCCTTCCCACCAGCGGCGCATCCTGTCGAATCCGAAGAACCTGCCGCACAACGCGCAGATCAAGCTCGGTGACGAATATCTCGACCTGGCGATTTCGCCCCTGATCGATGCGCGCGGGACCTATACCCATGCCGTGCTGACCTGGTCGATCGCGACGGAAAAGCGCCGGCAGGAGGACGAGGTGGCGCGGCTCCTCGAGATGATCGACCGGATGCCGATCAACGTGATGACCTGCGATCCCGAAAGCTTCGAGATCAATTACGTCAATTCGACCAGTATCGAGACCCTGTCAGGGATCGAGGAGCATCTGCCGATCAGGGCGAAGGATTTGCTCGGCCAGAGCATCGACATCTTCCACAAGCGCCCGACGCATCAGCGCTCCATCCTCGCCGATCCGGCAAACCTGCCGATCAACAGCAATATCCGCGTCGGCCCGGAAGTCCTCAACCTGCGCGTCTCCGCCATCATGTCGAAGGAGGGGCGCTATCTGGGCCCGATGCTGACCTGGAACGTAGTCACGGAAGAAGTCCGCGTGGCGGAGAGCGTGACCGAGACCTGCACCACCATGACCGGGACCGCCTCCGAGCTCGCCAGCGCCGCATCGCAGATGACCGCGATCGCCAGCCATGCCCAGGCCATGGCCGGCACCGTCTCGGCGGCGACGGAGGAGCTTTCGGCCTCGATCAGCGAAATCGCCAGCCAGGCGGCCTCCGCCGCCAATCTTTCCGGATCCGCGAGCCAGCGCGCCGGCGCGGCCGACGAAATGGTGCGCGAACTGGCGCAGGTCTCGCAGCAGATAGGCTCGATCACCGAAGTCATCGCCACCATTGCCGCCCAGACCAACCTGCTGGCCTTGAACGCCACCATCGAGGCCGCCCGCGCCGGTGAGGCCGGGAAAGGCTTCGCGGTCGTGGCGCAGGAGGTGAAGGCGCTTGCCGATCAGACCTCCCGGGCCACCAGCGAGATCAAGGCACAGATCGACACGATCCAATCGGTCTCGGGTACGACGGCGGAGGCGATCAGCGCCATCGTCAGCGATGTCGATACCCTGCGCGGCGCCTCCAACCAGATCGCGGCAGCGGTGGAGGAACAATCGGCGGCGATTCGCGAGGTCACCACCAACATGAGCGGCGTCTCTGATGCCGCGCATCAGACCGGCGAGGCAGCGAGCTCCATCAAGGACGTCTCCGCAGCGCTCGATTCGGATGCGCACCGTTTCAAGGGCGTGATCGACAGCTTCATCAGCCGGCGTGGCGACGCATGACGAAAGGGCTGCCTGAAAAACGGGCAGCACGCGCATCTACACCTTATGCGCGTTTGACTGACTAAAATATACGCAACTATCAGCTTATATTCTTATATAAATCAACCATATGGTTGGGTATTGTTCTCCAGTAACGATTCGATCCAATTCTGGTGGGTCTTGAGCCCTCACCCTGTTGATTTGACGACGGAACAGTCGAAAGGCCATTGCGATGGACCGGCGCAGCCGACATCTTGCGCCCGCAGACGGGATGACCCGGTTGAGCATTGTGCTCAAGCAATCGACGCGCACGCTGCATGATCTGACCGAGCAGCGCTTTCATACGCTGGCTGCATTTCACGAGGCGGGGCGGCTGCCCATTCTCACCAGCCTGAATCTCCGCCTTCTCGCCTGGCTCGATCCTCAGACCCGGCTGCGTTTGCCCCGTGGCGTCGGCCAGATCTGGCAGGCCCATGCCGGCGCCTTGCGTGAGGATGCCGGGATGCCGGATCCGCTCGTCGCGACACGGTTTCGCCTGCACGGAATATCGGAAGTGATCGGGGCGATCTATGTCGCCTGCGGAGCGACGCTGGGTGTCGCCGTTCTGACCCGTGATCACCGGCGGCACGGCGAACCGGGCGAGGCCGGCACGGATTCTCGTCAAGGCTCCACTGAGGAGCGCTTTCTCGCCACCGCACGGCTCACGGCGCGGCGCTGGCGCAACTTGCGCGGGGCGATCGACCTGTGGGGCCGCACTCCCGGAGCCCATCCGGATGCCTGCATCGCCGGCGCCGCAACCGCTTTCTGTGCCGCCATGACCATACTCGGCACGCTGGATCATGAGATCGGCGCCTCGGCGGGCGATCCGGCTTCCCGGAAACCGGAGCAAGAGGCATGACCAAACTCTCCGATGATGCGTCCTTTCCCGAGCATGAAGCCGTCTGTGAGGCGGAGCCGATCACCACGCCGGGATCGATCCAGAGCTTCGGGGCGTTCATCGCCTTCGACATCGCCACGGGCCGCGCGATCTTCGCTTCCCGCGATGCCGGCCGCTGGCTCGGCCATCCCGGCAAGACACTGGTGGGCCTCGCCCTGGGCCAGATCTTTCCCGAAGAGGCCATCGCGCGCATCCATCGCCTGCTGGCTGCGGAGCGCTATGCGCCGACCAATTTCACGAGCCTCGTGGCGATTGACGGCAGACTCTGTGACGCCGTCGTGCATCAGAATGGTGATCTGGCCATCATCGAGTGCATGGTTCCGGGGGATCCCTCCAATGCGGTCCGCAGTGTTTCTGCGGCGCAGGCGGCTTTGGCGCGGCTGCGGCAGAGCGACAGCCTCGACGATCTCCTTGCCTCGGCGGTCCATGAGATTCGTGCATTGACCGGATATGCGCGCACGATGGTCTATCGGTTCGACGATGACGGGCACGGTTGCGTCGTCGCCGAGAGCCGGCGGGAGGAATGCGAGCCCTATCTCGGGCTGCATTATCCCGCGAACGACATCCCCTCCCAGGCGCGCCGGATGTATCACTTGCAGCGCGTGCGCATCATTCCCGATGTGGATGTGGCGATCGAGCCCGTTCTCGGTGCGCCGGACAGGGATCCTGCCGATTGCGACATGACCTATGCCGTGTTGCGCGCGGTGTCGCCCTATCATCTGGAATACCTGCGCAATATGGGGGTACGCGGGACCCTGGCGATCTCCCTGATCGTCGAGGGCGGATTATGGGGGATGATCGTCTGCCATCACGATGCGCCCCGGATGATCGACACGACCCTGCGCGGCCTGTGCGACATGCTCGGACAGAGCCTGTCGGAAATGATCGCGACCCGGCAGGAGGCCGATCTGCGCCGGGCCTTGTCGCGGCGCGCCGATGCCCTGAGGCAGGTGGAGCAAGCCCTCGACGAGGCGGATTTCATCGTCGATGCCCTGGCGGTGATCGAGAAGCCGCTGCTTCATCTGATGCAGGCCAGTGGGGCCTTCGTGAGCATCGGCGGGCGTCAGCTCTGCCTCGGCGTGACGCCGAAAGCGAGCGAATGCGCCGCGATGCACCGCGCGCTGCTGCGCCGCCTGTCCGAAGCCGGGCAGGCCCATGGCGGCTGGCATGCGCTCGGCGAACTCGATCCCGATTTCTCTCGGCATCGCCTGTCGGTATCGGGAGCCTATGCCCTGGTCGTGCCCAACACGCCGCGTGACGGGATCGTGCTGTTTCGCCCGGAGCGGACGCTCGAAGTCGCCTGGGGCGGTGACCCGAACAATCCGTTCCATATCGACGAGGATACCGGGAAGCTCGGCCCGCGCCGCTCCTTCGCGTGTTGGGTCGAGGTGGTGCGCGGCACCTCGGCGCGGTGGGACGAGGTGGACGGGCGCATGGCGGAGGCGTTGCGGCGCAGCCTCACCGGTGCCTTGCTGCGCATCGCAGAGGAGCGTGTGGGCTATCTCGCCCAGCACGAGAGCGATACCGGTTTGCTCAAGCGTCAGGCGCTGGAAGCGCGGTTCCGCAGGATCATATCCAGCTCTCCGGAGATGAAAGTCGCCGTCTTCCTGATCTCCGCTGCCCATCGCGATGCCATTGCCGCCCTGCACGGCCCTGCTGGTGCAGCCCAACTCGATACGGTGTTTCGTGAGCGGGTCGAAGCCGTGATCGGACGACGGGATCATCTGGGCCGGTTCGACGACGATACCCTGATGCTGGTTGCGCGCCGGGGCGGCTGCGATGAACTGCGTGAACTCGGTCAGTCTCTGGTCGAGCGGGTGCGGGGTCCGTTGCAGATCGACGGGCGGGATCATCTTCTGCATATCCGTGTCGGCTGCGCCGCGCATCCGGAACACCCGCCGGGAGACACCCTCGCCGCGGCGACACGCGCGCTGGCGCAAGCGCGCAGCGATGCCCGCGCCCGTTTCGTCATGCAGGAAGCGCTGGCCTCGCCCGCTGGCCCGTCCCACGCGGAACTCGTGCTCGAAATCGGGTCCGCCATCGCCCGTGGTGAGCTGCGCGCCGTATTCCAGCCCATCACGGATATCAGCACCAACAGAACGGTGGGGCTGGAGGCTCTGTGCCGGTTTCGCAGCGAGCGCTTCGGCGAGGTGTCACCGGCCCTGTTCATCCCGGCCGCGATCGAGGCCGGACAGATCTTTCAGCTCACGACGATGATGCTGAACGAGGCGCTGACGCAGGCGGGGCCGTATATCCGCTCGGGCGCGCTGGATTTCGTCAGTGTGAACCTCGATGCGGGTGTCCTCGCGCGGCGCAGCATTTCCGCCGTGGTGCGCTCCGCTCTGGACAGCTATGCCGTGCCCTATCGCAGCCTCGTGCTGGAAGTGACCGAGACGTCGCTATGCAGCCCTGCAGCGCTCGAAAGCCTGCACAGGCTGCGCGCGGACGGCGTGCGCATCGCGCTGGATGATTTCGGGGCCGGCTATTCCTCGCTGGGTGAGCTGGCGCGCCTGCCCGTCGATATCGTCAAGCTCGATCGCAAGCTGATCGAGGACGTGGATATCGACCGCAAGCGTGCGGCCATCTTCGCCGGCGTGCGCAATCTCGTCGCGACCCTCGAGATCGCTTGTATCGCCGAGGGGGTCGAGACGGCCGAACAGCTGCGCGTTCTCGCCGAACACGATCTCTATGCCGTGCAGGGTTTCCTGCTGGCGCGCCCGATGGAGGCGGTCGATCTGGCGCGTTACCTGTCCGCCCAGGCCCGCTGATCGGCGCCCTCCATGCGACAGCACCCGCATGCTTGCGCGTGGCGCGCCGCGTGACCGGGGCGCTCGTGAGGCTCAACCCGGCGGGCCCGGCTCGCTCATGATCACCTGGCGATGCGGATAGGGGATCGTCACGCCCTCGCGCTTGAACGCATCCCATAGGGCGAGAAACACCTCGCCACGGACATTGGCGAGGCCGTTGCGCGGATCGGCGATCCAGAAGCGCAGCACGAAATCGAGCGACGATTCACCGAACCCTTCCAGATGGCACACGGGTGCGGGATGCTTTTGCACCCGCGCGACCTGCGAGGCGGCCTCGACGGCGAGCGCGCGCACGCGATGCGGGTCGCTGTCATAGGAGACGCCGAAACGCAGTTCGATGCGGACATTGTTGTCGCTGAAGGACCAGTTGATCACCCGGTTGGTGATGAAATCCTCGTTGGGGATCAGGAATTCGACGCCGTCGCGGGTCACGATCGAGACGAAGCGCGCGCGGATCGAGCGCACCCAGCCGACCTTGTCGCCCAGCGAGACGGTATCGCCCGGCTTGATCGATTTGTCGGCGAGGATGATGATGCCGGAGAGATAATTCGAGACGACCTTCTGCAGGCCGAAACCTATGCCGACGCCGAGCGCGCCGGAAAACACCGTCAGCGCCGTCAGGTCGATGCCGATCGAGGTCAGCGCGATCACCGTGGCGAGGATGATCAGGCCGATGCGCACGAGCTTGCCGATCAGCACGCGCAGGCTCGGGGTGAGCTCCTCGGTATGGCTGAGCCGCTCCTCGATCATGCGCCCGAGCACCACCGCGATCCACAAAGCGAGGGCGACCACGAAGGCGGCCTGGAGCGCGACGAGCAGGGACAGCCGCACGCCCCCGATCTCCAGCGCCGTGGCATCGAGTCCGGCCCCGAGCGGTTCCCACAATCCCGTCAGGCGCAGCGCGACGAAGCCCCAGGCCAGCGTGGCGGCGAGGCGCCCCACCATCCGGTTGCGGATCAGCCGTGTGACGATCGAGATCAGCACCCAGGCGCTCGCGAGCGCCGCCGCGAGGCTGATCAGATCGGGGTCGATCGTCGGATCGAAGGCGCGGATCGCGGCATAGGCGAGCCAGAGCAGGGCGGCGAGGGTGATCGTCACCATGCGGCGCATGATGATCACGGCGAACCGCAGCAGGCTGATATTGTCGCGGATGCGTCGCGCGTGGCGCTCGAAACGTAGCTCGAACCGGCGCCCGATCGCGAAGGCGAGCAACGCGATCACGCCGATCAGGACGATCTGCCCGATCACGAACGGGTCGAGCAGCTGCGCTGCGAGCTCGCCCGCAAAGGTGGTGAACACCTGCGGGTCGGGCGGCTCGATCCGGGTCGGGACGGGTACGGTCATACGCTGGCTTCTGGCGCGCGGGCTTCAGGCGGGCGCGTCAGTCGCGGTCCTCCGTCACCGGATGCCCGAGTTCCGCGAGGCCTTCCTCGAGATAGTCGCCCAGAAGCGGCATGCCCATCAGATAATCGGCATTCTGGTCGCCGTGACGCTCGACAGCCAGCGCGCGGGCCTCTTCGAAGCTCGCCCGGTCGAAATCGCCGCGCCCGACCCAGGCCAGCGCGATCAGATCGATCGCCTCGCCGTCATTGAGCCCGTTGATCACGGCGCGCAGTTCCGGGCCGGTATAATCGTCGCGGCGGCTTTCGAGGATCCGCATCTCGTCATCGTCGATCGGATGCGAGGCGTCCGAACTGGTCTCCGGCGCGACCTTCACGTCATAGGCGCGCGCGTGCAGGATGATCTCGTGCACCATGCTGACGCTGATCCTGATTTCGACGGGGCTTTCGTCGCGTATGGTCATCGCTTGCTTCCTCCCTTATTCCGCGCGCAGCCAGGCTCTGGCTTGTGCCTCTTCGCCGTGATGAAATTCGCGGTGCTCGCCGCCGGTGAAGAATTCCGTGATTCGCGCCGCGATGCGCTCGCCGGGCGTATCGACGATCAAGGCGACGCGCGCCGTCTCGTCGCGATGCCGGGCGAGGAAGGAGAGCTCCTCCCAGGCGGCCATCGGCTCGATGCGCTCGAAGCCGAGCAGCTCGACGAGGAGTTTCAACGGCCTGCGCTCTGAAAACAAACGTTCGAGCTGCGGGATCGCCTGCTCGACTTCGTGCGACGTGACGATCCCCGACAGGCGCAGCCGCACGATGTCGCTCGCATAGGTTTCGTTGATCTCAAGCAACGCCTTGTCTCCCTCTCGCCTCCATCCGGGCGCATGTGCCCGCGATTGCGGCCAATGTCTCGCCGCACAGACCTCGTGACAACCCCGAAACCCCGCCATGGGTTCGAGGCTGTGAAGCATCCGGGAAAATGCTATATTACATCCCAGCGCGCGCCATCGGGGGCATTCCCGATCAGCGCGCCTTTGGCGGGTGGGATGTGAGCGAAACCAGTGGCAAACCCTTTTCCGGCGAATCGACGCCCCCGCCCGGGCGTCCGCCCGGATTCGGCCCGGGCGAATGGAGCGGCGCCTTCGGTGATCTCGGCACGCTGCTGCCGCTAACGCTCGGCGCGATCGCGGTGGCGGGGCTCGCCCCAAACCCGGTCTTCCTCGGCTTCGCCGTCTTCCTCCTCGCGAGCGCGCTGATCTACCGCCTGCCCATACCCGTGCAGCCGATGAAGGCGGTCGCGGCGGTGATGCTGACCACACAGATCGCGCCGGAAGCGGTGGCTTTATCGGGCATCATGATCGGGATCGTGCTGCTCGGCCTCGGCGCCAGCGGCTGGATTGCGAAAGTGGTGCGGCTCGTGCCGCAATCCGTCCTCGCCGGGCTGCAATTGGGGCTGGGCATGGCGCTCGCCATCGTGGCCTTCGAATTGATGGCGGGCGCTTACGCGATCGCGCTCGTCACGCTCGCCATCCTCGCGATCGGCCTGCGCTACACGCAAATCCCCGCCGTGCCGGTGGCGCTCGCCGCGATGATCGGCCTCGGCATGATCTTCGGCGTGCCGGGAATCGCTGTCTCTGCCGATGCAGGCTTTGCTTTTCCGTCATGGCCTGATCTGAATGCCTGGCGCGACGCCACGGCCAATCTCGTCCTGCCGCAGCTCGCCCTGACCTTCACCAACGCGATCCTGCTCACCGCGCTGATCGCCGGCGATCATTTCCGCGAGCAGGCCGCCCATGTGACCCCGCGCCGGCTGTGTCTGACCACGGGTTTCGCCAATCTCGCCCTGACGCCCTTCGGCGCCCTGCCGATGTGCCACGGCGCCGGCGGGCTTGCCGCGCATCACCGTTTCGGCGCGCGTTCCGGCGGCGCGCTCATCATCCTCGCGATCGTGCTTGCGGCGATCGCGCTGGCGCCGGGGGATATCGGCTATGCGCTGCTCGCGGCGATCCCGCTCGCGGGACTCGGGGCGCTGCTGCTGATCACCGCCGGCGCGTTGATCTTCACCCGCCGCGTCTTCGACTCCCGCCCCTCCTGCTGGCCGGTCATCGCGGTGACGGGGATCGTGGTGCTCGCGATAGACCCGTTCTGGGGGCTGGTGGCGGGGATGATCTGCGAGGCGGCGCGGGTCCGGCTGGTGCGGGCGTATTTCGCGCGGCGGGTGGATTGAGAGGGTGGGGGTGTCGCGCATGTATCGGAGTATCGGCTCAAATCTCATCTGCTAATCTGAGGAAATGAGTCTCATCGCTGGAGTACATCTCGTCTGCCCTGTGACATGTACTTTCTTCTGAGCGGAATAGATTCATGATTTCGTAATAATTTAGGCTTCGCCTATAGCTTCTATGAAAAGAATCAAAAGGACAAGGCCGCTCTCTTTCTGCAAGAATCCTGCAAGATGCGACCGACATTGCCAGCAAATCGAGCCGGGCGGCATATCGAGGGCATTCTGCGGCGACGGCAACGCTCTCTGCAAGGCGGTCGGCGTTTGATGAATTGAAGGTGCCCGGCAGAATGCTGCTGCGGCTGGTGGTTTGACAGGATGCCAGCGACAACGCAACGGCAAGCACGAATCCAAATCTAATGCAGTATTTTATATAACTCAAAATTGTGTTTCCATCAAAAGAAACCAAAGATTATAAGAACGAAGAGATATATCTAATATTTTATCTGGTCAATCGTTTTTCGACGCGTAGAGAGGCCGTCAGTAACACAAGCATCCCGCACCGCGCACCGATCCCGGTGCGCGATGCGTTCTCGTCAAACGGTATCACACGCTGCGGATGGAGCCGCCATCGACGCGGATCAGCCCGCCGGTCATGTAGCTGGCGCGGTCGGAGGCCATGAAGCAGACCACGTCGCCGAATTCCTCCGTCGTGCCGTAGCGATCCGCCGGGATCGCGGCGCGGCTCGCGGCGGCGACTTCTTCCGGCGTCTTGCCGCTGCGCTTGGCATTGGCCTGATCGAGTTCCTTGGTGCGATCGGTCTCGATGCGGCCGGGCAGCACCAGATTGACGGTGATCCCGTCCTTGGCGACTTCCGAGGCCAGCGTCTTGGCCCAGCCGACGATCGCCGAGCGCAGGGCGTTCGACATGGCGAGATTGGGGATCGGCTGGATCACGCCCGAGGAGGCGATGGTGACGATCCGGCCCCAGCCGCGTTCGCGCATGCCCGGCAGGGCGAGCTGGGCGAGGCGGAAGACGGGCTTGACCATGGCTTCGAACTGGGGCGTCCAGTCCTCGGGCTCGACCTCCGCCGCCACGCGCGCCGGCGGGCCACCGGTATTGGCGATGAGGATGTCGACACCGCCCATGGCGGCGACGGCGGCCTCATAGATCTTGTCGGTATCCTTGGTGAGATCGGCGGCGAATGCGTGCGCCTTGCCGCCCTTCGCGTTGATCGCCTTGACGGTTTCCTCGAGCTTGTCGGCGGAGCGGGCGGTCATGAAGACCTCCGCGCCTTCTGCGGCGAGCGATTCCGCCGAGGCCTTGCCGAGGCCGCGGCTGGAGGAAAGAACGAGGGCGCGCTTGCCCTTGAGGCCGAGATCCATGCTGTGTCTCCATATTCTGGCCGCTTCGCGCGGCATGTAAACCGTGGCTGGCATGTAGCATCGCAGGCGCGCGAAGTTGAGCCCGCAACCCGGCAATCCGGTTTGCGGCGAAGCGCGCCGGCTGCTTGTATGGCGTCGAAACGCTCTATTGCGCGGCCTGCGCCCGGTCTGCGCCGGTATCGGCGAATTGCAGGCGCGCGAGACGGGCATAGAGGCCGCCACGGGCGATCAGGCTGTCGTGATCACCGCTCTCGACGATGCGCCCGCCATCCATCACGAGGATGCGATCCGCCGAGCGCACGGTGGCGAGGCGGTGGGCGATGACGAGCGTCGTGCGCCCCTGCATCAGATGATCAAGCGCTTCCTGCACCGCGTGCTCGCTCTCGGCATCGAGCGCGCTCGTCGCCTCGTCGAGGAGCAGGATCGGCGCATCCTTCAGGATGGCGCGGGCGATGGCGATGCGCTGGCGCTGGCCGCCGGAGAGCGTCACCCCGCGCTCGCCGACGAGCGTGTCGTAGCCCTGCGGCATCTCCATGATGAAGCCGTGGGCACTGGCCTGTTCGGCCGCCCGGCGCACGGCTGCGTCATCCGCATCGGGCTGGCCGTAGCGGATGTTGTCGCGCACGCTCGCGCCGAAGATCGTCGGTTCCTGCGGCACCAGCGCGATGCGCTGGCGCACGGCCTGCGGATCGGCCCGGTGGGCCGGTACACCGTCGATCAGGATGCGACCCTGTTGCGGATCATAGAAACGCAAAAGCAATTGCAGCACCGTGCTCTTGCCCGAACCGGACGGGCCGACGAGGGCGACGCGCTCGCCGGGTTTGAGTGCGAAATCGATCCCGTCGAGGGCGGGCACGTCGGTGCGGTTGGGATAGGCGAAATGCACCCCGGCCAGCGCCAGCGAGCCGACCGGCGGCTCGGGCAGCTTCAGCGGATTTTCCGGTGCGGCCACACTCGGCATCGTCTCCAGAATCTCCCCGAGCCGCTCGGCGGAGCCCGCCGCCTGGGCGAGTTCGCCATAGACTTCCGAGAGCTGGCCCATGGCGCTCGCGGCGAAGACGGCATAGAGCACGAACTGGCTGAGCTCCCCGGCGCTGAGATCGCCGCGCATCACCCCCTGCGCCCCGTACCACAGGATCAGCACCACGCTGGTGGAGACCAGGAAGATGATCGTGCCGGTGAGAAAGGCGCGCGCGCGCGTCGAGATGCGGGCGGCATCGAAGGCGTCCTCTGCCGCGCGGGCGAAGCGCCGGGCGGTTTCGCCCTCCATGCCGAAAGCCTGCATGGTGCGCACCGCACCCACCGCCTCCGAGGCATAGGCGGAAGCATCGGCGAGGCGATCCTGCGCGATGCGCGAGCGCCGGCGCACCTTGCGGCCCGAGAAGACCAGCGGCAGCACGATGAAGGGCAGGGCGAAGACGACCAGAGCCGAGAGCGTCGGGCTCGTCCAGATCATCAGCGCCACGGCGCCGATCAAAAGCACCACATTGCGCAGGGCGATGGAGATGCTCGCCCCGAACGCGCTCTTGATCTGGGTGGTGTCGGCGGTGAGCCGCGAGGTCAGCTCGCCAGATTTTGCGGCGTCGAAGAAGGCCGGATCGAGCGTCGTCAGCCGGGAGAAGACCGCAGAGCGCACATCGGCGACGACGCGTTCGCCCAATGTGATCACGAAATAATAACGCAGCGCGCTGCCCAGCGCGAGCACGGCCACGACCAGAATCAGCATGCCGAAATAGGCCGAGACCAGCTCCGCGCGATCCTGACCGAAACCGAAATCGATCACCCGGCGCACTGCCAGCGGCACGGCCAGCGTCGCCATCGAGGCGAGCACCAGGGCGCCCATGGCGGCGGCGATGCGGCTCTTGTAGCGCAGCGCGAAGGTCAGAAGCGGGCGCAGGGCGGCCAGATTGGCGCGCGGGCGCGGCTTCGGCCGGCCCGCATCATTCGAAAGATTCCGATCTGGATTTTGCGGATGCTGCGACATCGTCTGGTTACCCGGTTCCCTGTTATGCGCGATTCGCGCAGGCTGTGCTTGAATTGCCGTCCCGACTGGGTTATAGCGCCGCGATCTTCTCGACAGGCTCGACATATCGCCACGGGCCTCCGGCGGCCACCCAATTCCGCCGGAACGGCATCATGAGGTTAAAGCTATGGCACGCAAGGAAGCGACGGCGCATCCGGATTATCACTTCATCAAGGTGGTGATGACCGACGGAACCGAATACCAGACCCGCTCGACCTGGGGCAAGGAGGGCGACACCATGACGCTCGAAATCGACCCCAAGACGCATCCGGCCTGGACTGGCGGCAACCAGCAGCTGCTCGATCGCGGCGGGCGCGTCTCGCGCTTTAACACGCGCTTCGGCAATCTCGGCTTCGGCAAGAAGTAAGCCGCGCGCGGGTTTCCTGGCCCGCCGACTGCTGATTGACCAGACCCCGGGCGTTTGCGTCCGGGGTTTTTGTCGTTTCGATCGCGCGGTCGCACCGGGCGCGCGGCGATCGGTCGCTGCGCTTTACCGAGGGGGTCGCATTCCGTGTTCTTCGCGCTTTCCAAGATCGTCTGGTTCGTTCTGGCGCCCTCCAACCTGCTCGCGCTGCTTATTGCCCTCGGCCTCCTGATCGCGGCGCTGACGCGGCTGCGTCGCAGCGGGCTCGCCCTGGCCGGGATCGCCTGCGCCACGCTCTTCATCATCGGCATGACCCCGGTGGCAAGCCTCGCCATGCGCACGCTCGAAGCGCGCTTTCCGATCCCCGAGCCGCTCACCGGCGAGATTCACGGCATCATCATCCTCGGGGGAGCGCAGGATCCCGATGCCAGCATCAATCTGGGCCAGCCCGTGCTCAACGAAGCCGCCGAGCGGCTGGTGGTCGGGCTCGCACTCGCCCGGCGTTTTCCCGATGCCAGGGTACTGCTTTCCGGCGGCAGCGGCGCACTCCTGGGCGCGGAGCACAGCGAGGCCCAGGCCACTGCCGTGCTTCTGGATTCCCTCGGCCTCGATCCCGCGCGCATCCTGAACGAGGGGCGCTCGCGCAACACGCACGAGAATGCGGTGTTCTCGCGGGACATGGCGCAGCCGCAGGAGGGCGAGACATGGCTTCTCGTCACCTCCGCCTTCCACATGCCGCGCTCCGTCGGCGTGTTCCGGCAGGCCGGTTTCGATGTGGTGCCCTATCCGGTGGATTTCCGGACAATCGGCGGCAGCGGCCCGCTTTCGGGCTTCTCGACGGTCTCCGACGGCCTGCGCCGGTTCGATGTGGCGACGCGTGAATTCGTCGGGCTCGTCGCCTATCGGCTGACCGGGCGCACGGATGCGCTGTTCCCCGCGCCTTGACGAACACCCGCTACGGGCCGGGAGGTTCCGGGAAAACAATCCTGAATCCTCAAATTAAGGTTATCTGCCAATTTTAACGGGTAATTCTTGCCGATCAGCGGGAGTTGAACCACACTCTGAAATGGAAGGGACCCGATCGTCTTCACGACCGGGTCCCGGGCACTGTCACGGCCTGTGGAGCAGGTTCCCGGTGCGCGCGGCCTCAGGCTGCGCGCACCGAGGAGCAGAACCCGTCCACCCGCTCGCGAATCTTCTGCGCTTCTTGCGCCAGAGCCTGCGTCGCCGCGATGATGTCGCCCGACGCGTCGTTGGTCTCGCCCGAGAGCGTGCCGACCACGTCCACCGTCTCGTTCACGACCTTGGCGCCGTTTGCCGCCTCCTGGACATTCGAGGCGATTTCCTGCGTCGCTGCCGATTGCTGGGTCACGGCGGAGGCGATGCTGGAGGCGAGTTCACTCATTTCGTCGATGGTGGTGGTGATGTCCTGGATGGATGTGACCGAATCCTTGGTTGCCGCCTGCATCTCCGCGACCTTGGAGGCGATGTCCTCGGTGGCCTTGGCCGTCTGCGAGGCGAGCGTCTTCACTTCCTGTGCCACGACGGCGAAGCCCTTGCCGGCCTCACCGGCGCGGGCGGCCTCGATGGTGGCGTTGAGAGCCAGAAGATTGGTCTGCTCGGCGATGGAGCGGATCAGATCGACCACCTCACCGATGCTGCGCGCGGAATCGGAGAGTGTCTGCACCTGACCGTCGGTGCGGCGCGCGCCCTCCACCGCCCGGCGGGCGATATCGGAGGATTGCGTGGCCGAGCGTCCGATCTCCGCGATCGAGGCGGCGAGTTCCTCACCCGAAGCCGCGACGTTCTGGATATTCGCCGTGGTGCGTTCCGAGCTCGTGAGCACGTCGGACACGCTGGAACCGGTCTTCGCCGCAATCGCTTCCAGCGCATCAGCCTTGGCGCGCATGGCCTTGAAGGCATCGTCGAGGGTGGCGAGCGCATTGCGGACGCCGTCCTCGAACTCGGCTGCGAGGCGATCGACCTCGGCGGCGCGGGCGCTGACCTTCTCCGCTTCCTGCGCGCGGATTTCGGCGAGTTCGACATCCTTGCGGCGTGCCTCTTCGGCAGCTTCCACACCGGCGCGGGACAATTCCATCATGCGGGCGAGGGTGATCACGACCCAGGCGAGAACGGCCGTCTCGAGCACCACGATCACCGCATGGATCATCACCCGACCAAAGCTCGCGCCGCCGGGGAAGACGGCGGCGGGCAGGAGGAAGTTGAAGCTCAGATGATGCACGGCCGTCACGCCCGCCGCCGCCACGATCACGCGCCAGTCGCAGAAACCGGCGAGCATGGCCAGCGTCGCGAAATAATACATATGCACGTCGATCTGCCAGGGATGGCCGCTCATGGCGAAGACGATCAGCGAGACCTGGGCGACGAGGCCGATGGCGATGGCGAAGCGCGTCGCTACGTCCTCGGGACGTTTCAGCGTCAGCATGATACCCGGCGCCGCCATGGCGATGGCGAGAACCGACAGGGTAAGCACGTCACCGCCGAGCGCCATGGCGATCGCGGCGATGACGACGACATGCACGGCCATCAGCGCAGAGAGCAGCCTCGCGGAGGCCGTGCGCAGGGTGGCGACATCGGTCATGGTAGATTTCCTTCCCGTCATCAGGAATCAGTCGTGGTCATGCATCCGCCGACCACCTGCGGGTCGAGCAGCAGCCAGGCGCCGGCTGCGCGGATGTCGTTTGCGAAATCGGGGGATTGCGGCATGGCGACGCTGATGAAGCCGACATTGCCGGCGCGGATCACCGCACCACCGGCCGCGCCGACCCGGCTCATCGCCGTCGCCTCGTCGATCCAGGGGGCGAAGACGATGGCCACGCCTTCGTCCATATCTTTCGGCCCCGCGATCAGTGCCAGAGGTGCCGCTAGGGTAAGCAGGACAAAGGCAAGAAAAAAACTTATGCGAGACACGTTTTCATCCCCGGTTCGAACGGTAGAGGATGACAACATGCTTGCTTTAAATTTGTGTAAAACGGCAGACACAAAGAAATTTACAATTACGATCTTAAATTACAATAAGGTGGAATGTTCTAATGCTATATACAATTTAAAAATGCAATCTCACTACGTTGCGTGAGGTGAACGGCATTGGCCTCTGCCGCGTCTGCGCGTAACCTGTGCTACAAGGTTCCACGCTTTATCAATCCAAGAAACCGCCCAGCGGACAAAAACGGAGAGAACGCCATGCTCGGCCTGATGCAGGACTGGCCCCTGCTGATTCATCGCGTCATCGACCACGCCGCCATCCAGCATCCCGATCGCCCGGTGATATCGCGCTCCGTCGAGGGCCCGATCCACCGTACCACCTACAAAGAGGTGCGCAGCCGCTCCCTGCAGCTGGCCAAAAGGCTGGAGAAGGACGGGATCGGCCTCGGCGACCGGGTCGGGACGTTGGCCTGGAACACCTGGCGGCATCTTGAGAGCTGGTACGGCATTACCGGGATCGGGGCCGTGTACCACACGGTCAATCCGCGTCTCTTCGACGACCAGATCATCTACATCATCAACCATGCGGCGGATCGCATCCTGCTTCTCGATCTGACCTTCGTGCCATTGGTCGAGAAGCTCGCCGACCGCCTGGAGAGCGTCGAGCGCTTCGTCATCCTGACTGACGCGGCGAACATGCCGCAGACGAGCCTGAAGAACGCCATCGCCTACGAGGATTACATCGCCGAAGTCGATGACGATTTCACCTGGAAGAGCTTCGACGAAAACACCGCCGCCGGCATGTGTTACACCTCCGGCACGACGGGTAACCCCAAGGGCGTCGTCTATTCGCACCGCTCCAACGTGCTGCACTCGCTGATGGTGAACGGCGTCGATTATCTCGGCCTGTCCTCGCGCGACACGGCCATGCCGGTGGTGCCGCTGTTCCATGCCAATGGCTGGTCCTTCGCCTTCTCCGCCCCCATGGCCGGAGCCGCGCTGGTGCTGCCCGGCCCCAAGCTCGACGGTGCCTCGCTGGCTGAACTCCTGATCGAGGAGAAGGTGACGATCTCGGCTGCCGTGCCGACAATCTGGTTCTCGCTGCTCCAGCATCTCGAAGCCAGCGGCGACCGGCTGCCCGATCTCGAGCGCGTGGTGATCGGCGGCTCGGCCTGTCCGCGCGCGGTGACGAAGACTTTCCGCGACGTCTATGATGTCGAGGTGGTGCATGCCTGGGGCATGACCGAGATGAGCCCGCTCGGCTCGGTTTGTACGCTCAAGCCGGATTATGGTGATGTCGATGGTGAGCGCTGGCTCGATCTGAAGGAGAAGGTCGGCTTCCCGCCGTTTGGCGTCGAGATGAAGATCGTCGATGATGACGGGCGCGAACTGCCCTGGGACGGGGTTGCCTTCGGCAAGCTGCTGGTGCGCGGCCCCGCGGTGGCGAAATCCTATTTCCACCGGGACGACGTGATCTGCGACGATGACGGCTTCTTCGATACCGGCGACGTCGCCACAATCGACCAGCACGGCAACATGCAGATTGTCGATCGCTCCAAGGACGTGATCAAGTCGGGCGGGGAGTGGATTTCCTCGATCGATCTCGAAAACATCGCCGTCGGCCATCCCGATGTGGCGGAAGCGGCGGTGATCGGCGTGCAGCATCCCAAATGGGACGAACGCCCACTGCTCATCATCGTGCCCAAACCGGGTCGCGAGCCCGCCAAGGAGAGCATCCTCGAACACATGGCGCAGCGCATCGCCAAATGGCAATTGCCCGACGATATCATCTTCGTCGAGGAGATCCCCCATACGGCCACCGGCAAGATCCAGAAGCTCACTTTGCGCGAGCGTTTCGCGGATTACAAACTGCCGACGCTGTGAGGGCGTCACGTCGGGTCATGACGTGATATCCGGCGCCGGTCCGGGGCATGACAAGGCGACGGTTCGGGGCCCGCGATCCGGTTGGTCGGCTCTTCGAGACCGATCGGATCGTGGGCCCCCGCACGCGAAGCCTCAGCCCTCGGCGACCTGCCATGTCCAGAAATCGCTGCCCTCCTTGTCGAGGAAGCGGTTGAGGACCATGCGGTGCACCTCGTCCGCCCCATCGACCAGGCGCGCCTGGCGGGCATAGCGGTAGATCCATTCGAGCACGGTGTCCTTGGAATAGCCGCGTGCGCCGTTGATCTGGATGGCGATGTCGGCGGCCTCGTGCAGGACGTTCGCCACCTGAATCTTGGCCATCGAGACTTCCTGGCGCGCAAACGAGCCCTGATCCAGCGCCCAGGCGGCCTTCATCACCAGCAACCGCCCGATCTCGATCTTCATGGCGAGCCCGCCGAGCATCAGCTGGATGCTCTCGCGATCCTTCAGGCGGATCCCGAAACCCTCGCGCTCGGCGGCGTATTCCCGGGCGATCTCGACGCAGCGCTTGGCGAGGCCGAGCCAGCGCATGCAATGGGTGAGGCGGGCCGGGCCGAGGCGGATCTGCGTGACCTTGAGCCCCTGGCCCTCTTCCATCAGCACGTCCTTCGCCGGGATCTCCAGCCCGTCATAGACGATCTCGCAATGCCCGCCATGCTCTTCCGGCCCCATGATCGGGATGCGGCGCTTGATCTCCCATCCCGGCGCATCCTTGTGATGCAGGAAGGCGGTGAGGCCGTAGCGCGGATCGTCGGAGGTGCGCGCCATCAGGATGAAGTGATCGGCCACGCCCGCGCCGGTGATGAACCATTTATGGCCGTAGATCCGGTAGACGTCGCCGTGCTTCTCGGCGCGGGTGCGGATCATCGACGGGTCGGAGCCGCCGCCGGGATGCGGTTCGGTCATCGAGAAGGCCGAGCGCACCTTGCCCTGCACGATCGGCTGGAGCCAGCGCTCCTTCTGATAATCGGTGCCGACCTGCTCCAGCACCATCATGTTGCCGTCATCGGGGGCGGCGGAGTTGAACACGCAAGGCCCGAAGATCGAGCGGTTCATGGCCTCGTAGCAAACGGCCATGCCCATCTTGCCGAGCTCCTGCCCGCCGGTCTCCTGCTTCAATTGAATGCACCAGAGCCCCTGCGCGCGTGCCTTCTCGCGCATCCGGTCGAGCAGATCGAGGCGGATATTCTCGTGATCGTCGTAGCTGTCCTCGCGGGATTCCAGCGGGATCAGTTCCTCCTCGACGAAGGCGGTGATGCGTTTGCGGAAATCCTCGATCCGCGGCGAAATCTGAAAGTCCATTGTGCTTTTCCCTGATCGGTCAAAGGCCCGAACACAGATGCCCGCCATCGACGGGGAGATAGGTCCCCGTCATCCAGGGCGAGGCATCGGTGGCGAGCAGGAGGAAGGCGGCGTCGAGATCCTCGGGCTTGCCGAGGCGACGCATCGGAATGCGCTTGATCATGGCCTCGCCCGGTGGCGTGGCGAAGAATTCCGCGTTGATCTCGGTCTCGATATAGCCGGGCGCCAGCGCATTCACGCGGATGCCGAAGCGCGCCCATTCGAGGGCGAGCGCATGCGTGGCCTGTTTCACGGCGGCTTTCGAGATCGCATAGGGGGTCACCCCGCCGGCGACGCGCTGGCCGAGGATCGAGGCGATGTTGACGATATTGCCCGGCTGCTTCGCATCGCGCCAGCGCCGCCCGGCCTCCTGCGCCATGGTGAAGACGCCGCGGACATTCGTGGCCATCACCGCGTCGAAATCGGCGAGCGGCGTGTCGATCGCCATCGAGGAGAGCGCGATGCCGGCATTGTTGACGAGGGTATCGAGGGGCGCGTCGAGCGCGTCGAAACAGGCTTTGACGGAAGCCTCGTCGGTGACGTCGAGGGAGACGGCGCGGGCCGATGCCGCGCCTTTGGAGACAAGCGTCGCGACGAGATCGTCGAGCTTCTCCTTGCGGCGCGCGCCCACCGTGACCCGGGCGCCGTGGCGGGCGCAGAGCGTGGCGAAATGCGCGCCGAGCCCTGATGACGCCCCCGTGATCAGGATGTGTTTGCCGGCCAGTCTGCTGCCGAGATCCATGCGCGCCTCCCGTTTTCGGTGTTTTCCCGATCACAGTTGCGAGCACATGACCAAGGGTCAAGGGGCAAGGCGGGGAGGGGGCTTTGGGATTGCTGCGCTGCGGTTCAGGCGGGGCGGCGATAGCGCGCCGCGTGGCTGCCGATCTCGTGGATTTCCGTCGGCGCCGCATCGGCTTGCGCCAGCAGGGCGGCGGCGTCCTCGCAGGCGCGATCGCCGGGAAGCGAGAACAGCAGCGACAATTGGCCCGCCACCCCCGTCGAGCAGACGATCTCGCCCCCGGCATCGGTGATCGCCTGCGCCGTCTGCGCCCGCCATCGCTCGAAGCGGGCGGCATAGAGGATTTCGTCGCGCACCGCCGCATCGGCGAGCGGTTTGGAGATGACGAAAATCGGCGTGCCGGCGGGATGGTCGGGGCGCTCGATGAAAGGCAGCCGGGCGATGACCTTGGGCTGGCCCGGCCCGGTCAGATCATTCCACCAGTCACCTGCGGAAGCGCCCTGGTCGAGGCGGAAAATGCCGAGGTCACCGCGTCCCTCGGCGACCGCCTTCATCACGGCGCGGGCATCGGGATGGGGCTGGTAGGGGACGGTGAAGCCGAAATGGAAACGGGCGGAATCGCGCATCGGCCCGTCGCCACCGGAAATATCGGCATGCACCGTATAGGGGGCCTGGACATAGGTGAAGGTGCCGATGATCACCCGCCAGATCGATTCGACAGTGTCGAGCGGCAACAGGCCCGCATGCCGTTCGGCCAGCGCCTTCATCATGGAGGCCTCACGCCCCGGTCGGAATGCCGAGCCGGATTGCGATGTCTTCTTGACCGAGATCAGCCGCTCGATGATGGCGCTGCGCTGCATCAGCCGCTGGTGCATCTCGAGATCGAGGCGATCGATCTCGCCACGCAGGGCGTTCAGATCGACGGGCGCCGCATCCGTCGGGGTGGCGCTGGTAGCGGGGGCGTCGTCTTCGGGGCGGGATGTCATCGGGGAACTCGCAGGGTTCGGGGGCGATCGACGTGCCTTCGGCGGGAAGGGCATGCGCCCTGTTTGCCGATACCCGCATGTCCTGGCAAGCCCCGCAGGCGCGCTGCCGGATGGGTGCATCGCCCGCGCGAAGCCGGTTCGGCTCAATCGAACAGCGCGTCGATGTCGTTCTGGCTGACCCCGTCCCCGTCCGAATTGGGGCCGTGCAGCATGAAGACTTCCTTGCGGGTCTGGCGAGCCTGCTCCTCCTGATCCGCCGGCACGTCGGAGTCGCGCGCATTCACGGCGGAGGCAAAGCGTGACAGCCGCTTCTCGACGGCGGCGAGATGCTCGACCACCTTGCTGATGCGCTGCCCGGTAATGTCCTGGAACGAGCAGGCCTCGAAGATGTCGAGAACGCGCGTCTGCACCCGGTTGCGATAGGTCTCGAGATCGTCGTCGTCATAGCCGAGAATTTCCTCGGCGGCTTCCATGATGGAATTGGTGGCCGAGGCCGTCGCGTGAACGACGTTGCCGAGTTCGTCGTGCGCTCCCGGCAGCCGGGTGCGGTAGATTTCGTTGGCGCGCAGCGCCCCGATCTCGGATTTGAGCTTCGAGATGTAGTCAGCAACCTTGGTGAGTTCGTGGGCGATCAGCTTGATATCGACCTGAAACTCCCCCTGATCCTGAGATTCGCCCGGATCAGCGTGCTGATGCTTCGCACCCGAACGTGCGGGACCCTGTGTTTTGCGGATGGCGGCGCTTGCCATGTCCTGCCCCTTTCAGCCCGTTCCTGTAAAGGAATACGCTCGCTGCCGGTCAAAGAGACCTCGCGGCCCCGGCGGCATCGTGACGATGCATTGTACGCGGCGGGGGAGCGTGCTCCCCCGGATTCCGCGTCAAGGCAGGATCACGCGCCGCAGACGGCTTCGATCTTCGATTTCAGCGTCTGCGCATTGAAGGGTTTGACGATGTAGTTGTTCACGCCGGCCTTCTTCGCCGCGATGACGTTTTCCGTCTTCGACTCGGCGGTGACCATGATGAACGGCGTCACCCGCAGGTTCTCGTCCGAGCGCACGTGGCGCAGCAATTCGTAGCCCGTCATCGGCTCCATGTTCCAGTCGGAGATGACCAGGCCGTATTTCTTGTCCTTCAGCTTGGCGAGGGCGGCGGTGCCGTCATTGGCATCGTCCACATCCTCGAAACCGAGCTGCTTCAGAAGGTTACGGATGATGCGCACCATCGTCTGGTAATCATCCACGACGAGAATCGGCATCTTAAGGTCGAGCGCCATGTCCCAAGCTCCAGTTTGTTCTGCGCCGGCAATTCTGCGGCACCGTCAACGCGTCCTGACACGCGTCCTGCGTGATCGTTGTCGGAGGACCTCCCGAGGCCTCTCACCTGCACAGAAATAGCCGCGCTCCCTTGAAAAGCGGTTAATCCGAATCGGTAATATCGATTTGGGTTTTCGAAAGCTTAACCAACCCGGTTGCGGCCCCGCCTCCTGAAGTTGCGCCGCACTGCCGGCTTGACCGCGCGCGCGATCCGTCGCACTTGCCTTGAAACGGTGACGGATATGGCCATGATCTTGCGCGACGGCGACGCGGATCACGGGCCAGGCCCACCGGATCATGAGGCGGCCCGGCAAGAAGGCGCGTCTGCGGAGCGAGAGGACGATGATGACGGCGTTCACGCTGGTGCGAGAAGACGATGCGATCCCCGACGGGCTGCGTGGCGCGGTGGTGGCCATTGGCAATTTCGACGGGGTGCATCGCGGCCATCAGGAGCTCGTCGCCCGCGCGCGCACCATGGCCGATGCCTGCAACGCGCCCGCAGCCGTGCTCACCTTCAGCCCGCATCCGCGCGCGTTCTTTGCGCCGGACAAGAGCTTCTTCCGCATCACCCCCCAGCGCGAGCGCGTTCAGGTGATGAGCCGTCTCGGCCTCGACGGCGTCATCATTCGACGTTTCGACGCGGCGCTGGCCGCGACGCCGGCCATCGCGTTTCTGGAGCGCTTCATACGCGACGAGATCGCCGCGCGCGGGGTCGTCATCGGCCATGATTTTCATTTCGGCAAGGGGCGTGAGGGCACGCCGGAGACCATGCGCGCGTTCTGCGAGGCTCAGGGGCTCGGCTGCGAGATCGTGCCGGTGGTCGAGGAGACCGGGGCGGCGATTTCGTCGAGCGCCATCCGCAGCGCGCTGTCCGAAGGCGACATCGCCCAGGCCAACCGGCTTCTCGGCTATCGCTGGTTCGTCACCGCCACGATCCGCCACGGCGAGAAGCGCGGGCGGGATCTGGGTTACCCGACGGCGAACATGGCACTGGCGGAAAGCTGTGCCCTGCGCCACGGGATCTACGCGGTGCGCATGAAGGTGGACGGCGTGGTCCGTGACGGTGTCGCCAGTTTCGGTCGCCGCCCGACCTTCGACAACGGTGCCCCGCTGCTCGAGACCTTCCTGTTCGATTTTTCCGGCGATCTCTACGGCAAGGAAGCCAGCGTCGAGTTTCTTGCCTTCCTGCGCGGGGAGGAGCGTTTCGATAGCGCCGAGGCGCTGATCGCGCAGATGGACCGGGATGCGCAAGCCGCCCGCGAGGTACTCGCCGCCGATTCGTCGTCGCGCTCGATGCTGGTGTGAGGCTGCGTTCAGCGCCCTGTGGTCCTCGCCATGTTTCCCTCTTCTCAGGGAGGGATCAAGGGTGGGGTGAACCGGGTTCCTGCATTCCGCAGCGTGTGGCGCCTGCATCGGCGTTTCTCCCCACCCTCGTTCCCTCCCCGCTGGGGAGGGAGGCGCCTTCATCAAGGACTTGCCCGATCTCCCTCCCCTCAGGGGAGGGATTAAGGGTGGGGTGAGCCCGCTCTCCGCATTCCGCGGCGGTGCCACTCTGCATCGACGCCTCTCCCCACCCTCATTCCCTCCCCGCTGGGGAGGGAGGCGCCTTCATCAAGGGCTCGCCCGATCTTCCCTCCCCTAAGGGGAGGGATTAAGGGTGGGGTGAGCCCGCTTTCCGCATTCCGCAGCGTGTGGCGCTTGCATCTGCGCATCTCCCCACCTTTCGTTCTCTCTCCTGAGGAGAGGGAGGCGCCTTCATCCTGCGTGTGCTGCTCGGATCAGTCCCCATGACGCACCCGGCTCCACCATCCGCGATGGGTGAAAATGCGCGTCGCATTTGCTGATCGTTGCGCTAGATCTGTGGCAGGAGATCGCATCATGGACGCGCGGCCGCAGGCGCAGACGAAGCTGGAAGAACGGGAAGTGCGTGCCATTATCGGCGGCATCGTGCTGGCCATGTTCCTCGGCGCCCTCGACCAGACCATCGTGGCCACGGCCCTGCCGACGATCGGGCGCGAGCTCGGCAATGCCGAGCTGATCCCCTGGGTAATCACCGGCTACCTGATCTCGGCGACCGCCGTGACGCCGCTCTACGGCAAGTTCTCCGATATACACGGGCGCC
>LFIK01000291.1_pt1 | contig 37136 bp, 33 predicted proteins | sample 643401 | NCBI WGS metagenome assembly LFIK01 (sample SAMN03777447, study PRJNA286221) | soda lake metagenome | biome: soda lake; feature: Kulunda steppe; material: water; isolation source: sample T5-Br brine of Lake Tanatar-5 | place: Russia: Kulunda steppe | collected 2010-07
GGTCAGCGTCCGGTGGGATGTCCGGGTCACCGTCCGATGGCAGCTGGTCTTGCGGTGGCGGGCTCTGTGCGGTCTGCGCGAAGGTCGGCGCAGCCAGCAGCGTCAGGGATGCGACGAGCCACGTGACCAGCAGAAGCGCCGTGCGGCGGGAGCAGAGGGTCATAGCAGCGATGGTGTGAGGGCGGTGACCGCCGTCAACGAGGCGGGGCGATACTGCGGACATGAAACGACAGTTCCACTACGACGACAGTCCGCCGGCGCGTGAACGGCCGTTGCAGCTCGATGAGGTCGAGGCGCTGATCCTCAACGGTGGGCAGGTGCTGGTCGACAAGCCCGGGCGTATCCCCCACTTCCTCGGGCGGGTGGCGGCCAGTCTGCGTGACCATCGTGAGCGGCTTGCGCGGCTGCAAGCGGACGTGGACCGCATCCGGGTCGACAAAGACCGGCAGCGCCAGCCGGTGGTGCGCGCCATGGACGCGCTCAACGCGTTGGACGCGCAGCAGCAACGCCAGCTGCTGGATGCCAACTATCTGGCGGAGATGGATCGGCTGGCGACCGCGCGGGAGCAGGCGGAGCTGGCCAAGGCGGCAGCGCGCAACGACCTGTCGCGCACCCAGCTGGTGCTCGCGGAGCTAGCTGCGGACGAGCAGCTGGACGCGGCGGCACGCACCCGGGTGGCTGCGGCGTTGCGGCGCATCGGCAGCAGCGCCGATGGCACGACCTGACAGCACTGCGCCGCCCAACCGCCCACACAGACCCCGTCGATCAACAACCCGGACCCGCTCCGGGCCCGTCGGCAGACCCAAGCTGCGGGCCACACACCGCTCTCCGGTCCCCGTACCGCCGCTGAACCTCCAGGAGCGTGCTCCCGCACCGGCACGAGCTCCGACCACCGGCCACCGCAGAACCCCTCGGTGTACTCAAGCGAAGTGGCGGGCAGCAGGCAGGGCCTGCGACCAGCGGGCAGTCGGACGCGGCATTGCCGATCGTCGCCCCCCTCTCGACCTGGGTCGCCGCGCTCATCGGCCCGCTCGTGTTCGTCGCAACTGCGGGTCGGGCAACGAAAAACTGGCCTGTCACTTGGCGTGTGACAGGCCAGTTCCCAGGTGGGTTACAGGTGGGTTAGCTGACGTCGTCGACGGTTGTCTGCCCGAGCGGCATCGGCTCTGGCCGGCCGTCGAAGGTCAACGGCTGATCGTAGAGGAGGTAGTTCTGGGCACCTGCGGCGGTGAACTCCACGAACGCGCCCGTGGTTGCGTCCCGGCCGTAGTACTGGTGGCACGGTCCGTCGCCGTAGTAGGCACCGTCGATCCCGGGGGCCGGCACCACCACGCGGCCCTCACGTCCGATCGTCTCGTAGTTGGGGGTCAGCATCGCACAGTATGACACCGGCGGCCCTTCGAGGACGAAGTAGCCGGTGATTTCGCCTAACGCGTTCTGCAGGTACACGAACGCGAGCTTGCCCGGTTCGTCCCAGGTCTCGACCCAGAAGTTGACCGTCTCCCGCGTCGGGGAGTAGTTCATCGACTGGGCCGGCTGGTTCGCCGTCAGGTTGTCGTACGAGGACTGCCGTGCGTCGGCTTCCTGCTGCTGCGACGACGGCTGCGCGTCGCAGGCGGTTAGCGCCACCGCAGCTAGCACGGCCGCCAGCAGGGGCAGCCGGAAGCGGGTCAGCGTGCGCATACGGTCACCTCCGCAGCCCGGTCCAGCTGGAACGGCAGACCGGCGTCACGGAACTGGCCGATCGTATGTTCCTTGGCCGCATCGGCGTTGTACCGGGCGATCTTCTCCGCCCGAGCGGCTGAGACGCCCGTTATGGACGCCTGCACCTGCTCACGTCGGCGGTCCGACAGCTGGTCGCTGTCGAGCTCGGCGGTGAGCGCTTCCAGGCGGTCCTCGTCGGCCTGCACGGACGCGCACAGGTCGAAGAACCGCTCGTAGGCGGCGATCCGGAAGGTGCCGTCCGCCTGCGTGCGTTCCAGCTGGTCGGTCTCACCGCGGAAATCGGCGGTGAGGCGCTGGAAACCTCCCAGCCCATACACGGTGCCGAACAGCACCGCTGCGAGCGCGAACACGCCCGCGATGACATACAATGCGCGTTGCATGGTATCTCCTATGCTCTGGCGCTCGTTGTCGGGCGCCAGATATGTCTGTGGTGGCAGGATCACGTTGCGCAACCGACGGAGCGAAACTGAGGTGGTTTCGACGGCGCTGACAGCAGTTGGTCATGCCAGCGTCGGGCGCTAGCGACCAGTGGGACTCGTCGTGCGGAAGGTCTGTAGGAGCAGCACACCCAGCCAGTCGCGACCAACGCGATGCGGTGCGGGCGTGTGGGGTGCACAGTGCAGGAACCGTTGATCGGTGAACGGCTCGTTAGCCCGCAGAGGGGGTGGGCAGAGCAGATGACTGCCCCCAGTGTCTTGTGCCAGGACCGCCGTGTGGTTGCGTTGAGAGGAAGTCCAACGCGCACAAGTGAATGCCGCCCCGGATGTCCGGAGCGGCTTCGTGTGCGGTTCGGGCCTTGCGGTCAGGATGGTCGCGACCAGCAGACGGTGACGAAGATGCCAAGCGGTAGGAACAGGTTTCGCTCTACCCACCACTCATCGGGCGAGTAGGCACGCTTGAACGTGGTCCATGGTTCGTGGGCGCCTCTCGGCTGTCGTCGGACGTAGATTCCTCGCAGCCTGCTTCGCATGCTCACAACCTTCTCGTCAGGGCTGGTCGGCCGCGGCGTCGCGCGCAGCCTGTTGCTCCGCTTCACGTCCAGCGGCTTGGTCCATGAGGGCCGCCGCGTAGCCCGCGTCCCAGCCGTCCTTGTAGGACCGATCAAGCACGTCCCGCAGCTTCCGTCGCATGTCGGCAGTGACCTCGGCAGGCCCGACGTTGTCGAACCGGCGGGCCTCCTTCTGGGCGTCCTCGACGGCCTTCACCACCTCGAAGACAAGACCCTCGTTGACCCTGCTCACAACGCGCCTCCTTGTAGGGCTTCGTGCATCACCGCAACCTGCCTCTCTGTCTGTGTTGGTGGATGGTTCCTCCTTCGCCCGTAGACGCAATCGTGCGCAACCACAGGCACAGCGCTCGGACCGGCCTGGGCGACCCGACTTCTTCCCAACGCAAGCACACGGGGGTGCCAGGACCTGTAGTGGTGGCAGTAGCGGTAAGCAGCCTGAATAGGCAACGAGCTGCGTCTGATGAGCTCGTCGCCACACTGACGCACCAGGAAGGGCCCCGAAGGGCAACCACTACCTCTGGTGGTAGGTCACGCGTTCTACCCACCCCGTTTCGCCAGGATCATGACGAGAACGCTGCGGGCAACCTCGCCCGCTGGATCCCGACGCCCGCCCAACCGCAGGAGGAGACGCTGCCGCCGTAGCGGCCGCCGAACCCACGTCACCGATCTGCACCCGCAGGTAGCGGGGACGTGCGGACGCAGCAGCCGGCTTTTGCGCCACCCGCACGGGCGCTACACGACCGGAAGCGACGAACGCGGACAGGAGATCGCCTGACACCGGCGCTCGCGCCCACAGGAACCACGCCGCCCCTCACCGAGGGCACGGGGACCCGCTGCAGCCAGGTGATCGGCTACAGACCGTCAGCTAGCATCGGCCGTGTGCGTTGCGGTGGCAAGCCAGCCGGTCAGGTCGAACAGCCCGTCGGTGCCGGGCGCGACCTCGACCTCGTCGAGCCGCTGCCAGGATGTTCCAACCGGCGAGATCAGCAGCGGCGGCGACAGCGACGGATCGTGCGCAGCACGCCCGTCGTAGTAGAAGTTCTTGCGGTAACCGGACGCCAGCCGGCCAGACTCGGTGTCGAACCCGCCATAGACGCCCTGGTAGCGAGAGGCCACCGCACCATAGAACGTCAGCCGCGGCGCCGCGGGCCGGGTGGTCGCATCGAAGTGGGCAGCACGGTGCGCATCGTTGCCGGACGCGGGATCCTGGTCCGGGTTCCGGGACCGGGTGAACAGCCCACCGGCGGTGACCGTTTCGCTGTCGTCAAGCTCCCCCGGGCCAGCTGGCAGCAGCTGCGCACCGATGGCTCGGACCGGCGCGTCGAGCACCGGGTCGGCGAACGCCAGCGACAGCTTGCCGGTGCGCTCCAGCCGGGCCATGTGGGTGCGGGTTTCGCCTTCGACCTCGGTGAAGTCGCCGGCGATCAGCAGCTCACCGTTGGGCAGCTGCACCATGTCGCGCACGACGTCGTTGACGACCGGGTCGGTGAACCCGCCGTCCTCGTCGTCGCTGCGGTCGTCCTCGGGGACCTGGCTGCCGGAGCTGGTCACCCGTGCGAGGGTCTGCCAGCTGTCCTCACCACGGGTGAGCGAGTCGCCGGCGACGGTGATCTGCCCGTCGGTGTCCTCAGCGATGGCGCGGACCCGGTCGGGAACCCGTGCGTCGGTGGTGTCGAAGGAGCTGTCGCGGGTGCCATCGCCGAGCAGTCGGGTCAGCGACGGTTGATCAGCACCGGCGACGGTGCGAAAGTCACCACCGGCCAGCAGCCGGCCGTTGTCGTCGAACGCAAGCGCGAGCACCGCGCCGTCCACGTCGGCGAAGAAGCTGCTGTCGAGGTTGCCGGCGGTATCGACCCGAGCCAGGAAGTCCGGGTAGGTCGGGTCGAGACGGTTGAACTGGCCGCCGACCACCGGCCGGTCGGCCTCGTCGACCGCGATCGCGCGGACCGCATCCTCGACGTCGCTGTCGGTGTCTGGCGGCAGCTGCGGGTTGGCGAAGGAGGTGTCGAGGCTGCCGTCCGGATGCAGCCGTGCCAGCCGCTGTCGCAGCAGCCCGTTGACCTGGTCGAAGTCCCCGCCGATGTAGATGCGGCCTTGGGAGTCCACGTCGATGGCGTAGACGGTGCCATCGATGGTTGGCGGGTTGAAACTGGCATCGACCTTGTTGCTGCCGGTGTTGCGGTAGGCGGCGGTGGTCGGGTCGTGCAGGCGGGCCAGGCCTGCTTGCGGGACGGTGGTGCTGCCGGGTGCGATGGCACCTTCGGTGAAGCTGCCGCCGACGAGTACGTCGCCGGCATTGGGGCCGTCGCGCAGCACGTGCACCGCTTCGACCGTGTCGTCGAAGCCGGGGTCACCGAAGTTGACGACCAGACTGTTGGGGTTGCGATCAGCCGGCGCTTCCCAGTCGTCGGTGTACAGCGAGCTTTCCAGACTCAGCAGCAGCGCGTGCAGCTCACGGTCACGTCCGTCCTGCGCGAACACGATCTCGTCACCGGCGGTCAACCCGAGCACATCCCGATCGTTTGGATGGTCGCCCGGGTCCGCTGGCAGCGGCGGGTTCGCCTGCGCGAACGGGTCGGTCGGCGGGTCGTCCCAGGGGCTGGTGGTGTAGGTGAGGTCGTCGACGATGGTCAGCGACCCCTCGACGAAGATGCTCCACCGGCCGTCCACCCCAGTGTTGGTTGCGTCGGCGTTGGCGATCTCGGCGTCGCCGAGGATCAGCACGACCCGTTCACCGTTGTCATCGAGGGTGATGCTGGTCGGCCCCTCGGCTGCGGCGGGATCGTCGACCTCCAGCCCGTCGGTGCCGTGGAAGGTCAGCTCCAACGGCACGTTGGCAGCGGTGGGGGTGAAGATGGCGGCCGGATCGGTGTGTTCGGCGGCCTCGTCGATGGTGGTGGCAACCTCCGGCAGCAGCAGCAGCGGCGCGTTGGTCTGGGTGGCGGCGTTGAACGACGGTTCGATCTCGCCGCGGTCAAGGGGGGTGTTTAGGTCGTCGTCGATGTCGTCCGGGTCGCAGTTGGGGTCGATACGGTTGACGGCAGCGGGTTCGCTGGTGCCCGTTCCGGCGACCAGCACGTCATCATCGAAGTTCGGGCCGAAGCAGGTGACGATGTAGTCGTCGGCGGTGTAGATCGGTCCGTCGATCCGGTCGCGGGTGGCGTTGTCAGCACCCTGGTAGGCGACCATGGCGCAGTCGTTGGCTTCCGCATCGCCGCGCAGGGCGAACTGCTGCTCGCACTCCTCACCGCCGAGGTAGCGGTCCGGATCCAGGGCTGAGTACTCGGTGTAGGTCAGGAAGTCGAAGAACTGGCGGACCCGCAGCCGCTGCTGCATCCGCACGGTGACGCACCGTTCAGCGACGCCGCCGCACCGAACCCGGGCGGTCGCCTCGACCAGCAAGCTGCGGGGCACGTCGAAGTCAGCTGGTGCCCGCAGCACCTGGAGGTGGTAGCAGTCGGCTTCGAGGTCGCCGTCGTCGCACGGTTGGTCGGGGTTGTCGAGCCGGGCCCAGCACGGGTCGCCGCCGCCGGTGGTGCCTTGCGCCGGATAGCCGGTGCAGTCATCGTCCAACGCGGCAAGGAAGCCGTCCTGGGTGGTCAGCTGCGCGTAGAAGTGGTCGAGCGCACCGACCAGCTGGGTACGCGCTTCGGTGCGGGCAACGTTGCGCCGTGAGGAGTCCGCGTCAGCATGGGTGGAGGTAACCAGCGCTGCTGCCAACGTGCCCAGCAGCAGCAGGACCACCAGCATCAACATCATGGTGTTGGCGGAACGGACGGCTGCCCGGCTGTCGCGAAGGCGGGTGCGGCGGGTCACTGCAGCTCCTGCTGGCGGGCGGTGCCAGGCACCGAGATGAACACGTCCAGGGTCGCGGTCTGCGGGTTGGCGATGCCGGCGGAGACGATCGGGCGGAACCGGACCATGCCGATGTCAGCCAGGCCGGCGGTGTCATCGTCGAAACGGGCCGGGTCGTTATCCAGGTCGGGGACCGCTTCGACGGTCTCCCCGCCGACGGTGCTCTCCACCAGCTCGATCAGGTTGCCGTCGGTGTCGTAGTAGGTGAACAGCGGCGGCAGATCGTTGTCGATGGTGGTCGGCTGACCGTCGGCGTCGACTGCGGCCAGGTCCTGGCGGTCGGAGTTGAGGGTGAGGAACGGTTCGGTGTCGCCGGTGTTCCAGTCGGGGCTGGTGTAGGTCGCACCGTCTGCGGGTTCGTCGATGGTGACCACCAGCTGCTGGCGGGCCGGGCCGTGCGCCAGCCCACCAGCATCGTCGACCAGCTCGTAGGCGATGCGGACCCGTGCGGGCACCGTCAAGGTGTCGGCGTCGGTGGCCGGCTGCAGCGCACTGCTGCTGTCGACGGTGGAAGCCGGATAGGAGTAGAAGACGAGCTCATCGGCCGTGGCGGTGGTGAACGCTGCGCCGGTCTCGGCGACAGCGAAGCAGCTGTCAAGCGCGACCTGGTCGCCGGCCGGTGGCAGCGGGTTGAGGCAGGTGCCCAACGGGCGGGCGCCACGCAGGTAGCGGGTGGCGGTGTCGGACAGCTCCCGCAGGTCGTGCCCGAGGTCGGCGGAGACCAGCGAGTCACGCACCAGCGTCGAGGTCGACGTCACCGTGTTGGCGACCAGCAGGGCGAACGCGCTGGTCAGCACACTGACGAGCAGCACTTCCAGCAGGGACCAGCCGGCCCGGCGGGTGTGGCGAACCAGCCGGGCTGCGGGTGGCGGGGACGTGGCGGGTGAGCTCATCCGCCGGTCTCCTGCGGGTCGACGAGCTGGCCTGGCGGTACCTCGACGGTGCCGCTGAAGGTCTCGGCGGTCAGCTGGTAGGTCCCTTCCGGCAGGAACGGGAACCACACCACCGCTTGACCGTCACCGCCGGGACCGTCACAGGGCGTGGCGATACGGGCGATCGGGGTGGCGTCCGCCTGGTTGAGTAGCACCAGACTGCCGGCCGGGACGGTCAGGCGGATGCCGCCCAGGCCGGGAGTGCGGAACCGCTGCCGATCCGGCAGCGCCTGCTGGCTGGTGTAGCGGTTGGTCTGCTCGGCGGCGAGCACCTCCCAACGCAGCTCGACCTGCCGGTGCAGCAGCACCGGCTGGGGGGCGTTGGCGGCGGCCGGTGGGCAGCTGTCACCGTCGGCGGTTGTCCACCAGCTGGTCAGGGTCGTTTCGAACAGCCGGCCGTTGTCGTCGGTGCGGTAGAACTGGCCGTCGCCGGGCAGCTGCTCGGCGATGTCGAGCTGGTCGTGGCCGAGCAGCTGCTGGGCGAACGGGTCGTCGTCGGCGTCAGGATGTGGGTTCAGTGCAGGGTCGACCAGCTGGTCGGCGCAGCGCACCGCGGTCGCAGCAGCCCGGTCGTCGTCGATACCGTCCGGACCGTCGCCGGTGTCGCTGTCGGGGGTGACCGGCAGCTGGCAGCCGAACGCGCGGGCCTGCTCGAGGACCGAGAAGCCGGCAGCGGCAGCGATGTCGCGCGCACGGGCTTGGGCTTTGGACCGTTCCGAGGTCGCCAGCGTCAGGCCGGCACCGACGACGATCGCCAACGTCAGGGTCGCGGCGATGAGGAACTCCAGCAGCGAGAACGCCCGCGAGCGGTGGGGTGCCGCTGGCCGGCAGGTTGCTGGTGGCGTGGGGCAGCGGGCTGGCAGATACCGCATCAGTAGCCGCCCCGTGGGCCGGTGCTGGCAGGCGGGGCAGCGGTGTCGAGCTCGTCAGCCAGTGGATCGAGGATCCCCAGTTCATGGGTAGGGCTGCGGGTCAGGTGCTGCTCGTACGCGCTGGTGTCGATGGTGTGCTGGGCAGCGTCCTCGGCGGTGACCAGCCCGGCAGATACCAGCTGCGCAAGGGTGCGGTCCAGTGAGGTCATGCCCGCGCCGACCTGCGACTCAAGGACCGACCCCAGCGAGTGCAGCTTGTCCTCACGGATGATGGACCGCACCGCGGAGGTGGCCAGCAGCACTTCAGCGGCCAGCACCCGTCCACCGCGGGTCGAGGGCAGCAGCGTCTGGTAGATAGCTGCTTGCAGGGAGGCGGCCAGCTGGACGCGCACCTGGTCCTGCTCGCCAGCTGGGAAGGAGGTCACCATCCGGGTGACGGCGGAGGCGGTCGAGTTGGCGTGAACGGTGGCTAGCACCAGGTGGCCGGTCTCAGCGGCAGCTAGGGCGGTGCGCATCGTTTCCAGGTCACGGAGCTCACCGACGAGGATGACGTCTGGGTCCTGGCGGAGCGCGGCACGCAAGCCGGTAGCGAAGTCGGCCGTGTCGATGCCCACCTCACGCTGGTGGACCATCGACCGGCGGTTGGGGTGCAGATACTCGATCGGGTCCTCGATCGTGAGGATGTGGCCGGGCCGTTCGCGGTTGATCCGGTCGATCAGCGCAGCCATGGTGGTCGACTTGCCTGCACCGGTTTTGCCGCAGACCAGCACCAGGCCGGCGTGCAGGTCGGCCAGGTTGACCACCGCAGCGGGCAGCCGCAGTTCGGTGGCGGCAGGCGGGGTGGTGGGCAGCAGCCGCAGCGCCATCGCCAGCGCGTTGCGCTGCTGGTAGAGAGAGACGCGCCAGCGGCGGCTGAGGAAGGTCACGGCCCGGTCGCGGTCGCCGTCGAAGTCGTCGAGGTCGCCTGCGACCCAGCGGGCGGCAGCAGCCAGGTCGTCGGCCGACAGTGGCGGCCAGTTCGCCAGCGCTCGGAGCGCACCGTTGACCCGCACGATCGGCGGGATGCCAACGCCGAGATGCAGGTCGGAGGCGCCAAGCTCGATGGCAGCTTCCAACGCCGGTGACACCGACCAAGGTGCACCGTCGGTGCCGGTCAGCTGGCTGCGCAGCTGCGCGACGGTAGTTGGGTCGGCAACCTCAACGGTAACCAGCGTGCCGGCGTCCTGTTCGAGCTGGCGCAGGGTGGCGGGGCTGGGCATGCGGCTGGTGACCACCCGCAGCACCTCGCCAGCGAAGGCGATCGCGACGGTGTGGTCGTCGGGCGGCAGCATCCGGGCAGCGGCGCGATCGACCTGCAGCGCGCTGGCGGCGGCGGTGTCCAGGACCGGGAAGCCCGCAGCTGCGGCGTTGCGCAGGGTGTCGTCGGTGTCTGCCATGGTCGGTCCTGTGGGGCGGTCACGCACGGTCGCGGCCGGCACCGGCCACCCGGTGCCGGCCGCAGCGGCGCGGTCGATGGTCTGCTGCGAGCTGGCGGCCGGCTGGCCGGCGCGGCGGATCAGTCCTGGTCAGCCAGCGACGGGAACTCGAAGTCGTCCCAGTCGTCGTCGCTGTCCGGTGCCGACGCGGCGCCGCAGCTGCCGCCGAACGCGACGGTGTCGAGGCCGTAGCGGTCGCCGGAGCCGCGGGACGATTCGAGGTACCAGCAGTTGAACCCGTCCTGGTCGTTGTCGCCGCCGCGGGCCGCCAGCGTCAGGGTGTGGCCTTCTTCTTCGACCGAGACCTGACGGGAGGTGCCGTCTTCGGCGACGTCGCCGCCGTTGTCGATGATCTCAACGCCGGTGGCGTTCTGCAGCTGGTCCATGTCGAGACCGTCGAACGTCTCCTGGTCGGTGAAGTAGGCGTTGGCTTCCTGCTGGACCGCCTGCAGCTGCTGCTGGGCGGCCGAGTCGCCGGCACGTTCACGTGAGGCGAGCAGCCGCGGCGCAGCGACGGCAAGCAGGATGCCGATCAGCAGCACGGCGATGAGGATCTCCACCAGGCTGAAACCGGCACGAGGGTTGGGGCGTAGACGCTGCATAACGGGCACTCCTTGACGGTGTTAGGCAGGCAGCGGTTCCCACCGTCCACAGCCGACAGCTGCACGCACGACGCCACCCCACGTTTGGTGTGCAGCCTGGCGGACAGTCGCGCACCCGGCTGCAGCCACCAGCGGCCGTACGGGCGGCCGGCAACCTGCCCGCACCGGCGGGCAGGTTGCCGGCTGTGGTCGGCGGCGCCAGCTACTGGATCTGCGCGCCCAGGTCGACCAGCGGCAGGTACAACGCCAGCAGGAACACCCCGACGATCGCGCCGATGACGACCATCATCAGCGGCTCCACCATGGAGGTCAGCGTCTCGGTCGCCTGCTCGACCTCTTCCTGGGCGCGGCGTGCGTAGATCCGCATCGTGCCGGTCAACCGGCCGGTCTCCTCACCGACAGCGATCAGCTGCACCAGCTGCTCGGGCCACAGCCCGTCAGCTGCCAACGCGTCCGCCAGCGACGCGCCATCAGACACCTGATCCTTGACCGCCTGCAACGACCGGCGGTGGGTCTCGCTGCCGGCGGTGTCGCCAGCGAAATCCAACGCCTCCAGCAGCGGCACGCCGGCGTCCAGCAGCGACGACAACGTCGCTGCGACCCGTGCGTGCACCCCAAGGGTCTGCACCCGCCCGAGCAGCGGCAGCCGGTAGCGCACCCGTTCCACCTGGAGCGCAAGGGTGCGGTCGGTGCGGCTGCGTACCAGCAGCCCGACGGTCGCGGCCACCAGCAGCCCGAACCCGGCGACCAGCGCCGGTGCGACCTCGGAGGCGGCGATCACCGACTGGGTGACCGCCGGCAGCTGGCCTCCAAGGGTGTCGTAGATCTCTTCGAAGTTGGGTACGACCACCAGTAGCAGCGTGGCGACCAGCACGACCGCCACCGACAGCACCACCGTCGGGTACGCCAGGGCGGTGCGCAGCTTGCTGCGCAGCTTCTGCTGACCTTCGACCATCTGTGCGGCGGCGGTGAACGCCTGCTCCAGCGCGCCGGACGCCTCACCGGCCGACACCAGCGCGATGACCGCAGGTGGCCACACCTTCGGCTGAGCACGCATCGCTTCAGCCAGCGACGCCCCTTCGCTGATGTCGGCCTGCAGCTGCCCGAGGTAGCGGCCGATCGCGTCCGTGGAACGCATCTTGGCCAGCATGCCAAGCGCCCGATACAGCGGCACGCCCGCTTCCTCGGTGACCGCCAACTGCTCGCACGCCCACAGCAGCGCTTCCGAGGTGACGCGGCCGCGCGGCTGCCCGTCGCTGCGGCGGCGCAGCATGCCGGCAAGCGTGGCAGGCTGTGGCTGCGGTGTGCTGGCGGCGGTCATCCCAGCCCCATCCGTCGGATCTCGTCTAGCGAGGTGGTGCCGGCGGCGACGAACCGCAACGCGTCGTGCTTCAGCGAGGTCGAGCCGGCGGTACGGGCAAGCTGTTCGATCTCGCGTGCCGGCGCCCGGTTGCCGATAGCGGTGGCGATCTCGTCGGTGACGGTGACCATCTCGCCGACGACGACCCGGCCGGCATAGCCGCGGCCACCACAGTGCTCGCAGCCGCTGTCAGACGCTGCTCGCAGCTGGTCTGGGACCGCGAGCGCGTGCGGGTCCCAGCCGACCTGCTCGAGCATCCCCTGGGTGGTGGTGACCGGCCGGGCGCACCGGTCACACAGCCGCCGCAGCAGCCGCTGGGCGAGGACACCGCGCAACGCTGCGGCGGTGGTGAAGTTGTCTAGGCCGATGTCGGCCAGCCGGGTCGGTGCGCTGGCAGCGTCATTGGTGTGCAACGTGGACAGCACCAGGTGGCCGGTCATCGACGCTTGCGCGGCCAACTCGGCGGTCTCACGGTCACGGATCTCGCCGACGAGGATCACGTCCGGGTCAGCGCGCAGGAAGCTGCGCAACGCCGAAGCGAACGTCAGGCCCGCTTTCTCCCGGACCTGCACCTGGGTGACCGACGGGAAGGTGATCTCGACCGGATCTTCGATGGTCAGCACCTTGCGGTCGACCCGGGCGACCTGGCTCAACGCGGCGTACAAGCTGGTGGTCTTACCTGAGCCGGTCGGCCCGGTCACCAAGATCATGCCGTGCGGGTTGGCCAACGCGCGCAGGAACGGGTTGGCGACCGAGGGGTTGAACCCGACGTCGGTCAGCGTCAACGTCGAACGGGACTGGTCCATCAGCCGTAGGACCGCACCCTCGTAGCGTGATGCGGTCGGCAGCGACACGACCCGGCAATCGATCTCGCGGCCCATCAAGGTGCGGTGGAAGCGACCGTCGAGCGGCATGCGCTTCTCGGTGATCTCCATCTCGGCCATCACCTTGATGCGGTTGATCAAACCTGGTGCGAGCGCGACCGGGTAGCTGGTGTGGCGGTGCAGCACCCCGTCGAGCCGGAAGCGCACGACCAGTTCGTTGTGCACCGGTTCGAGGTGCACATCGGATGCGCCGGCTGCGACCGCCTGTTCGAGCATCGTGGTGACCAGCCCAGCGACACGTCCGTCGTCGGTAGTGGACTCCTCACCGACATCGATGCCGGCAACATCGACCGCCAGGTCGCGGACCGCTTCGGTTTCGGCAGCCCGGGCGTTGCGTTGCGCCCAGCTGCGCAACATCCGGTCGACGACGTCCGCGTCGGTGTGCAGCAGGGTCGCTGTGCGGGGCGCCAAACGCATCTGCAGGTCGTCGAGAGCGACCAGGTCGGAGGGGTCCGCGACAGCGATGGTGACCGTGCCCTCATCGGCGGCGATCGGCACGACCCGCAGCAGCTCGGCGGTCGCCAACTCCAACACCCCCAACGCTGCCGGGTCGACCGTCTCGTCGATCTGTGCGACGTAGGGGATCTCCTCGCCGGAGAACGCCAACGGCGACGCCGGCAGCCCACCAGCATCGGACGATGGACGTCCTGTCTGTACCGGTCCTGTCTGTACCGGTCCTGTCTGTACCGGTCCTGTCTGTGCCGGGTCAGTCATCGGGCGGACCTTCCGCAGCCTGCGCCATGCCGGTCTCTGCCGTGTCAGTCTCTGCCGTGTCAGTCTCTGCCGCGGGCGTGCCGTCAGCGAGGTCCGCTTCGATCCGGGCGGCATCCGGGTCACCCGCGGTGGAGAAGAACCGGGTACTGAGCGTGACGTTCAGCTGCTCGCCAGTGGTGGATTGGACCGACACCGAGTCGATCAGCAGCAGCCGTGGCAGCTGCTGCAGGTCACCCAGCAGCGTCGACAGCTGGTCGGTGGTACCGACCACGGTCATCGACATGCGCCAGGTCAACTCATCGATGCCATCCTCGGGAGTGGTGGCAGTCGGGGCACCGGCGGTCCAGGTCATGCCGCTGGCGGTGACGGCCGCTTCGATCTGGTCGATCAGCTCCGGTAGGTCCGCTTCTCGGGGAACGGCCTGCCGTGCCGCGCGCAGCTCCGCAGCGAAGGCCTCCTGGTCGTCGGCAGCGTCACGGGCGGTGGCGGTACGTTGTTCCAGCTGCTGGGCTTCGTTGGCGGCCGAACGGGTGGCGATGGTCAACCCGTCGGCGTCTGGCAATGACACCAGCACGACCACGAGCGTGACGACCACGGCACCGGCCCACAGGATGCTGCGTGAGCTGCTCATGTGCGTGCCGCCTGCGGGTTCTGGGCGGCAGCGTCGCCGTGGGTGTCAGCGTCGTCCGGGTCGCGTCCCATGGAGCTGTCGCCGCGCGTGCGGAAGCTCACTTCAGCGGTGATCTGCGCGGTGTCACCGGCGCCTTGCTGGGAGAACGATGAGCTCCAGGCCTCGTCGACCTCGTCGAGGGCGCGTAGCTGCGACAGCCAGGCTGACAGCGGGTCGTAGGAGCTGCCCGGCATCGTCACCGACACCGACACGACCGCGTCATCACCTTCCGCGGACGACGACAGCTGGACGACCTCGGTGCCGGCCGGGCGGGTGCGGTAGATGGTGTCGAGCACCCGCGGCCAGTTTGGTTGGCCAGCCTCATGCTCGTCGATCACCTCACGACGGAGCTGCAGATCCCGTGTCTGGTGGTACAGCTCCTCGTATGGCGCGAACGCGTCGCGTGCCTGCGCCAGCTGCTCGTCGGCCTCCCGTGATTCGAGCCAGGCGCTGGTGAGCGGGTACACGACGGCGCCGGCGACGAGCAGCAGTGAGGCTGCCGCGCCGCCGGCCAGCAGCAGGCGCCGCCGCCGCCGGGCCGCCTCGGCGGCCTGCTCAGCAGCGACCGGGTTGGCGAACGCGGACTGCGGCATCCCCACGCCGGTGGAGATCGCTGCCAGGTAGGCGCCCAAGCTGCGGGACCGGTCCGCCAGCGGCACATACATCAGCGCCTGCTCGAGCGTGTCCGGCCGGTGGCGGACGAAGCCGTGCTCGTCGAACACTGCGGTCAGCTGCGGGGCGTCGCCAGCGGCGCCGTAGGTGATCAACCGGCCGTCGTCGCCAACCGCTTCGCCGGAGCGGCGCCAGTACTGCACGGTCTGGGCGACCTCGGAGGTAACCGTCTGCAGATAGCGGACAAGCTCAGCGGCGACGGTCGGGTCGTTGGTGCCGGTCTGGGTCAGCTGGGCGTTGATGCGTTGCCGGGCCAGCTGCGGATCGTCCGGCGCGATGGTCGCTTCAACGGTTGCCAGCCCACCGACACGCAGCTGCCGGAACGCGACCGGCAAGCCGTCGGCGACCACCGTCACCTCGGCGGTCGAGTGATGCAGCCCCAGCCAGACACCATCGACACCGCGGATGTTCAGCGGTGCGGGCGCCACTTCAGCGCGAGTGTCGCCCAACGCCCGGTAGGTGTCCGCCACCGCCGCCAGGGGGGCGACGACTGCCAGCCCGCCGGTGATGTTCTCCAGCGAGATGTTGTCCGGGTCGTAGAACAGGCCGGCAGGTGCGGAGGCCTCACGGCTGACCGGCAGCGCGGAGAACACCGCATCCTCGAACGCCTGCCGGGACTTGACCAGCTGGGAGGTGACGTCCATGCGGCGTACGGTGGTGGCCGGCGAGACCAGCGATACCCGCACCGGCGCGCTCTTGCGGGTCTGCTTGTAGCCGGAGAGTGCAACCTCCAGCGCATCGGTCAGCGAGCCGACGTCGACGGTGTGGGTGGACACGGCCACGTCACCGAGCGTCTCCACGACCGTGACCCGGTCGCCGTCGACCTCGATACCAAGGTTCTGAAGCTGATCAGCCATCTGACCGACCGTTCGTTGTTCTGGTTGTGGTTGCGCTCATCCAGGCACCTGCGGATCGTGGCACGGTGGGCGTGCTCGTCGGGACGGCCGGTACAGCTCCGGCCCGCGCTGAACCGTGCGGCCAGCTGGGCAGGCCGCCAGGGTCTCACCGCTTCCCGGTGGGCTGGTTGTGTGCGGCTGGCTGGTTGTGTCCCTGGCTGCGTGACGCACCGTGACTGCCATGATGTGGCGACGGGTCCTGGTGGTGACAACAGCGTTGGCAGCGCTTGGTGTACCGGCGGCGCTGCTGCTACCGCAGCTGTTTGGCGGTGACGGTCAACCAGACCGTGCCGCTGACGCCGAGGTGTTGGCTGTCGAGCTCGGCGCGTGGGAGACACCGTTGCGGTCGTGCCTGCAGCAGAGCGACCAGCCCGGTTCAGCGACCCCGTGTGTGCGGGAGCTGGTCCACCAGGCAACCGACGAAGGCGACTACGGCGCAGCGTTGGCGGCGCTGCGGGTTGCGGTGGAGGAGGAACCGGACATGGTTGGCCGCTGCCACAACGAAACGCATCTGGTCGGTGAGGAAGCGGTCGCTAGTGGGTTCACCCTTCAGCAGGTGTACGAGGTGCCGTTCGCGGACTGCCGGTTCGGTTTCTACCACGGCGGGTTGGCCACCCACACCGAAGAGCTGGATCTCGAGCAGCTGTCCAGCGAGCTTGGCGGGCTGTGCGACTACTTCGGCGGCGCTGACTCCGAAGCGGCGCAGGAGTGTGTGCACGTGCTCGGCCATTTCGTGTACGACCGTACCGACGACGACGTTGCGCAGGCCATGCAGGTCTGTGAGCTGTACCCGGACGGGGAGCTGGCGGCCCGCTGCGTGGACGGGGTGCTGATGCAGGCAACCGACCTGGTGCGTTCAACGATCAGCGACGACGGCCAGGAGCAGCCGTTCGACCAGCAGCGGGCGGCCGCCATCTGGGGAGACAGCCGCGAACAGCAGCAGGCCACGCTGCTGGACACCTGCGCCAGCCTCGACATCGAGTACGTTGCCTACGTGTGCTACACCAACGTGCCGCAGACCGCGTTCGTGCTGTGGGACGGGGACCGGCAGGCGGTCGCGGAGAGCTGCTTGAAGGTGGAAGAAAAGACGTTCAAGCGGGCTTGCTTCGAAGGGGTGGCTGCCAGCGCGCTCGGTTCGATCGGGTGGGATCCGCAGGAGATCGCTGCCAGCTGCCATGCGATCGACCATGAGTTCAGCCGGTACTGTATGAAGTCGATGGCGTTCTCGTTCGGGTTGCAGGACACCCCGGAACGGGCCGCGCGGGTGTGCGAACTGGCTATGGACCACGAGCTGGACGACTGCCAGCGGGGGCTGCAACGAGGACAGGACGCACGAGCACAGCTCGAGCGTGACACCGGGTCAGCGCCCCCGCCGCCGCCGGAGGGCGCGCCCGCCGATCAAGGCAGCGACTACGACCTGTACTCCCAGTAGAGCGGCCTAGAGCGGTCGCAGGCAAGCCCTCCAGCGCACCGCCCGCACCGTCGGTGCGGGCTCCCCGCTCGCCGACGCTGACGACCCGCCGTACGGCGCGGCGCGCACAGCCGGCTACCGCGCCGACGCAGCGTGCTGCACCTGCTGCCACGCCTCATCGGCGGTGGCGACCGCCACCACCTCCAGCGGCGGGTCGTCTGGCACCTGCCCGGTGGGTACCAGCAGCAGCTGCGCGCCCGCAGCGGCCGCAGCAGCGGCCTTGGCGTCGATGCCGCCGACCGGCTGCAGGCCGCCGGCACGGTCGAGCCGGCCGGTCGCAGCGATGATGCGGCCGCCCGTAGCGTCGCCGACGGTCACCGCGTCAGCCAGAGCCAACGCCCGCGCCAGATCAGCGGACCTGCCGCTGACCTGCTCGAGCTGTACCTGCGGATCGGCGTTGACCATGACCCGCCGCACCGCGACCGGCTGGTCCAGCTGCCGGTCGACGACCGTGCCGTCTTCCTCCAGGGTGCGTAGCTGCCGGCCGGCCGCCAGCTCACGGGTCGAGGGCCCGTCCGACCGTGGCGTGCGCCCGTCGACCGCAACGATACGGGTCCCCGCCGGCAGCTGGCCCGCGGCTGTGGTCTCCCACACCGCAACGGGCGGTGTGCCCGCCAGCTGGTGGGCCCACCGCACGGCCGGGTCGTGGCCCGCATCGTCCGCACTGCCGGCCGGTGGTGGGTCGATGCGCCGCTGCCCGGGCGGGGTGGACAGCAGCTGACCGACGGTCAGCGGTTGCGTGACCGCGGTAACTGCCAGCCAGCGGCCTCTGCCCGCGGTGCCCACCTGCTGGTCGACAGCTGGGCCGGCCGGACGCAACGTGAAGGTCGGCCCGCCCGTCCACGTTTGCTGCCCAGTCGGGGCGTTCCACAGCGCCGCAACCACCACAGCAACCAGTACCCCGGCCAGCACCCAGCTGCGGGGATGGCGCAACGGCAGGATAGGCGTACCGGCGGCAGGCATGCCCGCACGGTCCGTGGGCCGGGCTGGCTGACCAGCTACGTCCGCCAGCCGCGCGGCCCGCCGACGTGGGCGGGTGGACGTGACGGCCAGCCGCTGGACCGTGACCGCCATGAGTTCGACACGTGCGTGCCGGTCACCGTCTCCTGGCTGTTCCGGCGTGTCGGCGCGTCCGGTAGCCACCCGATGAGCGGGGAGTTCTTCGGGGAGTTCTCCTGGGAGCTGTACTGGCTGGTGGCGGGCGTGCTGTTCGGTGCGGCGACCGGTTCGTTCAGCGCAGTGGTGCTTGAACGGCTGCCGCAACGACGTTCGCTGGGAGGCCGGTCAACGTGCGTGTGCGGCCGGCAGCTGGCTGCCTGGGAGAACCTGCCGGTCGCCGGGTGGGTGGCCGCCGGCGGCCGTGCCCGCTGCTGCGGGGCGTCCATCCCGGTGTGGTATCTCATGTTCGAGGTGGTGGCCGCAGCCAGCTGGGGGCTGGCCGGCTGGCTGTGGGGTGGTCTGGGTGTAGCGGCGGCCGCGGCGTCCACCCTGGCCGGGGTGTTCACCGTCGCGGTTGCACGCCGCTGAGCGACGACCACTGGCCACGTGTCGACGGTCTGCTGACGGGGTAGCAGCACGCACGGGGCACCGGCGCGCCCACCGGCGGCTTGGCGTCCCGCTGACCGCTACCGGCCCGCCATGTACAGCCAAGGACCCACCCGTTCCAGGTGGGTCCTTGTTGCTGCGGTCTGGCAGCTCACGCGCTGTCCCGTCGGTCACAGAGATTTGGCGATCTGGACCAGCTGTTCCAGCGGCCCGTCGAACGCGTCGATGAGTCCGACCAGTGTCTCCCACGCCTGCAGGTCCTGGCCAAGTTTCGACAGCTCGGCGGCCGCAGGTTGGTCTACCACCGTGCGCAGCGACGGGCGCCGCAGCGGCTGCTGCTTCTGGCGGTCGATCCGCGCGAAAGCTGCGGTGAGACTGGCATGGTCGCTGTCAGCCAGCTCGTCGCGGTAGAGCTCGAGCAGTCGATCGTCGGCCACGCAGACAGCCATCCCGACGATGTCAGGGTGCTGCTGTTCGGTGATATTCGGGTTACGCGCCAGCTCCAGCAGCTCCAGCGGGCGGCCGGGACGGCCGTAGGTGTCGTTCGGTAACGACCGGTTGAGCAGCCAGGTGAGCTGGTCCGGATCGTCGACCTGTGCCAGCGGCTGGGCAAGCTGCGGACGGTTGGTGCGGTTGGTGTGGGCGTTGCGCAGGTCCGTCTCGATGTCGGGGACCGTGGCGACCAGCTGGCCGACCTCGACCGGTACGGCCGGGTTGTTGATCAGCGCCAGCAGCGCGTAGCGCTGCTGGCGGGCCTGGTCAGCCGTCAGCAGGCACCGCCCGCTGGTGATCGACGCCAACCGGTAGGCGTGAGTGTCGGTCAGCGTGGTTGCGCCACACATCGGCGTCAGTAGGTAGCTGGCGGCCGGATGTCTGCCCTCAGCGTCGACCCGGTCGGGGATGCGGTCCGGATCGTGACCCACAATCAGGTCCAAAACCGGGTGGATGACCTGCGGCCGTCGGGAGAACAGCACCCGCAACAGCAGGTTGGTTTCCCGCAGCTTGCTGCGCTCGTGCCACTGGTCGATGGTGCACAGCAACTCGACCAGGGCAGCGTCGCTCACCTGGTCGTCCGCTGCCAGGGCCAGCTCGCGGACCAGGGTCAGGCCACCAGCTTTCCTGGCTAGCGGCAGACGCCGCGACGGGGTCGTCCACGGCTGCTCGGCCAAGCTGGCGGACAGCTTCGCGGACGCGCCGGTGGCCAGCTCATGCTGCTCATCGTCGTCGAGCCGGTTATGTTCGATCAGGTCACGGAGCACGGTCAGTCGCGTCTCACGGCGGACGACCAGCTGCCGTTCCGGTTTCGCCAGCGGGCGTGACACCAGCCGGCGCGCCAAAGCCAGCTCGGGACGTCGGTCGCCCCACAGCTGCCGCCACACCACGCTGGATAGCTCGGCTGCGCCCGCAAGGACCTCGTGCAGCGTCTCATCGGCAGCCAGCGTCTGCTGGCATGCCAGGCGGGTGGCATCGTCCAGGCCGGTCAGCAGCGGCAGCGTTGTCCGGTCCAGGGGTGGGCGCATCGTCGCCTTCTCGTGCCGGGTGCTGGTGGCGCTCGCCATCAGTCCTCCGTTCGTCGGGCCGCCTGCAGCGGCGTGGATGTCAACGGCATGGGCCGTGCACACCACTGTTGCGGCGGCTGCGGCGGCCGCACCCGCCGGCCGCAGCTGAATGTTGCGGGCGGCGCACACACCACCGTCCAGGTGGCCAGTGCACGCCACCGGTGACCGACGAACGGACCGCTGATGCACCTGCCCGCTGCGTTGCTCGCACAGCTGCCACAGCCGCTGTTCGACCAGCAGGTGCACCAGGATCCCAACAGCATCATCGCCGACAGTGGCCGGCTGCCGTCGTCGAGTTGGCTGCAGGCCAACTGGACACGGTTGGCCGCAGCGGTGGCTGGGGACCTGGCCTGCCGCATCGACCAGCAGACCGCCGCGCAGGTCCTTCGGTGTGACCAGCGGGTGGCGACCCTGCATGGGCTGGCGGCAAACCGACAGCTCGACGGTGACACGGTCGCAGCAGTGGCAGCGCGGCTGGTCGACCGCGGCGACCACACCAAGCTGGCTACGCTGCTGGAGACCTTCGCGCCGGTCTACCCAGGCCGCATCGTGGCGCTGCTGCAGCAGCCACCTGTCGTTGCGGCACTGACCCGCGACCCGCAGCTGATCACCTCCCGGCTCGCGCAGCTGGCGGCCAGCTGTGCCGCGCAGCTGGCCGCCGGCCCGGGCGACCAGCTGCGGCACACCGTCCCTGTGCAGGTGGCGTTGGCGGTTCGTGCCACCGCCGCCGGCGGCGATCCGGCTGCTGCTGCGCTGCTGCACCGAGACGAGCAGCTGTGTGCAGCCCAGTTCGACCTGGGCGGCGGCAGCCTCGACGTGGTGCTGGCAGAGGTTGCGGATAACCAGTGGCCGCAGCTGCTGGACCGATTCCCCCAGCTCGCCCAGGCCATGCTCCACCGGTACGTGCAGTTCTGCAGTGACCTGGACCTGGACGCGTTGGCCGGTCCTGCGCTCATCTTCCGCATCACCGACGAGCACCTGCTTCGCGAGGTTGCAGCTAACACCGCCAGGGTCGACGCGCCGCTGATGCGCCAGCTGGTGGCCTCCAACAGCCGGTGGCTGGTGTCCGCCCGGCTACGGGCGGTGTCCGACGCGGCCGTGCGACCGCTGCTCGAGTCTGGGCAGTACCGGCTGGCGTCCACAGTGCTGGATGACCACCACCAGCTGGCCACCGTCGCTGCCGTGACCGGTTCCGGCGCCCGTATAGGCACCAACTCGCGGCTGTCGGTCGACCGGCTGGTGCAGCTGCTGGGCGCGGACGTTCCCGGCCCCACCTACCAGTGGGTGCTGGAGCAGCTGCCGGCAGTGCTGCGGGTCAGCGAGCTGACCGGAGCGCGGCGATCTGCCGGGCAGACGGCTGCCCAGCGCCTCGGTCTCCAGGGGCAGCTGCGGAGCACGGCGGTGCTGCTGCTACTCGACCCGCAGCAACGGCGGCGGCTGTTCCAGCGGTTCCCTGCGCCCCAGACACTGCCGGTGATGGTCGACTACGTCGACGAGTACACCGCACAGCATCCACTGGGTCACGCACAGCTGCGGCAGATGGTCACAGAGTTCGGCCCGGTGGATGCTGGACAGCAGCGAGCCGTGATGCAGCGCCTCGACCTGGCCGACGAGGAGACCTTCCAGATCGCCGACACCGCCGCGTCGCTCCACCCCACCATGCTGCCGGTGCTGCTGGACCAGGTTGGCGCGCACCGGCGTGTTGCCCTTGCCCGCGCGATCGTGCGCCGTCTCGAGTACAGCAGCAGCAGCGACGTTTCCGACCACGCGCAGCAACTCCTCGACCACGCACCGGCGTGCGCACTCGTTCACTCGCCGGTGACCGCACACATGCTTGCCGAACAGGTCGCGTCCGCCTGCGGTGACGACGTGGCGCAGTGGGAGATGGCGGTAACGCTGCTGGAGACCTACGAAGCGGCACTGCCCTCGTTGCTGGCGACCATCCAGCGGCTTTGACAGCGCTGCGGCCCCAGCTCGGTGGCCCCAGCTCGGTGGCCCCAGCTCGGTGGCCCCAGCTCGGTGGCACGGGCTCCGGTTGCTGCGGCTGGGTATCGGCGCACCGTCGTGGGTCCCGCCGGCGCTGCTGCGTCAAACCCGTGCGCCCGCCGATCCGGCCCCAACAGTGCCGGCCACAGCGATGCCACCACGTCGTGTTGCCACAGATCCCACGCAGGAGCCACCCATGCCCAAGGGAACCGCACGTAAGCGTCGGCAGATCCGCCAGCTCAAGGAGGGCGGTCTGCCACCGACCGGTTCGGTGCTTGACCAAGCCGAGCTGTGTGACGAGTGCGGCCAGAGCGACGGTCACCGCGACTGGTGTCTGGCCGAGGAGGATCTTGACTGACCCAACTGCGGACGGCGCATCCGCACCGGCATACGCCGTCGCTCCGAACCTGGCGCACCCGCCGCACAGGCGGACGCTCACCTGCTGCGGGCCGACCGTTGGTCGGCCCGCAGCCGTGTACGTCCGGTTCCGTGCTCTCCCCCGCTGCGGCGGGACGGTCTCGGTCATGCGTATACCGAACCTCTCTGCTGTCCAGCTGCCCGTGCTCCTTACCGCGGCGCTGCTCATGTTCGGCTGCACCGACCGTGTTGCGGACGTTGCCGAGGATGCCGACGCCGACCCGGCCGACGAGCTCGTCGACGACGAACCAGACGACGAACCAGACGACGGGCCGGTAGCCGGCCGTCAGACCGTGGCCACCGCCGAAGACGGGGCGCAGCAGCTGTCGAGCGCGTACCTCGCTGTAGCGACCCGTGGCGGCCAGCTCAGCCTCGCCGACCTGGCTGACGACCCGCAGGCGCTGGTGGAGGCAGCTGGCGACCTCGACGAGGTGCGTTTCGACCTTGGGCTCGATCAGGTGCTGCTCAACGGTGTCGACGCCGAACAGGTGGCAGCTGGCGACCTCGACCTGCGTGACGGGCTGGCGTTGACCGCGCGCGTCGGCGACCAGGCCTGCACGATCACCGGCACCGCCACCGGTGGCGGTGAGACCGTACGCATCGAGTGGGACGCTCCCGACTGTGCCGATGCCGACAGCGGCGTCAGGTGAACCGGCCAGTGCGCGGGCGCCGTCGGCGCTCACCGTGTGCGCCATGACCTCTTCTACGACCGACCTGACCTGCACCGACGGGGATCGCCGATCCGTACAGCGTCGCCGATCCGTACAGCGTCGCCGTCATCTGCTGGCCGTGGACGGCACCAATCTCCTGTACCGCGCACACCATGCGTTGCGCCGATCCGGGCTGACGCACGCCGGCCGGCCGATCTGGGCGGTGCACGGGCTGCTGCTGACCCTGACCAAGGCTATCGAGGCGCAGCAGCCCACCCACCTGCTGGTCGCGTTGGACACCCCGGCCGGCTGCCCGGCCCGCCAGCAGCAGCTGCCACAGTACAAATCGACCCGTGACGGGCCACCGCAGGATCTGGCGTTCCAGCTGTCGTGGGCGCCGGACGCGCTGACCCAGGCCGGGGTGGTGGCCATCTCGGTCGACGGGTGGGAAGCCGACGACGTGCTCGCCTCCGCAGCCGCGCGGTTCGCCGGCAAAGTGACCGTCGTCACCAGCGACCGTGACGCCTACCAGCTGCTGGAGGATGGCCGGGTCGAGGTGTACAAGCCGGACGGCGAGGTGGTCACCGACGCCAGCCTGCGCGACTCGCAACAGCTCTCCCCCGCCCAGTACGCCGACCTGGCGGCGCTGCGAGGGGAGGCCAGCGACAACATCCCCGGCGTCACCGGCGTTGGGACGGTCACCGCCACCCGGCTGCTGCACCGGTTCGGCGACCTGGAAGCGGTGTTGGCTGCGGATGACTCCCAGCTGCGTGAGCTCCTCGGCCCCAAAACGATCAGCAACTTGCGCACCCAGGCCGGGCAGGCCCGCCTCGCCAAGCAGGTCGGACGGCTGCGCCGCGACCTGCCGTTGGGTGCGCCGACCGAGGTGGCGCAGCTCGATCCCGGCCAGCTGGTCCGGGTACTGACCCAGGTCGGGTTGCCGGCCGCCGGACAGAAGTTGGCGGCGGCTCTGGGCGCTGGCCGTGCGGCGCAGGCCGCTACCTGACTGACGGGGCATGGTGCCCTGGCACCGTACGGTCTCCGCCGACAGCCGGCGCGGCTGCGGCCAGGACGACGTCGAGGAGCTCAAGATGCGCACAGGTCGACCGCCGGTGCTGCTGGCAGCAGCCGCTGTCGCCGCTGCCTGTACGGCTGCGCCGCAGACCTCCGACGACGGTGACGCCGCCGCTGACCAGCCGTCGCCGCCCACCGCGTTGGAGCAGGTGGAGGCGGCAGCGGAGCAGCCACCTCCACCGGAAGCGCTCGCGGTCGAGGAGGACATCCCGCCGCAGATCCTTGAACCGGTGCTGCGGCAGCTGGTCGACCTGGTCACAGCCGGCGAGCCGGCTGACGGGATCTTGGAAGGTGACCGGCTGCTGCTGCTGTCAGCGGACGCGTACGCGGAGCTTCCCGTGGACGCTGACGGCCGCATCGACGTCGAGCGGTCGGTCCCGGTCGGGCTCGGCTGCGGTGGCATGTGTGAGCTGACGGTGAAGCAGGTGTTCGACCGGCTCGGCCAGGACCTGGACGGCGACGGCCCACGCAGTGCAGCTGACCCGGCGCAGGTGGCTGCGCAGCAGTGGCCGGCGCTCACCCTCGACGCGCAGGACCGCAGCTGGACAGCCGGGTTCGGCCCTGATGGTGTCGCGCTGGTGTCGTTGACGGTGCAGGGGCTGGCCGCTGACGCGCGGTAGCGCGTCCCCGCCGGTCGTGCTACCGGTCGCTGGTGTAGAGCTCGACGTCGTTGAGCCACGGCTCGTCAGGGACGACCACCTCACCGTCTCCGGGCGCTTGCTGCGGATCAACCCGGCGGGCGACCAGGAACTCGCGACCACCGTCAGGATCGGTGCCCCACGAGCGGGTCACGTGCGCGACGTCACCGCACCGGTTGGTGTGCAGCATGTAGCCATCCGCCAGCTTCAGCACCACGTGCCGGGTGGTGGCCGCACCGGTGTCGTAGAGCAGCAGATCGCCAGGGGCGATCTGGTCGGTATCGATCCGTTGCGCCCAGGGCGCAAGCTCCACCCCGTCCCACGGGACCATGTCCCGGGTCGAGGGTGCCCACCCTGGTTCAGCGGTCGACAGTCCGGCCCCCTCTGCGTAGGCGCGTGCGACCAGCGACGAGCAGTCGTACCGGAACGGGGCTGAGCGGCCCACCCCGTTGCAGGCGTAGGGCGCTCCCAACGCGCGGAAGGAATACATGATGGCCAGCGCCGCCTGCGGGGTCGGCGCCTGGGCGACCGACTCGGCGCACAGCTGGTGCACGTCACGCTGTTCCGCGCCGCCACGCAGCGTGCCGTCCGGTACCTGCTTCGGGCAGCCGTCCGCGGAGATGACCATCTGCGAGGCGACCGTGGTGCCCGCCAGGTGCTTGATCACGTCCTGGGCCAGCTCCAGCTGCTGTTCGGCGGCACGTCGCGCCTGGTTGGTCTGCTCCTCCAGCTGCTGGGTGCGCTCGACCGCAGCTTCGGCGGCAGCCAACGCCGTGTCCGCTTCGGCAGCCAGGGTCTCGGCTGCCCTGACCCGATGTTCTTGCACGTTGGAGGCCTGCTGCAGCCACACCCGGCTGTCGAGAACGCGGCCCGGGTCGTCGAACGAGGAGTTGACCACATCGACGATCTCAGAGACCGGCTCGTCGGTGCGGTACTTCGACGCGGCCCACTGGTTGAGCATCTGCTCCGCATGGGCCGAGCGGGTGGTGGCCAGCACCAGCTCAAACTGGGCGGCACGCTCTGCAACCAGCGCCTGCGCCGCCGCCTCGGCAGCGGCTTCAGCGTCTGCGGCCGCCTCAGCAGCTGCGGTGCGCAGCTGGTCGACGTACTCGAGCAACGCGAACTCAGGCGCGTCCGGATCCACATCCTCCAACGGCCGGTTCTCGATAACCGCGGTCCGAACCTGTTCAGGGATGCCGAACTCCGGCACGACGTCCTCGGGCAGTACCTCACCACGATCGAAGTCGCCGTCATACTCGCCGAGGTCGTCCAGCTCGTCGACGAACCCGTCACCGTCCCGCCGGTCGAGCGGGTCAGCGTGCGCCTGCGGCAGTGCCGGCAGCAGCACCGCGACCAGCAGCAACGCGACCAGCGTCGGCCGACGTTCTCGACCGTCGGCCGGCAGGGCGGGGAGCGATCCACCTTCTAGGAGCATGGGTGCAACCGTCTCGGCGAGGACGCTGCGCGCCAGAGTTCACCTCACAGCGGCAACCCTCGGCGCCCGGCAGCTGCGTGACGTGGCCACGGTTTGGCTCACATCCCGGGTTCCGTCGGTGCGGTGGCCGCCAGCCGTTCGGCCACCATCGCCGCGGAACGGGCCGGATCCTGGCTGCCGTCGACCACCAGGAACCGGTCCGGTGCCGCAGCAGCCATCGCCAGATACCCGTCGCGCACCCGACGGTGGAACGCTTCCGAGGCAGCTTCGATCCGGTCGGCGGGGGCGCGGGCAGACAGCCGATCCCGACTGGTCTGCGGGTCGATGTCCACCAGCACGACCAGGTCTGGTGCTATCCCATCGCAGGCGACCGCGTTGAGCTGGTCGATCAGGTCGAGGTCGACGCCGCGGCCATAGCCCTGGTAAGCCAGGTTCGAGTGGACGAACCGGTCGCAGAGCACGTCGAGTCCGGCCTGCAGCGCTGGGCGGATCACCTGGTCGATATGGGCGGCCCGGTCTGCGCAGAACAGCAGCAGCTCCGCCCGGTCAGGCAGCTGGCTGTCCGGGTCGAGTAGCAGCTGCCGGATGTGCGCACCAGCCTCGGTACCGCCCGGCTGACGGGTACGCACCGGTGGTCGTCGCTCTGCTGCCAGTCGCGCGGCCAGCTGGCCGAGCACGGTGGACTTGCCGGCGCCGTCAGGGCCTTCGAAGGTCACCAGACGACCGCGCCCCCATCGGCCGCTATCGGCGGCAGGTGGGAGGTCCGGTCGCGGTCGTGCGGTGGTCACCTCCCCGACGGTGCGGGCGTCTCGGCCAGCGGCATAGACCTGGTCTGGCGGCGGGCCGCGCCCGTCTGGGCGTTCACCGGGCTCCGTGTTCGGCAGTCAGGTGTGCTGGATGGACCGAACTGCCGTGTCACACGGGTGCGGCACCGTGTCGGGTGATGGGTTCTGACACCGGACACGTTGCGGCTGCCGGCCGTGGCCCGGTCATCCGCGCCATCGAGGTGGTTGTGGACCCGTCACCATCGCAGCAGCGGTGGCTCAGGTCGTATGCCGGCTCGCTGCGGGCCGCCTACAACTGGGCGCTGGCCGAGGTACGCGACAACCTCGCGGTGCGAGAACCAAGCTCGCACTGTGGCAACGGGTCTACCGGTGCACCACCTGCGACCTGGTCCTGAACCGGGACGTGAACGCCGCACGCAACATCCGAGCCGAAGGCCTCCGCCTTCAACGCGAACAGCACGACCAGAACCAGAAGTACGTCGCCTCGATACGCGGGGAGACGGTACACGGCGAGCCGAGACCCGGTGAGACCGAACCCGCACAGCGCAGCCGTGCGGGTGGGCACCGGTCGTTCGAGGCCGCAACCGTTCCAGCCAGCCCGCCGGGTGCGGGCAGCCGGAACCTTTCGGTCCCGGTGGCGTGAGAGACGCACCCGACCTTGGGTCCATGCCAGCACACCCGCTGCCGAACTTACCGGGCTCCCAGCGCCCAGACGGTGGGTACCAGCTGCGGTGGGACCCACGACCGCCGGTGGATGGTGAGCCGTACGACCAGTTCGGAGAGGCTGGTGCGTTGCGTGGCGGTGTCGGACAGCAACAGTCCCAACACCGCCAGCCGCAGCGCCAGCGCATAGGACCCGAGCAGTGTCAGCGACGTTGCGGTCTGCGCCAGCTGGTCGACGCTGACCGGCGACGATGCGGAGTCCAGCGATCCGGCCTGGGCTGGCAGCAGTTCGAACACCGACCGGCAGTGCAGCGCTTCCAGTGGCAGGTGGAGTACCTGCACCGGTGACGGTTCGCCGCGCAGTGGCGCACCCCGTTCAGCGCAGCGTGCACGCAGATCCAGCAGCAGCCCAACCGCCACAGGCAGCCCCAGCGTTCGGGTCAACGTTTCCTCGAGCGGGGCGGGCAGCGCAGTCAGCCGCTGCTCCACCACACACAGGGCCCGATCGAGTCGGGCGGGGCCAGCGGTCTGGCACAGTTCCTCGAACCGGCGGTCGATACGCAGCAGCACCCGTGGCAGCTGCCGGGGGACGGTAGGCAGCGCCTCCAGCAGCTGCGGGAGCTGGTCGAGCTCAACCTCAGGCAGCAGCCGTGGCAGCAGTAGCGGGCCGAGCGCGCTGGCCGCCACCGCCAAGCAGTCCTGCTCGAAGGAGTCCCGCTCGGCCAGCTGTGCGGGGTCCAGCTGCTCGTATGCGAGTTCGAACGCCACGGCCGGTGGCGCGGGCAGCGGCAGGTCGGCGCACAGCTGGTGCAGTTGCGCTGCCGTGGGTGGCGCACCGGTACCCACCAGCTCGGTCAGGTCCGCCAGCAGCCGGGCGGCCGGCATACCTGTCAGCGGCGGTGGCGCCAGCGGCGCGGCCGCGGCAGCGTCACGAGATGGTGCGGCGGACCCGTCGGGCTGGTCCGTCCCCCGAGGGTGCGTGCTCTGGGGGTTCGTGTTCTGGGCGTGGTTCCCGTGCTTGTGGGTCACAGCAACGGCTCCTCGGAACTGCTCCGGTGTGTTGAACGCCTTGAGCAGTGCCGATGTCGAGGTGTTGCTGCATACTGTGCCCGCATATCGGGGGCATTTTCAGGTCAACCCCCAACATGTGGGCCTTGTGTTTCTGCGGCTGGGGCGGTGCCTCTGTGCCCGGGTAGCACCGCGTACCTGCCGTTGTTTGGCGCGCCTGATCGGTTACCGGCGACACAGCCAGCCAGCGCGTGCGGCCCGGCCAAGTGGGCGGCGGGCCGCCGACGCCGCGACTGCGGTTGGGAGGGCGCAACACCGCACAGCAACCGGTGACGTACGCGCGTGTCCACGGGTTGTGGGACCAGCACGCCCGGCACGGGCGGTACCACACGCCGGCGTGCCGCCCGCGGACGGTACGTCTTCTACCCGCGGACGGTACTCCGCTATCCAAGGAGCCGAATCTGGCCGTTTCTGGTCGTTTCTGGCCCTATTTCAGGCGTTTAGAACACGGTGTACATGAACGGGGCGACCGTGGAGCTCTGTGCGAACACCGATACCGACCCGAGTATCACGAGCGCCACCGCCATGGTCAGCAGGAAGAAGTTGCGCTGGCGCGCGAACACCAGCAGCGCCCGCATGGGCGTCGACCGGCGCAGGTCCGCAGCAGCCAGCTGCGCCGAGGTTTTCGGCGCCCAGGTGGCCTGCTGCCAGGGCTGCTGCGACCCTGGACTCCAGGGAGCGCTGGCCGGGTGCTGGGCCCGAAAGCTGCGTCGCCCGAACACTGCCGCTGCCGGCGCCGACAGCACGAACAGCGCCGTCAGGACCACAACCGACACCACACCCACCAGCGCACGTGAGGTTGCGCTGAGCGCACGTTCTGCGGTGGTGAGGGCAGGTTCCGGCGCCAGCAGCAGCGTGCTGGCGATCGCCGCAGCGACCCAGGGCAAGGTGCCGCCAAGCTGCCGTGCGGCCGGCAGCCAGGTCAGCCACCCGACCGTCAGCTGCAGCCACAGCACCAGCGGCACCGCGACAGCGGCCAGCGCTACTCCCGCGTGGGCGGCCAGACGGTGGCGGGCCTGACGGCGGGCACGGTCGGCGTGGAACTCGGCGAACCGCTGGCCTGCCAACGGGCGGGCGGGTGCGCTGTCGGTGGGCTGGTGCATCAGTCATCGCTCCGCGCGGATGGGCGGCGGGCCACCAGTGCCGATGGCGGCTGGAGGTGGCGGTCAACGAGCCAGTTGTCGATGACCAACAGGTCGACCTGTGCGGCAAGGAAGCACTCGACCGCGTCGCCGGCGGTGGTGACGATCGGTTCGCCGCGGACGTTGAAGGAGGTGTTGACCAGCACCGGACAGCCGGTGCGTGCGTCGAACCGCGCGAGCAGCCGGTGCAGGAACGGGTGCCGTTCGGGATCTGCCGTCTGGGTGCGGGCGGAGAAGTCCAGGTGGGTGATCGCTGGCAGCTGGCTGCGCACCGCGACCGCGGCGGCAGCCAGGTCGTCGTCCGGGACGCGGGGTGCGGGCTCGGTCCGGATGGCGGCGGTGACCGGGTCGGTCGCCAGCATGTAGGGGCGGTCGTTTTGGCCGAGGTCGAACCAGTCGGCGGCCTTGTCCCGGAGCACTACCGGCGCGAACGGTCGGAACCCTTCCCGGAACTTGGTCTGCAGGTTCAGTCGCCGGTGGGTGCTTGGATCACGTGGGTCAGCCAGGATCGAGCGGGCCCCCAACGCACGGGGACCGAACTCGGCTCGACCACGAGCCAGCGCGACGGTTGCGCCCGCAGCGAGTCGGGCCGCGAGCTGGTCAGCCAACTCGTCGTCGTCCAGGTGTTGTGCGTGCAGCTGGTAGGACGCCAGAACCGCTGCAGTGCGGTCGGTGTTGGTGGTTGCCGGCAGCAGCGGGTCGGCGGCGTCGGGATGGTGGTCGGTGGGCGGCTCGCCCGGTGTCGGCCCGAGGAACGCGCCGGCCATGCCATCTGGGGTGGGTGGCGTCTCGCGCGCAACTCCGTGCTCCTGATGGCAGGCCCACAGTGCGGCGCCCAGTGCACCGCCGGCGTCGCCGGCGGCCGGTTGCACCCACACCTGTTCGAGGTCGGTGCCTCGTTCTATCGCGGCGACTGACACCACGTTGAGGGCAACGCCGCCGGCCAGGCACAGGCGGGTGTGGCCGGTGCTGGCAGCTGCCCGGTTGGCGAGACCGATCATGGCTTGGTCGGTGACCTGCTGGATGGAGGCAGCGACATCGGCGGTGTGGCGGGTCGGTTTCGCGCCCAACGGCGCTGTCGGCGCGTCGAACAGCGTCTCGAGCTGCTGGTTGTAGGTTCGTAGCCGGCGGGTGTAGTCGAAGTAGGCAGGGTTGAGTGCGAACGACCCGTCGTCGGCCAGGTGGATCAGCTGCTCACGGATCCGCTCGACGTAGCGGGGGTCGCCGTAGGGTGCCAATCCCATGAGCTTGTACTCGCCGCTGTTGATCTTGAAGCCGCAGTAGCGGGTCACCGCCGAGTAGAGCATCCCCAGCGAGTTGGGCCATTCGATGTGCTCGAGCAGGGCCAGTTCGGCGTAACGGCCGTCGGCGATGCAGGTGGTCGACCACTCCCCCACCCCGTCGACGGTCAGCACCGCCGCCTGGTTGAACGGGCTGGGGTAGAACGCCGATGCGGCGTGGGACAGGTGATGATCGCTGAACAGCAGCGGCACCTGCTTGCCGAGCGTCCGGCCAAGATGGCCGCGCAGATGGTTCTCCACCCACAGTTTGGTGGGCAGCCAGGTGCGCATGGCAGCCACGAACGCGGGGAGGGCGCTCAGTTGGCCCTGCAGGTAGGTGGCCAGCAGCCGGTCGAACTTGGCGAACGGCGACTCGTAGAACACCACGGAGCTCAGATCGGCGGGCACGAGGTCGTGCTGGCGCAGGCAGAAGTCGATCGCGTCGGTTGGCAGCTGGTCGCAGCCCTTGTGACGGCAGAACCGTTCCTGCTGGGCGGCAGCGACCGGCTGCCCGTCGATGACCAGCGCGGCGGCACTGTCGTGGTAGTAGGCGGAGACGCCGAGGACGGCGGTGGGGGTGGCCATCAGTGCGTGCCACCGACGTTGCGCCGACGGTGGTTGGTGTTGGTGCCGTGCGGGTTGGCGCGGTCCCAGCTGGTGGGCAGCGCAGCCACCGTCGCTGCGGCCAACTGCAACCCGTCACGGTCCAGCGTTCGGAAGATCATGCTGGCGTACGGTGCCTGCGGCGGCACCAACGGCACGGAAGCGTGGTGCGGTCCGTATGCTGTTGTTCAAGGATGTGGCGCGGCGCGTGTACCCCGTGGACGGTGTTCCGGGTGCTTCTGGCTGCGACGTGGGATCTTGGTGAGGGTGTGTTCCGCCCGTCACCGCTGACGGCTGCGCGCAGTCTGCGCCGGATCGGCGCCGATGTGGTGGTGCTGTCCGGCGGGAGGATCGATGCTGCCTCGCAGCTGGCGCGTGACGCCGAGTACAGCTACACCGACGACGGCGCGTCTCATGCGGGTAGTGGCCCGCCGATCGTGCTGTCGCGCTGGCCGTTACACCGCCCGCAACGGCTGCGGCTGCTGTCGGGTGCGGTGACCGGCGTGCTGGTCGCGTCTCCGGCCGGGTCGGTGGCGCTGGTCGCGTCCCAGCAGCTGGCTGCGCCGGATGCCGATCTGGGAGAGGGTGACCAGCTTATGCGTCTGCTTGCGCGCGGCAGGTTCGGGCTGCTGGCCGGCAACCTTGGCATGGACCCGAACGACAACTGGTGGCCGGCACCGCAGCTGGGCGCTGTGGCGACCGGCGGGTGGGGTAGCTGGCAGCGCTCGGCGGCGACGTCGCGTGCGCGTGGGCTGCTGCTCTACCGGATGTGGGACCGCGGGGGTGGCTCGTACCCGGCACCGGGCGGTGGGACGATCCACTGGGTGCGCGCTGCCGCCTGCCGCTGACCGCACCGCTGCGAGCAGCGACGCCGCGGTCAGCGGCGCGGCAGGGTGTGGTGACGGTGTAGCAGTTCGGCCTGCGCGTGCGCGGCGGTCTCGACGTCGTCGGCGAACCGCACCAGCCACCGGCGGATGATCTCGTCGGCAAGTCCGGCACCCACCAGCTCGGCGGTCAGGTGCTGCCACCGACGCCACCGTTCGGTGGCAGTGTGCACCACGACGCTGACCGCGGCGGCAGCCGTCAACGTACTCGTCGCGAGCACCGTGGCGGTCAGTCCAACCTGGCCGCGTACCAGCCCGGCAAGCAGCACCGGCGGCAGCAGCACACAGCCGACCAGCAGCAGTACCAGCAGCGGTGTCACCGTCAGGTGCACGGCCCGGCCGCAACGGTGCCGCCAACCAAGTACCGCACGCAGGTGGTGGTGCGCCGCATGCGCCTGTTCGCGGCGATCCCGCCAGGGTTGCGGTGCCTGCGGACGCAGCGCGAGCGCCAACCGATCGACGTCGTCGACGGTGACGGCCGGCAGGGCATCGCGCGGTCGGGGCGGTTCGGGCACGGCATGCTCGTGGTCGGGGCCTGCGACCGTTCCGGGTGGCTGCCAACTGGCAACTACCCGACGTCGTGCGCAAGCTTCCAGACCGCGGGAACAAGCTCACCGGGCAGGTAGGTGCGCCGTCGGATGACCAGCTTCCGGAGGATCTGGCGGGCGGTGACCGCGTCATCGTGCCTGGTGCCGGGCAGCCGCAACGCCAGGATGGCGGCCCGGGTTGCGGCCGCACGTGCGCCGAGCTGGGTGTACTGGCTGGTCAGGGCAGCCAGTACGGCCGGTACGACGAGCGGGCCACCGTCGTCGGACAGCTCGACGGTCAGCAGGTCGGCAACGGTGCGCACACCCAGCGACTCCATCGCCAGCAGCAGCGGCTGCGCGCCGCTGCTGTCGGCCCGCAGGGCCGCCCCGCGCTCGTAGCAGCGCACCCGCAGGTCGAACAGGAGCCCGAGCGTGACCGGTAGCCCAACTGCGGTTCGCGCGCAGCTGCTCAGCGTGTCGGGCAGCTGGCCGGTCAGCTGTTCGAGCCGCACGGCAGCAGCATCCAGCAGCCCCGGCAGCGGCCACACCTCCCGGACGGTGAGGCTCCGGTGTGCAGCCAGTAGCAGCCGGCCCTGTGACAGCGGCGCAGCAGCCAGCGTGGCAGCGACCGTCGGCAGCCAGTTCGCGGGGTCCCGGCCGGCCGCAGACCCGACCAGGTGGCTAGCGGCCAGCGGGCCGGCCCAGCTGGTCAGCAATCGGGTGACCTGCTGGTCGTCGAGGTCGGCGGCCCAGGTCGGGTCATCGCGCAGCTGCTGGTAGACCGGCGGCGGATCGTGCAGCGCAGTCAGCTGCGCAGCCGCCACGAGTTGCCCGCACGCCAGCGCGTCGAGCAGATCGGCAGCAAGGTTCGGTGGTAGCGGCGGGGTGGGAGCTGCGTCGTGTGGACCGGACACGTTGAGCACACCGTCTGCCTGGTTCGTCAGGTAGGGCTGTCAGGTACAGGCTGTCAGCTACAGGCGGCAGCGACGTCGTCGCTGTGTGTGCGGCGAGTTGACAGCCGGTCTGTACGGTAGCGGGATAGGCGCTGTGCTGGACCCTCCGGTGACGCTGGCAGCCTGGCCGGTTCGGTGGCACAGCGCGGGACCCGGCCGAAGCCGGGTCCCGAAGGTGCGGCATGCGCCGCAACACTGTTTGCGGTGCGTGGATGCCCTCCGCACCGCAACACCGTCTGCGGTGCGGTCGGTGGCGCACCCAGCTGGGCTGGGCGGCCACGGTCGCGGCGGGTGCAGGGCGCGCGGCGTGCATGCCTGCGGCGGGCACCCCGCTGACAGTCGACGCCGCCGCAGGACCGGTTCAAGGGTGTCCACTGATGCTGCTGAGCCGAGCGCCGTACCGCCGACTGCGGTGCGGCCGGACCCGATGCAGCGCACCCCGCCACGATCTCTTTCCCCGCGCCGCTCTGCAGCTGTTATGCCGGCCCGCGGGTCCGCGCACCCGGCGGCGCTGGCACCGGCGGTGCAGCTCGACGGTGTCAGCAAGCTGTACCCCGGCGGACAGGACCGTGCGTTGGCCGATGTGACGGTCCGGATCGAGCGGGGCGAGTTCGTGTTCGTGGTCGGGCCGTCCGGGTCGGGTAAGTCGACGCTGCTGCGGCTGCTGCTGCGTGAGCAGCTGGTCAGTGCCGGGCAGGTGCGTGTGCTTGGTCGGCGCGTCGACCGGCTGCCAGCCTGGCAGGTGCCAGCTCTGCGGCAGCAGATCGGCGCGGTGTTCCAGGACTTCCGGCTGCTGGGTGATCGTACGGTCGCCGGCAACGTCTCGTTCGCACTGGAGGCGCTACAGGTGCCGCGGGCGGTGCGACGGCGCCGGGTGGTCGAGGCGTTGGAGCTGGTCGGTCTCCACCAGCGGCGTCACGCACGCCCAGACGAGCTCTCCGGGGGGCAGCAGCAGCGGGTCGCGTTCGCCCGAGCGTTGGTCACCCGTCCGCAACTGCTGCTGGCGGACGAACCGACGGGCAACCTCGACCCCGCCAACACCGAGCTGATGATGCGGTTGTTGGCGGTAATCGGCGCGACGGGCACCACAGTGATCGTCGCCAGCCACAACCGGTCGGTGGTGGACCAGATGCAACGTCGGGTCCTTACGCTGACCGGCGGCCGGCTGACCGGCGACCACCAGGGCAGCTACCGGGCGGACGTGTGAACCGGGAGGTGCTACGCACATGCTGCGACGGCTGTTGACCGCCACGGTAGATGCGGTCCGTACCACGGTGGCTGCGCCGGGCCCGGCGTTGGCCACGGTGCTGGTCTCGTCGGTGGCACTGACGATGGTGGGCGTGGCGCTGCTGGCCAGCACCCAAACCGACCAGATGCGTGCGTATTGGGATGACAGCATCGAGGTGTCGGTGTTCCTGTGCGCAGCTGATTCGCCGGCGCCGGTGTGTGGCGGGTCGGTCAACTACGACCAACGTGCCCGCATCGCCAGCACGCTCGACGAACTCAGCATCGTCAGCGAGGTTGAGTTCGAGTCGTCGCAGCAGGCGTACGTGCAGTTCCAAGGCCGCTATGGCGGCAGCGAACTGGCGGAACGCATCGACCCGGACTCGTTGCCGGAGTCGTTCCGGGTTCGGTTGCGTGAACCGACTGCGGCGCATCAGGTTGTCGCTGCGGTGGCCAGCCTGGATGGTGTCGAACAGGTGGTCGATCAGCGCGAGATGCTGGACGACTTCTTCACGACCCTGACGTGGGTGCAGCGCGTTGCGTTGGGGTTCGCGCTGGTGCAGGCGGCTGCTGCGGTGGTGTTGATCGCCCACTCGGTGCATTCGGCTGTGGCGTTGCGACAGTCTGAGGTCCGTATCATGCGGCTGATCGGCGCGAAGCGCCGCACCATCCGTGCACCGTTCGTGCTGGTCAGCGTGGTGCAGGCTGTGGTGGGGGCGGCGCTGTCGGGTGCGGTGCTGCTGACGGCGTATCGGATGCTGTTGCAGCCGCAGGTGGGTTCAGCACCGGATGCGGTCGCCTCGCAGCTGACTCGCGGTGATGTCGAACAGGTGGTGCTGCAGCTGCTGGCACTGGCGGTGGTGGTCGCCTACAGCGTCGCGCGGCTGGCGCTACGCCGCCATCTGCGCAGCTGATCGGGCAGCTGTGGCGGAGGTCGGGCCGGTTAGCTGGAAAGGGCATATTGCAGCTGGGTGAGTGCGTGGCGCTTCTGCTGGGCGGTGACCTGGGCGTCGCGTTGGCTGTCGACCATGCCGCGGACTGATTCGAGCATGCGCCGTTCGGCAGACAGGAGGAGCGTCAGTTCGGTGTTATCGCTGGCGGTGTCAGCGAGACGACAGGCGGTCAGTGCCTGCTCGGTGACCTTGCTGATCTCCTCAACCGCCTCGTGGGCGTCAGGCAAGCTGCAGGCGGCCAAGATCCCAAGGCGGGCGCTGCGCGTCCGGAGGGAGATCTGCTTGGCGATGTCGTCACGCATGCGGGTGGTCGTCTGACGGGTCGAGGTCCATGCTTCCATGGTCCGTGGGTGGGCTGTAGCCGCAAGGCGCCGGCCGGGAGCATCTCGGGTAGCTGGCAGCTGGACCGTTTCAGAGCGCAGGCGTGGTACAGGGCAGGAGGCAGGACCTTGTTGGCCCTGCCTCCTGGTCGTGTGGTCAGCGTGCGCTGGTTGTTGCGCTGGTTGTTGCGCAGGCGCACGTGCCTGTGGGTTGCGAAGCGGTTGGCTCATCGTCAACCTCGTCGCGATGTTCGTCCTGCTCGCTGTTGCGGCGGCGTCCGAGCACCAGGACC
>LFIK01000293.1_pt1 | contig 37094 bp, 41 predicted proteins | sample 643401 | NCBI WGS metagenome assembly LFIK01 (sample SAMN03777447, study PRJNA286221) | soda lake metagenome | biome: soda lake; feature: Kulunda steppe; material: water; isolation source: sample T5-Br brine of Lake Tanatar-5 | place: Russia: Kulunda steppe | collected 2010-07
CTGTCTGGCTCAGGCCAGCGACAGGTTGCTTGCCGACTGGCGGCCATCACGGCCGGTTTCCATGTCGAAGGTGACCTTCTGGCCATCATCGAGGCCGCGCAGGCCCGCACGCTCGACAGCCGAGATGTGCACGAACACGTCCTTCGAACCGCCATCGGGCTGGATGAAGCCGAAACCTTTGGTGGCGTTGAACCATTTCACGGTGCCAGTTGCCATCGTGAGAACTCCTGTTTTCCTGTGCTGCCCGCGGAACTGCGGCAGCCCGGCTCGTCAGTGCAAGATCGAGGTCACTGTAGCCGGTATCCGAAAACAGTCGTCGATAGTGGTAACGTCGCAGGGGGAACCATGCGCAGATTCCGTCGCCCGATGCAACCGAAATCGCGCATCCGGCCCGATTCAGGTGATGCGGGCGTTTTCGTCCGCCGAGAAGGTGCCGATCAGATCGGCAAGATCGAGCATCCGGCACGAGAACCCCCATTCGTTGTCATACCAGCCGAACACCCGGATCAGCCGGTCGCCGATCGCCTGCGTCTGCGGCAGCGCCATGACCACGCTTTCGGGACGCGCGCGCAGGTCGGACGAGACCAGCGGCCGCTCGGTCCAGCCGATCACGCCGCCGGCCTCGCGCAGCGCCGCGTTCACCGCCGCCGCATCCGTCACCCGCTGCGGCATGATCACCAGATCGATGGCCGAGACGCTCGCCGTGGGCACCCGCACCGCCGCGGCCTCCAGCCGGTTGGCAAGCGCTGGCAGCACCCGGCCCAGCAGGCGCTGCGCGCTGGTGGTGGTGGGCACCATCGACAGCGCCGCCGCGCGTGACCGTGCCGGATCGCCGCGCGGCGCGTCCACCGTGGGCTGACTGCCGGTGTAGCAGTGGATCGTGGTCATCCAGCCGCCGTCGATCCCGACCGCCGCGTCGAGCACCCGCGCCAGCGGCGCGAGCGCATTGGTGGTGCAGGACGCGTTCGAGATCAGCCGGTGTTCAGCGTGCAGCGCGGCCTCGTTGGCGCCCAGCACCACCGTCACCTCGGCCGCGTCGGAGGGTCCCGAGATCAGCACCCGCCGCGCGCCTGCGCGCAGCCCGGCGCGCGCGATGTCGGGGTCGTCGGTGCGCCCGGTGCATTCCATCACCAGATCCACCCCGCGCAGGTCCAGCGTCGCCAGATCCGCCGCGCGGCTCAGGCTTAGCCGGTGCCCGTTGACCACCAGCGCGCCCGGCTCCAGCGCCACGCTGCCCGCGAAGGGGCCGAAGACGCTGTCGTATTCAAAGAGGTAGGCACAGTCCTCGGCGCTGGCGATGTCGTTTATGGCGACGATCTCGACCCCCGGCCAGGCGCCGCCGGCCCAGGCGCGCAGCACCGACCGCCCGATCCGCCCGAAGCCGTTGATCGCCACCCTGACCGTCATGCGTTGCGCCCTCCGAGTATCGGGTGGATCGCCCACCCGCGCCGGACGTCGCTACGCCTGCCCGGTCTAAAGCGCAACCTCGACCGCGAGGCCCTTGGCGCGCGCCAGCTCCACCGCGCGGGCGGCGACGGCGATGTCCTGCAGCCCGACGCCGGTGCCGTCGAACACCGTGATCGCGTCGTCCGAGCCGCGCCCCGGATGCGCGCCGTCGATCACCGCGCCCAGCGGGGTGATATCGCGCTCTGCCAGCAGCCCCTGCGCGACCGCGTGTTGGCATTCGCCAAGCGTCACGGCCTGCGCGACCTCATCGGTGAACACAGCCGCGCGGGCCAGGACCCTGGGGTCGAGCTCCTGCTTGCCGACCGTATCGGTGCCCATGCAGGCGATGTGCGTGCCGGGGCGGACATGCGCGTCCATCAGCGACGGCGCATCCGACGAGGTGATCGAGATGATCACATCCGCCTGCGCGCCCAGCGCGTCGAGGCTCACCGCCTCGAACGGCAGGCCCAGATCGGCGGCGGTGTCGGCAAGGCGCGGCAGCATCTCGGGGTGCAGGTTCCAGCCCACCACGCGGTCGAAATCGCGCTGGCGCGCGGCGGCGCGCATCTGGAACGCCGACTGATGGCCCGCGCCGATCATCCCCAGCACGCGCGCATCGCGGCGCGCCAGATGCGCGATCGACACCGCCGAGGCCGCCGCCGTGCGCAGCGCGGTCAGCAGGTTGCCCCCTACCGCCGCCTGCACCACGCCGGTGTCGGGGTCGAACAGGAACACCGTGGACTGGTGGTTGATCAGCCCGCGCGCGGCGTTGCCGGGGAAATACCCCCCGGCCTTGACGCCCAGCTGCCCGCCGGCGCGGTCCAGCCCCGACTTGAAGCCGTATTGGCGGCCCTCGCCCAGGCCCTCGCGCACCACGGGGAAGTTATACGCTTCGGTGCGCGCCATCGCGGCGAAGACCTGCTCGACCGCGGCAAAGGCGTCGTCGGGCGACAGCAGCCCGTCGATGGCGGCTTCGGGGACGATCCACATGGCGTGCGCCCCCGGCTCAGTAGGCGCGCCCGCGGGCGCTGACCGGCCACACGGCTTCGACCTTGTCGCCGCGCACGCCGACATACCAGTCATGGACATTGCAGGTGGGGTCGCAATGCCCCGGCACCAGTCGCAGCTTCTCGTTGACGCGCAGCACGTTGTCGGGGTCCTCGATCACGCCGTGCTCGTCCGAGCATTTGACATATGTGACATCCGTGCGCCCGAACACCACCGGCAGCCCACTGTCCACCGACTGCGCCTTAAGCCCGGCGTCGCAGATGGCCTTGCCGGGTTTGGCGTGGGACATGACCGAGGTCAGCAGGAACAGCGCGTTCTCCCACTCGCCCTGGTCGATGCGCTTGCCGTCCTTGTCCAGGATCCGCCCGTAATCGGCGTCCATGAAGGCGTAGGAGCCGCATTGCAGCTCGTTGTAGACGCCCGAGGTCGATTCGAAATAGTAGCTCCCGGTGCCGCCGCCGCCGACGATGTCGCACTCCAGCCCCTCGGCGCGCAGCGCGTCCACCGCCTCGCGCACCATCGCCACGGCGACATCGATCCTGGCCTTGCGGTCCTCATAGCTGTCCATGTGCTGCATCGCGCCCTGATAGGCCTGCAGCCCGGCGAATTTCAGCCCCGGCGCGGCCTCGATGGCCCTGGCGATGCGCACCACGTCCGCGGTGGTGGTCACGCCGCAGCGCCCGGCGCCGCAGTCGATTTCCACCAGGCATTCGATCTGCGTGCCGTGGCGCTGGGCGGCCTCGGACAGGTCGGCCACATTCTCCGCGTCATCCACGCAGCAGATCGTCCGCGCGCCGAGCTTCGGCATCCGCGCCAGCCGGTCGATCTTGGCCGGGTCGCGCACCTGGTTCGACACCAGCACATCACGGACGCCGGCGCGGGCGAAGACCTCGGCCTCGGACACCTTCTGGCAGCACACGCCGCAGGCGCCGCCGAGGCGTTCCTGCAGGAAATACACATCCACCGACTTGTGCATCTTGCCATGCACCCGGTGGCGCATGCCGTGGGCGCGGGCATAGTCGCCCATCTTGCGGATGTTGCGCTCCAGCGCGTCCAGATCCAGCACCAGACACGGGGTCTGGATGTCGGCGGCGTCCATCCCGGGCAGGGCAGGGACGTCGAAGCCGACCTCGAGTTCGTCGAGTTGCACGGGTTTGTTCATGGTCTCATCCTTTCATCCAGGGGAGGCGGTCCAGATCGACATTGCCGCCGGTGATGATCACGCCCACGCGCTTGCCGCGGAACACATCGGGGTTCTTCAGGATCACCGCCAGCGGCACCGCGCAGGAGGGTTCGATCACGATCTTCATCCGCGCCCAGGTCAGCTTCATCGCGTCGATGATCTCGGCCTCCGAGGCGGTGAGGATGTCGGTCGCGTGAGCGCGCACGAAATGCCAGGTCAGGTCCTTGAGCGGCACCTTCAGCCCGTCGGCCACCGTGTCCGGCGCGTCGTCGGCGATGATGTGCCCGGCGCGGAAGCTGCGCGCGGCGTCGTCGGCCTGTTCCGGCTCGGCGGCGTAGATCTCGACCTGCGGCGCAATGCTGGACAGCGTCAGGCAGCACCCCGAGATCATGCCGCCGCCGCCGATGGGCGCGATCACCGCGTCCAGCCCGTCCACCTGCTCCATCAACTCGCGCGAGCAGGTGGCCTGCCCGGCGATGACGCGCGGGTCATTGTAGGGGTGGACGAACTCGGCCCCGGTCTCGGCCTGCACGCGGGCGAAGGTCTCTTCGCGCGCGGAGGTGGACGGGGCGCATTCGGTGATCACGCCGCCATAGCCGCGCACCGCGTCCTTCTTGGCGGCGGGTGCGCTGTGCGGCATCACCACATGGCACGGGATCCCGCGCCGCCCGGCGGCATAGCTGAGCGACAGCGCGTGGTTGCCGCTGGAATGCGTGGCCACGCCGCGCGCAGCCTCGGCGTCCGACAGCCCGAAGACGGCGTTGGAGGCCCCGCGCGCCTTGAACGCGCCGGCCTTCTGGAAGTTCTCGCATTTGAAGAACAGTTCGGCCCCGGTGGTGCGGTTCAGGAATTCCGAGGTCAGCACCGGTGTGCGGTGGATATGCGGGGCGATGCGGGCATGCGCGGCCAGCACATCGTCGAAATCGGGCACCATCAGCCCGGCGAGGTCCTTCATCGGTTCGGCTCCTCTTGCTCGTGTCTATGCGGCGGCGCGGTGTTCGGCCAGCGCGGTGGTGCGGTAATGGTCCTGCGCGGCGGCGACGCCCGCGCCGAGTTCGATCGGCCAGCCCAGATCGGCCATGCACATCTCGGCGGTGGCGATGCCTGACAGCATCATCACGTCGGTGACGCTGCCCAGATGGCCGATGCGGAACAGCTTGCCCGCCACATCGCCCAGTCCGATCCCGAAGGCCACCCCGTATTTCTGCGCAGCCAGCGTGACCACCTCGCTGCCGTTGCATCCCGGCGGCGCCATCACCGCCGAGACGGTGTCGGAGTAAAGCGCCGGACGGCGCGCACAGAGCTCCAGCCCCCAGGCGCGCACCGCCGCGCGCACACCGCCCGCGATCCGGGCGTGGCGGGCGTGCACGGCGTCCAGCCCCTCGGCCTGAAGCATCGCCACGCTGGCGGCGAGGCCCGAGATCAGCCCCACGGGCGGGGTGTAGGGGTAGCCGCCCGTGTCGGTTGCGCCAAGCAGGTCGCGCAGGTCGAAATAGGCGCGCGTCAACCCGGCATGCTCCATCGCCGCCAATGCGCGCGGCGACAGGCCCAGGATCGCCAGACCCGCAGGCAGCATGAAGCCCTTTTGCGAGCCCGCGACCGCCACATCCACGCCCCAGCGCGCCATCTCGAACGGGATCGACCCGATGGAGCTGACGCCGTCCACCATCAAGAGCGCCGGGTGCCGCGCGCCGTCCATCGCCGCGCGCAGCGCCGCAATCTCCGAGGTCACGCCGGTCGCCGTCTCGTTATGCGTGGCCAGAACGGCCTTGATTCGATGGTCGGTGTCGGCGGCGAGCGCGGCGCCCATGGCGTCGGTCGGGCAGCCTTCGCCCCAGGGCGCCTCGATCACCTGCACATCGAGCCCGTGCTTGCGGCAGAGTGCGATCCAGCGCGCCGAGAACATGCCGTGGCGCGCGGCCAGCACCCGGTCGCCGGGCGACAGCGTGTTGGTGACAGCGGCCTCCCACCCGCCGGTGCCGGTGGCGGGCAGCAGCGCGACCTCGCCCGCCTCCATCCCCAGCACGGCGCGCACGCCCGCCAACGCGGGGCGCAGGAGCGCGCCAAACCGTGGTGAGCGGTGGTCCAGCGTCGGCACGTCGCAGGCGCGGCGCAGAGCCTCGGGGATGTTGGTGGGGCCGGGAATGAAGACCGGGTTCTGATCCGACATGAGCGTGTCCTCCCTCAACGCCTGGGCAGGATATGGGGCAGGCGCCCTGCAGGCAATTTTTTTGAAAAAATATTTCGTAAAGCGGAAAATGGGCTGGACGAACGCGATTCCAATATGTTGGAGTTTTTCAGCAAGCGAAAGGCAATTTCAGAATCTGCCGGAGGCCCGATGGACGACCCCGCCGCAATCCGCAGCCGCCGCGGCCGCCCGCGCGCGTTTCATGACCGCAGCGACCAGAACACCATTCGCTCGCTCGACCGCGCGATGGCGCTGCTGCACCGGCTCGGCGCTGCCGACGGGCTGTCGCTGACCGAGCTTGCGCAGGCGTCGGGCGAGGCGCCTGCCACCGTCTATCGGGTGCTGTGCACGTTGCAGGCGCATGACATGGTCGAACCCGACCCGGCGACGCAACTGTGGTATGTGGGGGCGGGGACGTTCCGCGCCGGCACCGCGTTTCTGCGCCGCACCTCCGTGATCGAACGCGCCCGCGGCCCAATGCAGGCGCTGATGCGCGACACGGGCGAGACCGCGAATCTGGGCATCGAGCAGCGCGACGAGGTGCTGTTTCTCAGCCAGGTCGAGACTCATCAGGCGATTCGCGCCTTCTTTCCGCCGGGAACGCGCAGCCCGATGCATGTGTCGGGCATCGGCAAGGCGCTGCTGGCATGGCTGGGCGCGGCGCGGCTGCGCGACATGATCGCAAGGCGCGGGCTGGAGCGCTTCACCCCGCAATCGCTGACCACCCAGGCCGCGCTGAGCGCCGATCTGGCCGCCACCCGCGCGCGCGGCTACGCCTTCGACGACGAGGAGCGCGCGCCCGGCATGCGCTGTATCGCGGCGGCGGTGTTCAACGCGCATGGCGAGCCGGTGGCGGGGCTGTCGGTGTCCGCGCCGGGGTTCCGGCTGTCGCACACGGACGCGCCCGCGCTCGGTGCGCGCGTGGCCGCCGCCGCGGCAGAGGTCACGCGCGCCATCGGCGGGGTCGTTCCCGAGAATCCCGAGCAGAAAGATCAGGATTGACTTTCCCGAGTATTTCGGTCAGCTTTGAGGTCAGCCAGCCGACCCGGCGCGCCAACCGTTGCAACCGCCGCCACGGCCTGAACCAGAGGGACTGCATCGCGCCATGACCATCGCCCTGACCCCGCAACCCACGCCCGCACATTACCCCGGCGAAAGCATCCCCGTGCATGACGCGCAGACGCTGACGCGGGGCGCCGGACAGGCACGGATCGTGCTGGACGGCAAGGTGTATCAACTGCGGATCACCCGTGCCGGCAAGCTGATCCTGACCAAATGACCCCCCTGAGCCGGAGTTGCCCCGGATGATCGTCTGCCACTGCGCCACCATCAGCAGCCATGAAATCCGCGCCGCGGTGGACTGGATGCGCGCTGCCGACCCTGATACCCTGATCACCCCGGGCAAGGTGTATCGCGCGTTGGGCAAGCGCGCCGAGTGCGGCGACTGCCTGCCGCTGTTCCTGTCCGAGATGGAGAAATGCCCCGGTCTTGGGGTGCCCGACCTGCGCACCCCCGCCCGCCTCACGCCAGCAAAACGGAGACCCCATGAAAGGCGACGCAAAGGTAATCGAGTATCTCAACAAGGCACTGCGCAGTGAGCTGACCGCCGTCAGCCAGTACTGGCTGCATTTCCGTCTGCAGGAAGACTGGGGTTATGGCCGCATCGCCGCCAAGTCGCGCGCCGAGAGCATCGAGGAGATGCACCACGCCGACAAGCTGATCGCGCGGATCCTGTTCCTCGAAGGGCATCCGAACCTGCAGAAGCTCGACCCGCTGCGCACGGGCCAGGACCTGCGCGAGACGATGGAATGCGATCTGGCCGGCGAGCATGACGCGCGCAACCTGTATATCGAGGCGCGCGACCACTGCGACAGCGTGGGTGATTACGTCTCCAAGAACCTGTTCGAGGAGCTGATCGCCGACGAGGAAGGCCATATCGACTTCCTCGAGACCCAGCTCGACCTGCATGACAAGCTGGGCGCCGAGCGCTACGGGCTGCTGCAGGCGAAACCTGCCGACGAGGCCGAGTGAGCCCGACGCGGGACCGGGACGACCTGAGCGCGCCCCGCGACCGGGACGACCTGAGCGCGCCCCGCGACCGGGATGACCTGAGCGCGCCCCGCGACCGGGACGACCTGAGCGCGCCCCGCGACCGGGACGACCTGAGCGCGCCCCGCGACCGGGACGACCTGAGCGCGCCCCGCGACTGGGACGACGCCTACGCCAACGCCGCGCATATCCCCGGAGCGGACGCGCTGCCCGCGCGCTGGGCGGCGACGGCCGGGGCGTATCGCGCCGCGCTGGGCGACCGGCTTCAGGCCGACCTGCCTTACGGTCCCGGCCCGCGCGCGCGGTTCGATCTGGTCTGGCCCGATGGTGCGCCGCGCGGGCTGGCCGTGTTCGTGCATGGCGGCTACTGGCTGCGATTCGACCGCAGCACCTGGACGCATCTGGCCGAGGGCGCCCGCGCGCGCGGCTGGGCGGTGGCGCTGCCCAGCTATCCACTCGCCCCCGATGCCACGCTGCCCCAGATCACCGCCGCCGTCGCCGAAGCCATCACCGCCGCCGCCGCGCGTGTCGCCGGCCCGATCCGGCTGGCCGGGCATTCGGCGGGTGGGCATCTGGTCGTGCGGATGCTGTGCGCCGACAGCCCGCTCGCGCCCGAGCTGCGCGAGCGCCTGACGGGCACGGTGTCTATCAGTGGCCTGCACGACCTGCGTCCGCTGATGCGCACCGCGATGGCCGGGCCGCTGGCGCTGGATCTGGCCACCGCGCGGGCGGAAAGCCCCGCGCTTGCCGAGCCGTGCGAGGGCGCAGTTCTCGCCGTCTGGGTGGGCGCGGACGAGCGGCCCGAGTTCCTGCGGCAGGCGCGGCTGATGGCGCTGGTCTGGGAGGGGTTCGATATCCGCGTCGCGCTGCATGAGGCGCCCGGCCAGAACCATTTCACCGTGATCGACCCTCTGCGCGATCCGAGCGCGCCGCTGACCGAGGCGTGGGTTGGCGCCGGGGGCTGAGAGGCGCCGCGTCGACTTGCCCGGCCGGGCCGGTAGGCGGATGTCTCTCGTTGCGCATCTCTGCCGGAAGGCAGAGCCTTCGGGGCGCAGACAATCGCCCGCTACATATCAAAGCGCGCGAACACCGGCGCGTGGTCGGACGGCTTCTCCCAGCCGCGGGCGGCGCGCAGGATGCGCGCGCCGGTCGAGGCGGCGGCCAGATCGGCGCTGGCCCAGATGTGGTCCAGCCGCCGGCCGCGGTCGGCAGCGTCCCAGTCCCGCGCGCGGTAGGACCACCAGCTGTAGAGCGGGCCGTCGGGGATATGCGCGCGGGTGGTGTCGACCCAGCCGCCGGCCTCCTGCGCGGCGCTCAGGTGATCGACTTCGACGGGCGTGTGGCTGACCACCTTCAGCAGCTGCTTGTGGCTCCAGACATCATCGGGGCGCGGGGCGATGTTCAGATCGCCCACCAGGATGCTGCGTGTCGGCCGGGTGCCTGCGAACTCGGCGCGAAGCTCGCGCAGGAAATCGAGCTTGTGGGCGAATTTCGGGTTCGCCCCCGTGTCGGGGATATCGCCGCCCGCGGGCACATAGAGGTTGTGGATCGTGATCCCGTTCTCCAGTGCGGCGGCCACGTGGCGGGCGTCTCCGCGCCCGCACCAGTCGATGTGCCCGGCATCGCGCAGCGGCTGGCGCGACAGGATCGCCACCCCGTTGTACCCCTTCTCGCCGCGCGCGACCATGTGCGGGTAGCCGGCCCTGGCGAACACGTCGGCAGGGATCTTGTCCACGGGGCTCTTGCATTCCTGCAGGCACAGGATGTCGGGCGCCTCATCGCGCAGCAGGCGCAGGACAAGCCCGGCGCGCAGGCGGACCGAATTGATGTTCCAGCTGGCGATCGTCAGGGGCATGCGCGGGGGGTCTCCGTTGCGGCGTGCCGGCTGCTCCTAGCGGGCCTTGGCGCCGGGGAAAAGCGCCGCATGGGTGAGCGGCAGAAAAAAAGGCCCGGGCGCGTGCCCGGGCCAGTCCAACAGGGAGGTTCAAGCAGTGTTGCGCAAGAATCTTACGGAGTCGTTGACCTGGATCAAGAAAGTGACATCCGATATGCATGAAAAAAGGCCCGGGCGCATGCCCGGGCCAGTCCAACAGGGAGGAGGGCGCGCCTTGCCCCGCGCGCCATGGGGAACTTGTTCGAGCAGGCCGGCAACCGCGTCGCGGCGTAATCGTCGGTTCGCGAGCTGGAGTGCTCAGGAGACGAGTCGATACCCGCCCGATTCCGTGACCAGGATGCGCGCGTTCGAGGGGTCCGGTTCGATCTTCTGGCGCAGGCGGTAGATATGGGTTTCGAGCGTGTGCGTGGTCACGCCGGCATTGTAGCCCCAGACCTCGTGCAGCAGCACGTCGCGCGGGACCACGCCCTCGGGGGCGCGATAGAGGAACTTGAGGATGTTGGTTTCCTTCTCGGTCAGGCGGATCTTGCGCTCGGCATCGTCGAGCAGCAGCTTCTGTGCCGGGCGGAACTGGTAGGGGCCAAGCTGAAAGACCGCGTTTTCCGATTGTTCGTGCTGGCGCAGCTGCGCGCGCAGGCGGGCCAGCAGCACCGGAAACCGGAACGGCTTGGTGACATAGTCATTGGCGCCCGCATCGAGCCCGAGGATCGTGTCGGCGTCCGAATCGTGCCCGGTCAGCATCACGATCGGGCATTTCAGCCCTGCCTTGCGCATCCGCTTGCAAAGCTCGCGACCGTCGGTGTCGGGCAGGCCGACATCGAGGATCGCCAGATCGAACTGCCCGGCCTTGACCTGCTCCATCGCCTCGGCGCCGTTGGCGGCCTCGAACACGTCGAAATCCTCGGTCATGACCAGCTGCTCGGACAGCGCCTCGCGCAGGTCGTCGTCGTCGTCGACGAGCAGGATACGGTTTACTTTCGGCATGGTCATCTCTCCGTGAAACTGTCGCTCACATGGGCGTGCGCGGTCTGTGTGCAAGGATTTCGACATATGGCTCACGCCGACGTGTCGCCGCGCGGCGGAATGTTTCAATTCGCCGTGCATCGGGTTACATCAGTCTTCGGCTTTCCGGGTGACGCATGACCCTCGACCCCACTCCGATCGAACGGCTGAACCGCGCGCGGGCCGATCTGCGCATGGGGCTTGGCGTCGTGCTGCGCGCGGATGACGGGCGCGGGGCGCTGGTGATCGCGGCCGAAGTGCTGAGCCCCGCGCGGCTGGAGAAGCTGCGCGGGCTCGGCGGCGCGCCGGTGCTGGCAATCACCGCGCACCGCGCCGCGACGCTGCGCGCGCGCGCCTATGACGGCGATCTGGCGCGGGTGATCGTGCCGCGCGATGCCGGCCCGCGCTGGGTGCGCGCGGTGGCCGATCCGGCCGATGATCTGCGGGTGCCGATGAAGGGCCCGCTGATGACCGCGCGGGGCGGCGCGGCGGACCTGCACCGCGGCGCGATCGCGCTGGCGAAATCGGCGCAGCTGCTGCCCGCCGCGGTGGTGCTGGAGCACCCAGGCGCCGAGGCGCTGGCGGGGCTGCACGGGCTCAGCGTGCTCGATCTGGGCGTGATCGAGGCCGCGCAGGCGGCCGGTTCGCCGCTGCATCCGGTGATCCAGGCGCGGGTGCCGATGGCGGCGGCGCAGGCCAGCCGTGTGCATGTGTTCCGCCCCGAGGACGGCGGGGTCGAGCATTACGCGATCGAGATCGGCCAGCCCGACCGCGCCGCGCCGGTGCTGGCGCGGCTGCATTCGGCGTGTTTCACGGGTGATGTGCTCGGCAGCCTGAAATGCGACTGCGGCGCGCAGCTCAACGCCGCGCTGGCGCGCATGGCCGCCGAGGGCGCGGGGGTGCTGCTGTATCTCAATCAGGAGGGGCGGGGGATCGGGCTGGCCAACAAGCTGCGCGCCTATTCGCTGCAGGATCAGGGCTTCGACACCGTGGAAGCAAACCACCGGCTGGGGTTCGAGGATGACGAGCGCGATTTCCGCATCGGCGCGGCGCTGCTGCGGCGGATGGGCTTCGCGCGCGCGCGGCTCTTGACGAACAACCCCGGCAAGGTGGCGATGCTGGCCGCCAACGGGGTCGAGGTCGTCGAGCGCGTGGCCCTGCGCGTGGGCGAGACCGACGAGAACCGCGCCTATCTGGCCACCAAGGCGGCGAAGTCGGGGCATCTGTTGTGAGGGGGGTGCGTCTGACAGGCATCGGAAGCGCCCGCGAGCCGCGCCCACCCGCCCACCCATGCGCGCCTCGCGGGCGCTGCCCGTGCGGGCGCACGGGCAGGGTGCGGGCATGAGGCCGCGCGATCTGGTGGTCACGCGCCACGGCGCGCGGTTCATAGGGCGCGCCTTTCCCTGTGCCATCGGTCGCGGTGGCATCACGCGCGCCAAGCGCGAAGGCGACGGCGCCACGCCCGCGGGGGTGCATGGATTCGTGGGCTGCCTCTACCGGCCCGACCGGCTCGGGCGCGCCTCGGTGCCGGACTGGGCGCTGCCGATCGGCCCGCGCGATCTGTGGTGCGACGATCCCCGGCATGAGGACTACAACCTGATGGTGCGCGCGCCCTTCGCGGCGTCGCATGAGCGTCTGCGCCGGGCCGATCCGCTTTATGATCTGGTGCTGCTCACCGACTGGAACTGGCCACGCGCCGACCGGGGCGGGGGGTCGGCGATCTTCGTGCACGGCTGGCGCGCGCCACGCCATCCCACCGCCGGCTGCGTTGCCTTCCGTCGCGCGGATCTGCTGTGGATCGCCCGACGCATCCGCTACGACACCCGGCTGATCGTCCGGGGCTGACCGCGCCCCCTTGGCCTTTGCCAGCCGCGCGCGCATATAGGGGCAAACTGGTCAACGAAAGGGACACGCGATGCTCGAACTCGGAGGGGGCGCAGCTGCCAAGGGCGCGGATCTGATCACCGACGGCTCGGAGCGCGATTTCATGGCGCAGGTCGTCGAGGCCAGCCGCGAGGTGCCGGTGATCGTAGACTTCTGGGCGCCGTGGTGCGGGCCGTGCAAGACGCTGGGCCCGGCACTGGAGGCCGAGGTCAAGGCCGCGGGCGGCAAGGTCCGCATGGTCAAGATCAATGTCGACGAGAACCAGGCGATCGCCGCGCAGCTGCGCATCCAGTCGATCCCCACGGTTTATGCCTTCTGGCAGGGCCAGCCCGCCGACGGGTTCCAGGGCGCGGTGCCGGGCAGCGAGATCAAGGCCTTCGTCAAGCGTGTCGCCGATCTGGGCGGCGACGGGGGGCTTGCCGAGGCGCTGGCCGAGGCTGACGCGATGCTCGACCAGGGCGCGGTCGCCGATGCGGCACAGGTCTTCGCCGCAATTCTGGGGCAGGAGCCCGAGAACCCCGCCGCGCTGGGCGGGCTGGCGCGCGCGCATATCAGGATGGGCCAGCTCGACCAGGCCGAGGCGCTGCTGAACAACGCGCCCGCCAGCATTGCCACCGCGCCCGAGCTGGAAGCGGCGCGCGCACAGATCGAGCTTGCGCGGCAGGCCGAGAATGCGGGGCCGATCGACGATCTGCGCGCGCGGGTCGAGGCCGATCCCGACGACCACCAGGCGCGCTTCGACCTGGCGCAGGCGCTTCACGCCGCGGGCCAGACCGAGGCGGCCGTGGATGAACTGCTGGAGCTGTTCCGCCGTGACCGTGAGTGGAACGACGGGGCCGCGAAGGCGCAGCTCTTCACGATCTTCGACGCGCTCAAACCGTCGGACCCGATCGCCGCGCGCGGACGCCGGCGATTGAGCTCGATGATCTTTGCCTGACCCGGCGCGCGCCCTAGCTTCCCCGCATGACACGCGCACAGGACCTCCCCGACACGATCCCGGTGTTTCCACTGCCCGGGGCGCTTCTGCTCCCGCGGGCGCGGCTTCCGCTGCATATCTTCGAGCCGCGCTATCTGGCGATGATCGAGGATTGCATGAAGACCCCCGAGCGGCTGATCGGCATGATCCAGCCGAGCGAGGGGCCGTCAGGTCAGGCCAAGCGGCTGCACAGCATCGGTTGTGCTGGCCGGCTGACCGCGTTTTCGGAAACCGAGGACGGGCGCTACATGATCACGTTGTCGGGTGTGTCGCGCTTCCGCCTGCGCAAGGAGATCGAAGGCTTTACCCCCTATCGCCGCGTCGAGGTCGACTGGACGGGTTTCGAGCGTGACCTCGACGGCCCGGAGACGGACACGGCCTTCGACCGCGCGCATTTCCTGACGCTGCTGGGGCGCTTCTTTTCGGCGCTGGATCTGTCGACGGACTGGGACAGCATGAAGGACGCCACCGACGAGTTGCTGATCAATTCGCTGTCGATGCTGTGCCCGTTCTCGCCCGAGGACAAGCAGGCGTTGCTGGAGGCCCCGTCGCTGAGCACGCGGCGCGAAACATTGGTCACGTTGATGGAGTTCGCCCTGCGCGGCGGCGGCGAGAGCGAGGCCTTGCAATGACCGACGATGCACCCGACGCAGACGATCCACGCCGCCCCCCCATCGACCGGCACATGCTCGAGGTGCTGGTCTGCCCGCTCACTCAGGGACGTCTGAACTACGATGCCGAGGCGCAGGAGCTTGTATCGAAGGCCGCGCATCTGGCCTTTCCCATCCGCGGCGGCATCCCCATCCTGCTGATCGACGAAGCGCGCGAGATCGACTGACCACGCGCGCTCGGCCTACACCGCCGAGCTGTGGCCTGTCTTGGCCATCGCGTAGGCGTCGAACATGGCCGCGATCATGCGTGTGAGGGGCCGGCCCGAGGCGGGTATCTCCAGCCCGCGCGCGGTGCGGCGGACGAAATCGCCGAAATGGCCCTGCACGGGGCGGTAAAGCGCATCGAGACCTGCGCGGGTGATCCCGAACTCTGCCTGCAGCTCGGCGTCGTCGGTGGCGAAATCGCACATCAGCATCTCGATCAGCCGCGCGCGCAGCAGGTCGTCGCCGCGGAAAGTGTGCCCGCGCGCGGTGGCGAACTGCCCAGCCAGCACCGATTTCGCCCAGGCCGAGGTTGCCGGAGTGTTCTGCGCGTATCCTTGCGGAAAGCGCGAGATCGACGAGGCGCCGAGGCCGACCAGCGCTTCGGCGGTGTCGTCGGTGTAGCCCTGAAAGTTGCGCTTCAGCCGCCCCTCGCGCAGCGCCACGGCAAGCCCGTCATCGGGGCGGGCGAAGTGATCGATGCCGACCTCGACATAGCCGTCCCACAGGAACAGGCGCTTGGCGGTCTCGTAGAGTTCGAGCCGTTCCTCGGGGCGCGGCAGGCTGTCCGACGGGATCATCTGCTGACGTTTGGCCATCCAGGGCACATGCGCATAGCCGTAAAGCGCAACCCGATCGGGGTTCAGCGACAGAAGCTTCTGCACCGAATCCGTCATCCGCTGCGGCGACTGGTCGGGCAGGCCATAGAGGATATCGGCATTCAGGCTCTGCACCCCGCGTGCGCGAATCGCTGTGGCGGCGGCGTGGGTGATCTCGAAGCTCTGGTCGCGGCCGATGATCGCCTGGATCGCCGGGTCGAAATCCTGCACCCCGATCGAGGCGCGATTCATCCCCGCTTCGGCCAGCGCGTCGAGCCGCGCGTCGTCGATCTCGTTCGGATCGATCTCGACCGAGAACTCGGCATCGCGACCCAGCGGCACCACGTCGAACACCGCTGCGGCCAGCGCACGCATCGAATCGGCCGGCAGCAGCGTCGGCGTGCCACCGCCCCAGTGCAGGCGCGAGAGGGTGATCCCCTCGGGCAGCGCGTTGCGCAAGAGCTCCAGTTCGGCCTTGAGCGTTTCGACATAGCTCAGCACCGGCGCTGTGGAACTGGTGCCCTGCGTGCGGCAGGCACAGAACCAGCACAGACGCCGACAGAACGGCACGTGCAGGTAAAGCGAGATCTGGCTGCCGGGCGTCAGTGCGCGCACCCACTTTCCGAAATCCGCAGGCGTGGTATTGCCCGAGAATTGCGGCGCCGTCGGGTAGCTGGTGTAACGCGGCACCCGCGCATCGAACAGCCCCAAACGAGCGAGTTGTGATTCAGTTGACATGTCGCTATCATCTCTGCCTGACACTTGTGCTGCATTGATATAGATCAACCATGGCTCGTTCAAACACGCTCGTTTCGTTGCAGTCGGATCGATGCAGCGAATGCCCGATTCGACACCGCGCCGTATGCGCCCGCTGCGAGAGCGACGAGCTCGCGCAGCTTGAGGAAATCAAGTTCTACCGCAGCTTCGCGGCCGGGCAGACGATCGTGTGGTCGGGCGATGACATGGATTTCGTGGCGTCGGTGGTGACCGGGATCGCGACCCTGACCCAGACCATGGAGGATGGTCGGCGGCAGATGGTGGGGCTGCTGCTGCCATCGGATTTCGTGGGGCGGCCGGGGCGGGCCTCGGCGCCCTATGACGTGACAGCGACCACCGACGTGGTGATGTGCTGCTTCCGCAAGAAAGCGTTCGAGGAGATGATGCTGAGCGCGCCGGTCATCGGCCAGCGGCTGTTGCAGATGACGCTCGATGAACTGGACGCGGCGCGCGAATGGATGCTGCTGTTGGGCCGCAAGACCGCGCGCGAGAAGATCGCGAGCCTGCTGGCCATCATCGCGCGGCGCGATGCGTCGCTGAAGTTGGCGAATGCGCATGGGTCGCTGACCTTCGACCTGCCGCTGACGCGCGAGGCGATGTCCGAATATCTGGGCCTGACGCTGGAAACCGTGAGCCGCCAGATGTCGGCGCTGCGGCGCGACGGGATCATCGTGACCGAGACCAAGCGCCGCATCCTGATCCCGGATTTCGACCGGCTTCTGGAAGAAACCGGCGACGACAGCGACGGCGGGTTCCTGGTCTGAGCCGGGCGGCCGCCTGCGGCGGCAAAGGTGCGTTCAGGTGTCTGGCGTGGTGCCGATGGTCGCATCGATCTCGGCCAGCATGACCAATGTGCGGACCGTGGCCATCAGATCGGGCGACCGCCCCGGCGGCCTGAGGAACGACAGCGGCAGCGCCAGTGCGCCCAGCCAGCCGCGCCGCCGCGCCCATATGCGCGCGGCTTCGATCGCGGCGCGGGTTTCGGGGCGGTCGGCCTCGGCATAGCCTTGCAGGAAGGCCTGCGCCTCGGAATGTGCATCGCGGCGCAGCCGGCAGGCGATGAAGTGCAGGTCGAACACGAAATTGATCAGCCCGCGCCGCCCGTTGCGTCTGGCGTCGAAGGGTTCGGGCGGGACTTCCAGGTCGATGAAGATGATCCGCTCGCCGTCCCAGCAATGGTCCTTGGCCTTGCCGCGCCCCATCGCCAGCCCGGCCAGGTGCAGTTGCGCCACCGCGCGCCCGGCGGCGCGGCACGCGGCGACACCGTCCGCCACCCTGTAGTCGGGCCGGAACATCATGTCGTTGACGGTGCGTCCGCTGTCCGACAGCAGCAGATGTTCGTCGGTGCTGGCGATCACCTCGGGCACAGCGATCCCGCGCGCGGCAAGCTCGCGCAGCGTCGCGGCCTCGCGGCTCAGCGCCGCCGTGCCGTCGCCCTTGGAGATGCGCTTGCGCAGGGTCTCGTGGTGCTCGGACTGCTTCATCCAGACCCGCCGGCCATCGAGATCGAGCCGCAGAACGCGCTCGTGCGCATGCTCGCGCCGCACGCGCGCGAGCGCGTCGGCCAGCGTCGGCGCGCTGATCCGGGGGATTTCGGTATCGTGCTGTCGCGGCATCGCGGCTCCGGTATGGTCAAGCGAAGCGTGATAGCAGCATCGCGCGCGCTTGGGAACCAAGTCGAGTTGAACGCGCGCAGGCCGGGTGCTAGACGCCGGGGCGACCCGTCCGAAGGGGCGGGCGGACCGGGGCAGGGCGCCCCAGCGGGAACACCATGATGGATCACGGTTCGGACAATGCGTCACTGGGGCGCAATCTGCGCTCTCGCCTGCCGCGCTTGCGCTGGGCGTTGCGCAAGCTGATCGGGCGCAACCCGCCCAAGGGTGATGTGTATTACGGCGACATGGCCGCGCTTTATGACGAGGAGCGCGCGCGCTCGAAGCGCTGGCACCGCGAGCAGACCGCGGTCGAAACCTGTCTGCGCGGCCTGCCCGAAGCGCTGCGCGTGCTCGACGTGCCGGTCGGCACCGGGCGGTTTCTGGCCGCCTATGCGGCGCGCGGTCACGATGTCACGGGGTTGGATGCGTCGGAGGAGATGCTGTCCGTTGCACGCCAGCGCGGTGCCGAGAACGGCACGCGCCTGAGGCTCGTCAAGGGCGATGCGACGCAACTGCCCTATGACGAGGCGCCTTCGAACTGGTCGTCAGCACCCGCTTCCTGCGCCACGTGCTGCCCTTCGAGCAGGCGAAACGCGCGCTGGCCGAGATGGCGCGCGTCTGCTCGGGCCATGCGATCATCGAGATGGGCAGCCGGTCGCGCGCCACGCGCTGGCCGTCCGCCGGCAAACCGATCCGTGACGCGATCAGCCATGACGACCTGACCGCGCTGTTCGTCGGAGCGGGCTTCGAGGTGCTCGATTTCACCCCGACCACGCGGAACTACATCAGGTTCGGGCGGGGCCGGCGGCGGGCGGTGTATCTTTTGCGCCGTGCGGGCGGCGACGGCTGAGCCGCGCCGCCGGCGTGAGAGACGGCTGAGCCGCGCCGATGGCGCGAGAGACGGCTGAGCCGCGCCGATGGCGCGAGAGGTGAGTGCGCCCGGGGATCAGTGCGCGGTGAACACCGGCTTGCGGAGGTTCTCGAGCATGTCGCGGGTGGCGCCGCCCAGGATCGCCTCACGCAGGCGCGAGTGGCTGTAGGCCCCCATCACCAGCAGGTCGGCGTTCTGGTCGTCCATCTGGCGCATCAGGATATCGGCCACCCGGCCGCCGCCGCGGGGCAGTGCCGAAATCTCGGTCTCGACCCCATGCCGCGCCAGCATCCGCGACAGCAGCGCGCCGGGAGCTTCGTGTTCGGGGCCGTGGCCCGGCGGGTCGATCACGGCGATGTTGACCAGCGCGGCCTCCTTCAGCAGCGGCAGCGCGCGGCGCGCGGCGCGCAGCGACTCGTTGCTCTGGTTCCACGCCAGCACGATCCTGTCGAACCGCGCCAGCGGCGGCGCCGGGTCGGGGAGCACCAGCACCGGGGCCTGCCCGTCAAAGAGCGCGGCCTCGATGATCGCTTCCTCATTGATGCCACGCTCCGCGCCATAGGGGCGCGCGGCGATCACCAGGTCCGAAAACCGCGCGCGCAATCCCACATAGGACGCCACGCCGCCGAGCGTGACCACCGCGCTGTCGGTGCCCCAGCGGATGTCCGCGCTGCGCAGGAGCTCGCGCGCGCGGGCCTCCAGCGCCTCGGCGTCGGCGCGGGCGCGGTCGAGCGCTTCCTGATAGATCACCGCCGGCGCGCCGGCGTAGAAGCCTGCGGCCTGCGTGTTGTCGACGCCCAGGCAGCAGACATCGAGGTGCGCATCCTGCGTCTGCGCGAAACCGATCGCCGCAGCGAGCGTCTCCCGCAAACCGATCTCCGAGGCGGCGATGGTGGTGATGGACTTGTAAGCCACGGTCGGGGCTCCCTTTCGATTCCGGCGGTTTCCTGAGCACTGTGCAGTGTGCCGCCGCATGCTGCGTTGATTTGGCGCAAAGCTGCAAGGCGAAGAAATCTTGACCTGCATCAAAGAGTGACGGACCCTGCGCCCATAAGAGCATACCAGAGTCGCGCGCCGGCGGTTCCCCCGCGAGCCCGGCCGTCATGAACAAGAAGGACTGGGACATGTGGGATTACCTCAAGCTTGCCGTGCTTGGTGTGATCGTGGTGCTTGCCGCGATCGCCGCCAATTTCGCGCGCGACATCGCCTATCTGGTGCATGTGGTGCTGATCCTCGTCACGGCGGGCGGGCTGTTTCTGTGGCAGATTCGGCGGATCGGGGAACCCGCGCCGGTTCATAACCCCAACGAATACATGGATGGCGTGGTCCGCGCGGGGGTGATCGCGACCGCCTTCTGGGGGGTTGTGGGGCTGCTGGCGGGCGTGTTCATCGCCGCGCAACTGGCCTGGCCCGCGCTGAACTTCACCTGGGCGGACGGGCATCTCAACTTCGGCCGGCTGCGGCCGCTGCACACCTCGGCGGTGATCTTCGCCTTCGGGGGCAACGCGCTGATCGCGACCGCGTTCTATGTGGTGCAGCGCACCAGCGCGGCGCGGTTGTGGGGCGGGAACCTGGCGTGGTTCGTGTTCTGGGGCTACCAGCTGTTCATCGTCATGGCCGCGACAGGTTATGTGCTCGGCTCCACGCAGGCGCAGGAATACGCCGAGCCCGAATGGATGGCCGACCTGTGGCTGACCGTGGTGTGGCTGGCGTTCCTCGCGGTGTTCATGGGCACCGTCATCAACCGGCGCGAGCCGCATATCTACGTCGCCAACTGGTTCTACATGGCGTTCATCATCACCGTGGCGATGCTGCACGTGGTGAACAACATCCAGATCCCGGTGTCGGTGTTCGGCTCGGCTTCGGTGCCGGTGTGGTCGGGCGTGCAGTCGGCGATGATCCAGTGGTGGTATGGCCACAACGCGGTGGGCTTCTTCCTGACCGCCGGGTTCCTGGGGATGATGTATTACTTCATCCCCAAGCAGGCCGAGCGCCCGGTCTACAGCTACAAGCTGTCGATCGTGCACTTCTGGGCGCTGATCTTCCTGTATATCTGGGCCGGCCCGCACCACCTGCATTACACCGCGCTGCCCGACTGGGCGCAGACGCTGGGCATGACCTTCTCGATCATGCTGTGGATGCCCAGCTGGGGCGGCATGATCAACGGGCTGATGACGCTCTCGGGCGCGTGGGACAAGCTGCGCACCGACCCGGTGATCCGCATGATGGTCGTTGCGGTGGGCTTCTACGGGATGGCCACCTTCGAAGGCCCGATGATGTCGATCAAGACGGTGAACGCGCTGTCGCACTACACCGACTGGACGATCGGGCACGTGCACTCGGCAGCACTTGGCTGGAACGGCATGATCACCTTCGGCGCGCTCTACTACCTGGTGCCGAAGCTCTGGCAACGCGAGGGGCTGTATTCGCTGCGGCTGGTCAGCTGGCACTTCTGGCTCGCCACCATCGGGATCGTGCTCTACGCCGCGTCGATGTGGGTGACCGGCATCATGGAGGGTCTGATGTGGCGCGAGGTCGACGCGCAGGGCTTCCTGGTCAACTCCTTCGCCGACACCGTGGCCGCGAAGTATCCGATGTATGTGGTGCGCACGCTGGGCGGTCTGCTCTATCTGATCGGCGCCGTGATCATGTGCTACAACCTGTGGAAGACCGTCACCAGCACGGCCGAGCGCAAGCCCGCGACCGCCGCCGCTGCCGTGGCCGCCGAATAAGGAGGGCGTGATGAGCATTTTCCGTCATCACAAGAAGATCGAAACGCACGCCACCCTGCTGCTGGTTCTCAGCTTTCTGGTGGTCACGATCGGCGGGATCGTGCAGATCGTCCCGCTGTTCTACCTCGAGAACACGATCGAGGAGGTCGAGGGCGTGCGCCCCTACTCGCCGCTGGAAATCGCCGGGCGCGAAATCTACCGCCGTGAGGGGTGCTATGTCTGCCACAGCCAGATGATCCGCCCCATGCGCGACGAGGTCGAGCGCTACGGCCATTACTCGCTGGCCGCCGAGTCGATGTATGACCATCCGTTCCAGTGGGGCTCCAAGCGCACCGGGCCGGACCTGGCGCGCGTGGGCGGGCGTTACAGCGACGACTGGCACGTGCAGCACATGATCGCGCCGTCCTCGGTGGTGCCGGAATCGATCATGCCCAGCTACGCGTTCATGATGAACCGGGTGCTGACCCGCGCCGATGCCGAGAACGTGCGCGACTACATGCGCGTCTATCGCCTGCTGGGACACCCCTATGACGACGAGATGATGGAGAACGCCATCGACGACTTCTTCGCGCAGGCCGATGCCGAGGGCGATCCGGGCGTGGTGGACCGCTACCCCGGCGCGCAGCAGCGCAACTTCGACGGCCAGCCCGAAGTGACCGAGATGGACGCGATCATCGCCTACATGCAGATGCTGGGCACGCTGGTGGACTTCGACACCTTCGTCCCCGATCCCAGCCGCTGAAGGAGGGTTCATGGAAACCTACGACACGCTGCGTTACTTCGCGAGCCTTGCCTCGCTGGTGGCGATGTTCGTGCTGTTCATCCTGGTGGTGCTGTTCCTGTTCCGCCCCGGCGCCGGGAAGCTGCATGACGAGACCAAGAACATGATCTTCCGCAACGACGACAAGCCGTCGCCGCCCGAAGATGATCGGCGCGAGCAGCGCCAAGAAGAGAAAGAGGCACGCTGATGGCCGAGAAACCCAAGAACACGCCTGGCGGCAAGAAGGACGACGACGTCCCCACCACCGGCCACAGCTGGGACGGGATCGAGGAATACGACAACCCGATGCCGCGCTGGTGGGTCTGGATCTTCCTGATCACCGTGGTCTGGTCGCTGGGCTACTGGGTTGCCTATCCCGCGTGGCCGGGCATCCAGAGCGCGACATCGGGGCTGCTGGGCTATTCCTCGCGCGCCAACGTCGCCACCGAGCTCGAGGAGTTCGAGGCCCGCAACGAGCAGTGGTTCGCGCAACTGGTCGAAGCCGACCTCGACGCGATCCGCGAGGACCCCGAGCTGCACCGCTTCGCGGTCAATGCCGGCGCATCGGTGTTTGCGGCGCAATGCTCGCAGTGCCACGGTGCGGGCGGCGCGGGGGTGCAGGCGCAGGGCTATCCCAACCTGCTCAACGACGCCTGGCTCTGGGGCGGCACCATGGAGGCCATCACCACGACCGTCACCTGGGGCATCCGCAACGAGGACTACCCCGACGCGCGCTGGTCGCAGATGCCCGCCTTCGGCGTCGACGGGTTGCTGGACGACGACGAGATCGACGCGATCACGCAGTATGTCCTGGCCATGTCGGGGCAGGAGCACGACGAGGCGCTGCTCGAACTCGGCGCCGAGGAGTATGAATGGAACTGCGCCTCGTGCCACGGCGATGACGGCGGCGGCAACTACGACCTCGGCGCGCCGGCGCTGAACAACCAGGTGTGGTTCTACGGCGGCAGCGAAGAGGATATCCGCCACAGCATCTACTACAGCCGTTTCGGGGTGATGCCCGGTTTCGAGACCCGCCTGCGCGAGGCCGAAATCCGCGCCGTCGCGGCCTATGTCCACCAGCTCGGCGGCGGTCAGTAAGCCTCCGCCGCTGCGTCGATCATTCCGCCCGCCCCTGCAACGGCCGGGGCGGGCGTGCTCGTTCCATCAGCCCGGGCCGGCGCGCTGCGTCAGGCCGTCGCAGACCGGCGGCGCTTGACCTGCATCAATGACGGCCTTCGTCCGGCGCGCGACACCGGCGCTGCACGTGAGATCTGGATGGGTGCGGGCTTCGGTCGCACCCAAACCTGTGCGACAGATGTCTATTTTTGACTCACGTCAACGTCCCGCCGCCGGCAGTATGCGAGGCGCAGGGCAGAGCCAGTCAGACGGGAGCCACCCACAGTGAGTGTTCAGGACAACGAACCGGGCCTTTACGCCGCGCGCGAGCCGATCTTCCCGCGCCGCGTGAAGGGCAGCTTCAGGACCATGAAGTGGTGGCTTCTGGGGCTGATGCTGGCGATCTACTACGTCACGCCGTGGATCCGCTGGGACCGCGGCCCGGCGCTGCCCGATCAGGCGGTGCTGCTGGACCTTGCGAACCGCCGCTTCTTCTTCTTCATGATCGAGATCTGGCCGCACGAGTTCTATTTCGTCGCCGGTCTGCTGATCATGGCCGGGATCGGGCTGTTCCTGTTCACCTCGGCGCTGGGGCGGGTGTGGTGCGGCTATGCCTGCCCGCAGACCGTGTGGACCGACCTGTTCATCCAGGTCGAACGCTGGATCGAAGGCGACCGCAACGCGCGCCTGCGCCTGCATCGCAAGAAATGGGACGCGGAAAAGGTCCGCAAATACGGGTTGAAATGGACCGTGTGGTTTCTGATCGGCATGGCCACCGGCGGGGCGTGGGTGTTCTATTTCGCCGACGCGCCGACGCTGTTCGTCAACCTGTTCACCGGGCAGGCGCCGGCGGTGGCCTATATCACCGTGCTGATCCTGACCATGACCACCTTCCTGTTCGGCGGCTTCTTCCGCGAGCAGATCTGCATCTACGCCTGCCCCTGGCCGCGTATTCAGGCCGCGATGATGGATGAGGACACGCTGACCATCGGCTACCGCGACTGGCGCGGCGAGCCCCGCGGCAAGCTGAAGCAGGGCAAGCTGGACCCCGACCAGGGCGATTGCATCGACTGCATGGCCTGTGTCAACGTCTGCCCCATGGGGATCGATATCCGCGACGGCCAGCAGATGGCCTGCATCACTTGCGGGCTGTGCATCGACGCCTGCGACGAGGTGATGGACCGCATCGGCAAGCCGCGCGGGCTGATCGGCTATCTGGCGTTGTCCGACGAGGTCGAGGAACGCGCCGGCAAGCCGCCCAAATCGGTCTGGAGCCATGTGTTCCGCCCGCGCACCATGCTCTACACCGTGCTGTGGGCCGGCATCGGGATCGCGCTGATCGCGGCGCTGTTCCTGCGCAGCGACATCGACATGAGCGTCTCGCCCATCCGCAACCCCACGCATGTGGTGCTGTCCGACGGTGACGTCCGCAACGCCTATGATGTGCGGCTGCGCAACATGCACGGCGAACCGCGCGAGTTCGTGCTGTCGCACACCGGCCTTGACGGGGTCGAGATGACGCTGCAGGGGCGGGACGGGCTGCGGATCACCGTGGATGCCGACGCGCAGCTGACCCAGCGGGTCTATCTGACCGCCGCACCCGACAGTGCGGCCGCGCGCGCCAGCCAGAGCGAGGTGCGGCTGTGGGCCTCGGTTGACGGCGAAACCGACCGGATCCACTCTGACACCGTCTTCAACGGGAGAGCACAATGACCGATCAAGGCCAGCGCGGCGGCAAGCCGCTTACCGGGCGCACGATCCTGTTGATCGGGGTCGGCGTCTTTGCGGTGGTGCTGACCGCCAACCTGACGCTCGCGGTGCGCGCGGTGCAGACCTTTCCGGGGCTCGAGGTCGACAATTCCTTCGTCGCCAGCCAGAACTTCAACGAGGAACTGGCCGCGCAGCTTGCGCTCGGCTGGGACGTCGCCGCCGCGGTCGAGGACGGCGAGCTGACCATCACCTTCACCGACGCCGACGGCGCGCCGGTCGATGTTGCGGCGATGGACGCGGTCGTGGGCCGCGCAACCACCGTGGCCGATGATTTCACCCCCGATTTCGTCTATTATCGCGGCCGCTTCAGCGCGCCCGTGGAGATCCGGCCGGGCAACTGGAACATCCGGCTTGTCGCGCAGGCGCCCGACGGAACCGAGTTCCGCCAGCGCATGGTGCTGCATGTCGAGGGCTGAGGAGGCGCGGCGGTGACCACCCCGACGGCGCCCGGTGCCTCGGGGTGCGCGGCGTGTTCGGTCGCGCCGGCGGCGGTCGAACACGCCGCCCGCGCGCCCCGGCGCGGGGCACGGCTGCTGCTGTCGGTGCCCGGCGCGCATTGCGCTGGCTGCATCGCCACCATCGAGCGTGATCTGGCCCGCGCGCCGGGGGTGAACTCGGCGCGGCTGAACCTGACGCTCAAGCGGCTTAGCGTCGACGCCGCCCCCGAGGTGGACGCAGCGGCGGTGATCGCGCGGCTCGACCGGCTGGGCTTCGAGGCGCACGAGCTCGACCCCGGCACGCTGTCGATGACCGAGACCGACCGCCAGGGGCGCGACCTGCTGGTGCGTCTTGGCGTCGCGGGCTTCGCGATGATGAACATCATGCTGCTGTCGGTCGCCGTCTGGGCGGGCGCGACCGACGCCACGCGCGATCTGTTCCATCTGATCTCGGCCGCCATCGCCATCCCCGCGGTCGCGTTTTCGGGCCAGCCGTTCTTTCGCAACGCGGTCGCGGCGCTGCGCGCGGGGCGGATGGGGATGGACGTGCCGATCTCGCTCGCCATCGTTCTGACGGTGCTGATCTCGCTGTTCGAGACGTTGCAATCGGGCGCGCACGCGTATTTCGAGGCGGCGGTGATGCTGACCTTCTTCCTGCTCGCCGGGCGCTATCTGGATTTCCGCGCTCGCGCCGTGGCGCGCTCGGCTGCGCAGGAGCTTGCCGCGCTGGAGGTGCCGCGCGCGGTGCGGCTGGGCGCGGACGGGGCCGAGGCGACGGTGTCGGTCGCCGATCTGGCGCCGGGCGATCTGGTGCTGGTCCGTCCCGGCGGGCGCGTGCCGGTGGACGGCGTCGTCACCGCCGGGCGCTCCGAGATCGACCGCTCGCTGCTCACGGGCGAAACCCGCCCCGTGGTCACCGCCCAGGACGCCGAGGTCAGCACCGGCGAGGTCAACCTGACCGGCCCGCTGACCGTGCGAGTGACGGCCGCGGGCAAGGACAGTTCGCTCCACCGCATGGCCGATCTGGTGGCCACCGCCGAATCGGCGCGCACCCGCTACACCACGCTCGCCGACCGCGCCGCGCGCGCCTATGCGCCGACGATTCCGCTGCTGTCGCTCGGGGCCTTCGTGGCGTGGATGTATCTCTCGGGGGGCGATCTGCGGTTGTCGGTCAACATCGCCATCGCGACGCTGATCATCACCTGCCCCTGCGCGCTGGGGCTGGCGGTGCCGGCGGTGGTGACGGCAGCCAGCGGGCGGCTGTTCCGCAAGGGGCTGCTGATCAAGGACGGCACCGCGCTCGAACGGCTGGCCGAGGTCGATACGGTCGTCTTCGACAAGACCGGCACGCTGACCCTTGGCGCTCCGGTGCCCGACAATCTGGACGCGCACCCGCCCGAGGCGCTGTCGGTCGCGCTCGCACTCGCGGACGGCTCGGCGCACCCGCTGTCGCGCGCGCTGTCGGCTGCGCTGCGCGCCCGCGGCGTCAACCCGGCCGAGGTCACGGAACTGCGCGAGGCCCCCGGCTACGGCGTTCAGGGGATGTGGGGCGATGTGCCGGTCAAACTGGGCCGCGCCGGCTGGGTTGGCACCACCCACGCCGCCACCACCGGCGCCTATCTGTCATTGGGCGCGGCGTCGCACAGCTTCACCTTCACCGATGCGCTGCGCCCCGGCGCCGAGGAGCTGGTCGGCGCCCTGCGCGATCAGGGCAACGCGGTGTGGCTGATCTCGGGCGATGTGGAACCGGCGGTGGCGGCGATGGCCGACCGGCTGGGCATCCCGCACTGGCAGGCAGGCGCGCTGCCGCAGGACAAGGCCGCCAGGATCGCCGCGCTGCAGGCCGAGGGGCACAAGGTGCTGATGGTGGGCGACGGGCTCAACGACACGGTGGCGCTGTCGGCGGCGGATGTGTCGATCTCGCCGGCATCGGCGCTGGACGCGGCGCGCGCGGCGTCGGACATGGTGCTGCTGGGCCGCGACATCGCGCCCGTGGCCGACGCGGTGCGCATCTCGGCGGTGTCGGTGCGTCGCATCCGCGAGAACTTCTGGCAGTCCGGGCTCTACAACGTGGTTTTCGTTCCCATCGCGCTGCTGGGTTGGTGCACGCCGCTTTGGGCTGCGGTGGCAATGTCGCTGTCTTCGCTGACGGTGACGCTGAACGCAATGCGGCTGAAGTAGCCGCGCGGGGCGCATCAATGGAGGGACCGCATGGAAGTTCTGGTGATCCTGATCCCGGTGTCGCTGTTTTTGGGGGTGCTGGGGCTGATCGGGTTTTTCTGGACGCTGCGGCGCGGGATGTATGACGACCCCGAAGGCGACAGCCGCCGGATCCTCAACGAGGAATTCGACGACGCTCCCAAACCCGTGGACAAGGACGAAACCTGATCCATCCTGGGCTGGCAGAGCTCCGCGCGATGCCCCGATTGCAAGCGAAGGTGCCCGGACCAGGGGCTCTCCCGCCCCCTGCACGCCCGCACGTTCCGTGCGCCCGCGCAGGCGTTGGGGGTGGCAGCCGCGCGCAGCGCGCGCGGCTGCCACCCCCAACGGGAGGCGACGGATCTGCGATCCGGCGCCGACGGGCGGGAGCGCCCCGGTGGCCCGAGGCTCAGTAGCTGTAATCGTCGTAGATACGGCTCAGATCGCCCTGCCAGTCGCGGTGGTAGCGCGCCAGCAATTCGTCAGCGGGGGTCTGGCCGGTCTCGAGGCTTTCGCGCAGGGCGTCGAGGAAATGGGTCTCGTCGGGCAGGAGTCCCCCCGCGCCCGGGCGTGCACGCGCCTTCAGCCCGGCATCGGCGATCGCCACCACTTCGCGGGCGAGCTCGTGCATCCTGACGCCGGCGACTTGCGCCTGCAGCCCGTCGACGCTGGCGGCGACCCGCAGCCCCTCGCGCAGCTCGGCGTCCCAGCCGCGGACCAGGTCCCAGGCTGCGTCCAGCGCGGTCTGGTCATAGGTCAGCCCCACCCAGAGCGCGGGCAGCGCGCACAGCCGCCGCCACGGGCCGCCATCGGCGCCGCGCATCTCGATGAAGCGTTTCAGCCGCGCTTCGGGGAAGATCGTGGTCAGGTGGTCGGCCCAGTCGCTCAGCGTCGGCCGCTCGCCCGGCAGCGCGGGCAGCCGCCCGGCCAGGAAGTCGCGGAACGACTGCCCCAGCGCATCGATATAGCGGCCGTCGCGGTAGACGAAATACATCGGCACATCGAGCGCGTACTCCACCCACGCCTCGAACCCGAAGCCGTCGTCGAACACGAAGGGCAGCATCCCCGTCCGCGCCGGGTCCAGATCGCGCCATATGCGCGCGCGCCAGCTGCGGTGCCCGTTGGGGCGGCCCTCGAAGAATGGCGAGTTCGCGAACAGCGCCGTGGCGACCGGCTGCAGCGCCAGCGCCACGCGCAGTTTCTGCACCATGTCGGCTTCGGACCCGAAATCGAGGTTCACCTGCACCGTGCAGGTCCGGTACATCATCTGCGTGCCATGCGTGCCGACGCGGTCCATGTAGCCCGTCATCAGCGCATAGCGGCCCTTGGGCATCACCGGCATGTCCGAATGCCGCCAGATCGGTGCCGCGCCCAGCCCGATGAAGCCCGCGCCGATGGTGTCGGCGACTTCCTTCACTTCGCGCAGGTGCTGGTTCACCTCGTCGCAGGTCTGGTGGATGGACTCCAGCGGCGCGCCCGACAGCTCGAACTGCCCGCCGGGCTCCAGGCTGACATTGGCGCCGTCCTTCTCCAGCCCGATGATGTGATCGCCCTCGAACACCGGCGACCAGCCGAACCGGTCACGCATTCCTTCCAGCATCGCCCGGATCGAGCGCGGCCCGTCATAGGGCAGCGGCGCCAGCGTGTCGCGGCAGTAGCCGAACTTTTCGTGCTCGGTGCCGATGCGCCACGCGTCACGGGGCTTGCAGCCGGCTTCCAGATAGGCGGCAAGTTCGGCGACCGACTCGATGGGCGCGCCGCCGCCGGATTGGGGAATGGACATGCGCAGGGCTCCGGTTTTCTGGGGCGCAACAAGGCGCGCGTCTCCCTTGGAACGCGCGTGCGCTCAAGTCAAGACGCGGCGGTCGCGCTGCAGATCGGGGCGGCGCCAGACCATCTGCGACGGCGGCGGCGGGCGGGTTTCGCGCGCGCGCAGCAGCGCTTGCATGTTGATCCCGTCGAGGCTGGCGAAGGCGTCGAACAGCGCGTCGGCCCCCTCGGCGCCCACGGGGATCGACACCGGCGCGTCGCCCTCCTGCACCAGCAGCCAGGCGCGGCCGTGATCCACCAGGTGCAGCTCGGTCAGGTCGCGCAGCGCCACGAAGCCGCCCGTGTCGGGGCCGAAATAGCCGATCTGCCCTTCGACGATCCGCACCAGCCCCGGCCCGGTGGGCGCGGCACCGAAGCGCACGCGGTGCCAGCCCAGCCAGCCCATCGCCGCGCCCGCCAGCACCACCGCCCCCGCAAGCCCCTGAAAGAACCCGCTGCCCGCAGTGACCAGCCACAGCGTGCCCAGCGCCGCGACGGCGGCGCCCGCCAGCGCCTCGCGCCAGCGCCAGAGCGCGGCGCGCAGTTCGCGGCGGATCATTTCCAGTCCCCCAGATGCGCCTGCCACAGTGTCAGCGCGGCCACGGCGGCGGTGTCGGCGCGCAGGATGCGCGGGCCGAGGCTGATCGGCGTGACGCAGTCCAGTGCGGCAAGCTGCGCGCGCTCGGCCTCGGCGAACCCGCCTTCGGGGCCGATCAGCACAGCCCAGGGGCCACGGGGCAGGGCGCCCAGACCTTCAGTCCCGCCTGCGCGGCCTTCATCCGCCCACAGGATCCGCCGGGTGGGGTCCCATCCAGCCAGCACCCGGTCGAGCCGTTCGAGGCCAGCAACCTCGGGGACCGTGCTGGCGCCGCACTGCTCGGCGGCCTCGACCGCATGGGCCTGCAGCCGGTCGCGGCGGATGCGCTCGGAATTCGTGAACCGCGTCTGGACGGGCAGGATGCGCGTGGCGCCAAGCTCGACCGCCTTTTCCACGATGAAATCGGTTCGTGCCTTCTTGATCGGCGCGAACAGCAGCCACAGATCCGGCCCCGCGCGTTGCGGCGCGGTCTGCGCGGAGCAGGCCAGCGCCCCGCCGCGCTTGTCCCTGCGGGTGATCTCGGCCAGCCAATCGCCATCGCGGCCGTTGAAAAGCGCCACCTGCGTGCCCGTTTCAAGGCGCAGCACGACAAACAGATAATGCGCCTGCGCCGGCTCGAGCGGCACAGCTTGCCCCGCCCCCAGCGGGTGGTCTACATACAGGCGCGCGCGGGGCCGGACGGGTTCGGGCATCATGAGGCGGACCATATGACCGACGACGACCAAAGGCCAGAGGACGGCCCCGCCGAGGCCGGCGGCGGCGTCGCCGATGCGCCGCCGGGAAACTGGGTCGACACGCTCGCGCCGGCCGCCGCGCGGCCCTATCTCCGCCTCTCGCGCATTGACCGGCCGATCGGGACGTGGCTCTTGCTGTTGCCGTGCTGGTGGGGCGCGTTGCTGGGCGCGCTGGCAGCGCCCGAGCGCGCGGGCTGGATGACCGCGTGGATCCTGACCGGCTGCGCCATCGGCGCGGTGCTGATGCGCGGTGCGGGCTGCACCTGGAACGATGTCACCGACCGCGAGATCGACGGCCATGTCGAGCGCACGCGCGCGCGCCCGATCCCGTCGGGGCAGGTGAGCGTGCGCGCGGCGCTGATCTGGCTGGGCGCGCAGTGCTTCGTCGCGCTGCTGATCCTGCTCACCTTCAACATCAACGCGATCCTGCTGGGTGTGGCGTCGCTGGCGCTGGTGGCGATCTACCCCTTCGCCAAGCGCTTCACCTGGTGGCCGCAGATATTCCTGGGCCTGGCGATCAACTGGGGCGCGCTGCTGGCCTGGACCGCGCAGACCGGATCGCTGGGGTTGCCGGCGGTGTTCCTGTACATGGCCGGGATCGCCTGGACGCTCTTCTATGACACGATCTACGCCCATCAGGACAAGGAAGACGACGCGCTGATCGGGGTGAAATCCACCGCGCTGCTGTTCGGGGACAGCACCATGCAGTGGTTGCGCGGGTTTCTGGTGGTTACGGTGCTGCTGATGTCGCTGTCGGTGATCTACGCGCTGGCGCCGCTGGCCGATCCGCTGAAGATGTCGCTGGGCCTCGCGGCCGCCTGGGCGATGGGCTGGCACATGAACTGGCAGCTCGGCAAGCTTGACATCGACAATGCCGAAAGCTGCCTGACCATGTTCCGTTCGAACCGCGATGCCGGGCTGATCGTTGCGCTGTTTCTTGCCGTTACACTTTTCGTTTGATTGCAGCGCCACGTCGCAGGCGCTAGGGAAGCGCCATCTCGCAACGGATCAGGGTGGCCCGGATGGCTCCATCGAAGCACGCACTGGCAACGGCCGGGACGTTGGCGCTTGCGGCGGTTGTGGCGCTGGGCGCGGCGACGGTGTCGGTCGGTATGATCGAGCGGACCACGCAGGCCGAGATCGTCGAGCGTCTGCAGGACGAAGGCCACGGCTGGGCCGAGGTGCGCACCGACGGGCTTCTGGTGTCGCTGAGCGGTGAGAGCCCGTCCGAAGCCGCCCGCTTTCGCGCGCTGACGCTGGCGGGCATGGTTGTGGACGGGGCGCGCGTGCTGGACGAGATGACCGTGCGCCCGGGGCTCGAGATCGCGGCGCCGGAATTCCGGCTGGAGCTGTTGCGCAACGACGATACGGTGTCGGTCATCGGGCTGGTGCCGCTGTCGCGCGGTGCTGATGAGCTGGCCGAGCGGATCGAGGGCCTGAGCGCGGGGATGGCAGTGTCCGAGATGGTCGAAACCGCCGACTATCCGGTGCCGCCGAACTGGGACCGCGCGGTGGCTTTCGCGATCGAGGCCATGCGCGCGCTGCCGATGTCGAAGCTGTCGGTCTCGGCCGACCGGATCGAGGTGTCGGGGCTGGTGCGCGACGACCAGAGCCGGCGCGAGCTGGAAGCGCGGTTGCGCCAGGGCTTTCCGTCGGGGATGGAGCTGGTGCTGGACATCACCGCGCCGCGCCCGGTCATCACCCCCTTCACCCTGCGCGTGGCCGTCGATGACGGCGCGCTTCGCTTCGACGCGTGCTCGGCCGATTCGGAGGCGGCGCGCGATGCGATCCTGGAAGCCGGACAGGCGGCGGGGGCGGCCCGGTCGACAAGCTGCACCGTGGGCATGGGCGCGCCGACGCAGCGTTGGTCCGACGGCGCGGTGGCGGCCATCGCGGCGGTGAGCGAGCTCGGCAGCGGCGCGGTCACCATGTCGGACACCGAGGTCTCGCTGGTGGTTCCGCACGGCGTTTCGCAAAGCCGCTTCGACCGCGTGGCCGGCGCGCTCGAGGCGCGGCTGCCGGAGGTTTTCTCGCTCGAGGCGGTGCTGCTGGCTGCGCCCGACCCCGACGCGGAGGACGCCGAGGCCGCGCGCGAATTCCTGGCGATGCTCGATGCCGACGGGGTGCTGCAACTGCAGGGTCGGCTGACCGATGAGCGCATCCGCGACGCCGTGCAATCCTTTGCCCGCGCGCGCTTCGGGCTGGCCACGGTCGAGATGACCGCCCGCCTGGACCCCGACCTGCCCGAGGGCTGGCCGCTCAAGGCGCTCACCGCGATCGATGCGCTGGCCGAGCTTGACGAGGGCGCGGCGCATGTGCGCCCCGACCGGATCGAGCTGCGCGGGGTGTCCGGCAACGCCGACGCCAGCGACGTGGTGTCGCGCATCATGTCCGACAAGCTGGGGCAGGGCGCCGATTTCCGCGTCAGCGTGGTCTATGACGAAGCCCGCGACCCTGCGTCACAGGTGCCCACGCCGGAACGCTGCGAAGCCTGGATCCGCGAGATCCTGACCGATCAGCAGATCACCTTCGCGCCCGGTTCCACGCGCGTTGCCGGTGCCGCGTCCGAGACGCTCAACGCCATCGCCGAGGTGATGCGCGATTGCGGCCCGCTGGAAATGGAGGTCGGCGGCCACACCGACAGCCAGGGCAGCGCCGACGGCAACCTTGCGCTCAGCCAGAGCCGCGCCGAGGCCGTCATCGATGCGCTGATGGAGCGGCAGGTGCTGATTTCCGGGCTGGTCGCCAGGGGTTACGGCGAGGACCGGCCCATCGCCGACAATTCCACCGCCGCCGGGCGCGAGGCCAACCGCCGCATCGAGTTCCGTCTGTTGAGCCGGATCGCCCAGGCACCCGTCATCCCGGCCGAGCGCGATCCCGAGCTGGAAGCGACGCTCGAAATACGCGTCAGCGACGGCGCGGGCGACATGATGCGCCCCGAACCGCGCCCCGCAGACGATTGAGCCCGGCGTCGCCAGGGGTTGCACTGCCCGCCCCGGCTGGCGCATCTGTCATACCGAGCCTTGCCTGGGAACGCGGACCGCATGAACCGAACCGAATTCATCATCGTCACGGCGCTTGTGCTGTTCGTCGCTTTCGCGCTGGGCTGGTTCGCATGCTGGCTGGTGAACCGCTTCACCGAGGTCAAGGCCGCAGATCTCGACGAGCTCGACCGCATGGCGCAGGCGCTGCACGAGGCCGAATCGATCCGCGATCAGGCAATCGCCTATATCGAGGAGCGCGAGGCCGAACTCACGGGTCAGCTAAGCCAGACCGACGCCGAGTTGCGCGCCGCGATGGACGGGCTGCGCGAGGCGCGCGCCGAGGCCGCCGATCTGCGCGACTATATCGAACGCATGCAGGCCGAAAGCTGAGCCCGCGTCATCGGCGCGCGGTTTCGTCGCTCCAGCGTGCCAGCGCGGTTTCGTCCTCGGACCGTGCTTCGACCCAATGCGCGCCGGCGGTGGTGATTTCCTTCTTCCAGAACGGCGCGCGGGACTTGAGATAGTCCATCAGGAAATCGGCAGCGGCGAAGGCATCGGCGCGATGCGGTGCGGCAGTGGCCACCATCATGATCCGCTCGCCCGGGGTCAGGCGGCCGTGGCGGTGGATGACCAGCGCGTCGGCAAGCGACCAGCGCGTGCGGGCCTCGGCCACCATCGCTTCGATCGCGGGAGCCGTCATTGCCGGGTAGTGCTCGATCTCCATTGCCTGCAGGCCGCCATCGTCGCGCACGATCCCGCAGAACGTCACCACCGCGCCGACGTGGTGGCGGCCGCTGGCGAAGGCGTCGCATTCGGCGCCGAAGTCGAACGGATCGGCCTGCACGCGCACGCACATGGCTCAGCCTCCGGTCATGGGGGGGAAGAACGCAACCTCTCGTGCGCCCGCGATCGGCGCGTCGAAATCGGTGAGTTGCTGGTCCACGGCGACGCGCAGCGCCGACAGATCCTCGAAGGCCAGCGCATAACGGTCCTCACGCGCGCGCAGCTCGTCGACCAGCGCGGCGACGGTGGCAGCATCGGTGTCGATGCGTTCCTGCGCCACCCCGATGCGCTCGCGCACCCAGGCGAAATAGACCACGTTCAGGGTCATGTGACCTCGTCCTTCAGGAAGGGGAGCGCCTTGCGCAGGTAGTCCCAGCCGGTGATCAGCGTCAGCAGCCCCGCGATCCAGATCAGCACCAGCCCGGCGTGCCAGGCCATGTTGCCCCCGTATTCGGCCACCATCACCACGTTCAGATCCTCGGACCCCATCTCGGTCAGCAGCTCCAGCAGCGCGGCGTCTTCCAGGGCCTTGGCGTTCTCGCGCACATATTCCAGGCCCAGCGCCAGAAACAGCACCGCGATGGCGGTCATCTGTGCCGTGGTCTTCCACTTGGCAAGGGCGGTGACCTTCAGAAGCCCGGCGCGGTCGCCAAGGTATTCGCGCAGGCCGGACACGAAGACCTCGCGGAACAGGATCACGGTCGCGGGCAGGATCAGCCACGGGTCCATGCCCGAATAGCCGGTGATCACCAGCAGCGCGATCACCACCATCGCCTTGTCGGCGATCGGATCGAGCATCGCGCCGATGCGGCTTTCCTGCTTCCACGAGCGCGCGAGGTAGCCGTCCAGGAAATCGGTGATCGCCGCCAGCGCGAACAGCGCCAATGCGAACCAATCGGCCCAGGGCCGGTGGAAATACAGGAACATCACGGCGATGCCCGGCGCGGCCAGCAGGCGCAGAATCGTCAGGATGTTCGGGACCGTCCACCGCATGGGGCGTGTCTAGGACAGAACGGCGACGCGCGAAAGCGGCTTTGGCGCGGTTCGATCACCGCAGGCGGGCAAGCGCGCGGTTCAGGTCGTCATGCAGTTGCACGCGCTCTTCGGGGCTGAGGAAGGCGCCGAGCTCGACCTCGCGCCCGCCGCCGCGCAGGGTCAGGTAGTTCTCGACCGGGCCGCCCTTTTCGGTGAGCTGGAGCTGGACCCAGTGCGGATTGGCTTCCCACGTCAGCGGTCCACCGCGCGGCTGGTGGCGGGTCAGCACCATGCGCTCGCGGCTCAGCGTCAGGACCTCGCGCAGCCGGGCGCGGTCGGTCGCGTTGCGCGACAGCGCGAACCACACCGCGCCCAACGCGACCAGCAGGAACGGCAACAGCCCCCACAGCACCAGCGTGCCCAGCACCGCCAGCAGCGGCAGCGCCAGAAACGCCGCCGTCAGCCCGATGAACCACACGAAGCCCCGCGCGCCCAGCGACTGGTGCGGGCGCAGGTCCAGCCGTGACAGTGCCGGTGTTTCCTGGGTGATCCGGTAGGGCATGGCGGGGTCCCTGTGGCTGGCCCTCGAAGTTTATCGCGCGTGCTCCGTCAGGCAAGGCGCGCGCATGAAAAGGCCCCGCCGGTGGGGCGGGGCCTGATCTGCGATGCGCGCTGGCTCAATGCGCGGGCTGCTTGTCCCAGTCCTCGCGCTTGGGCAGCGTCTCGAAGGTGTGCTCGGGCGGCGGCGAGGGCAGGGTCCACTCCAGCGTGTCGGCGTGCTCGTTCCAGTAGTTCCTTTCCTCGATCCGCTTGCCGTAGCGCAGCGTGTAGTAAACCACGCCGATGAAGAACAGGAACGACGCGAACGAGATGAACGCCCCGATCGAGCTGACATAGTTCCACAGCGCGAAGGCCTCGGGGTAGTCGATGTAGCGCCGGGGCATGCCCTGACGGCCAAGGAAGTGCTGCGGGAAGAAGGTGATGTTCGACCCGATGAACATCGCCCAGAAGTGCAGCTTGCCGGCCCATTCGGGGTATTGCCGCCCCGACATCTTGCCCATCCAGAAATAGATTCCGGCGAACAGCGCGAAGACGGCGCCGAGGCTCATCACGTAGTGGAAATGCGCCACCACGTAGTAGGTGTCATGATACACCCGGTCGATCGGCGCCTGGCTGAGCACAAGCCCCGTGACCCCGCCCACGGTGAACAGGAACAGGAAGCCGAAGGCCCACAGCATCGGCGTCTCGAAGCTGACCGAGCCTTTCCACATGGTCGCGATCCAACTGAAGATCTTGATCCCCGTCGGCACCGCGATCACCATCGTCGCCGCCATGAAATAGGTCTGCTGCGTCAGCGACATGCCCGCCGTGTACATGTGGTGCGCCCAGACGATGAAGCCCAGCACGGCGATTGCCACCATCGCGTAGACCATCGGCAGATAGCCGAAGATAGGCTTGCGCGAGAAGGTGGCGATCACGTGGCTGATGATCCCGAAGCCCGGCAGGATGATGATATAGACCTCGGGGTGGCCGAAGAACCACAGGATGTGCTGATAGAGCACCGGATCGCCCCCGCCTGCCGGGTCGAAGAACGTGGTGCCGAAGTTGCGGTCGGTCAGCAGCATGGTGATGGCGCCGGCCAGCACCGGAAGTGCGAGCAGGATCATCCATGCGGTGATGAAGATCGACCACGCAAACAGCGGCACCTTGTGCAGGGTCATCCCCGGCGCGCGCATGTTCAGGAAGGTGGTGATGATGTTGATCGCCCCCAGGATCGAGCTTGCCCCCGACAC
>LFIK01000294.1_pt1 | contig 36971 bp, 30 predicted proteins | sample 643401 | NCBI WGS metagenome assembly LFIK01 (sample SAMN03777447, study PRJNA286221) | soda lake metagenome | biome: soda lake; feature: Kulunda steppe; material: water; isolation source: sample T5-Br brine of Lake Tanatar-5 | place: Russia: Kulunda steppe | collected 2010-07
CACCGCGGCGATGGCCGCCGCCCGGTCGAACGCGATGCCGATGCGGATCGCCCCGATGCGGGCACCGGCCCAGCTCGCGGCGAGGACGAGCTGGGTCGCCCCGACCGTGAGCGCGCTGAGCGCCAGTCGGCGGCCCAGCCCACCGACGTGGACACCCACCAGCGTGCTCGAGGCGATGATGGCCGCGGCGAGCGCCGGTGCCACGACCACCCAGGCCAGCACGTCCGCGGCGTCGCCGGCGACCAGCAGGGCGGGCAGGGCCATCATCACGAGTTCGAGGCCGAGTTGCATCGTCGGGACGGTGTCGGCGGCGCGCAGCCTGGCACGACTCGGACCCGGGATGGTCCGGATCGCCAGGTGGTCGAGTTCACCGACGACGCCGCTACGGAACCCGGGCAGCGTGAGCACGAGCAGGGTGACCGGTGCGACCAGGGCGAGCTCGGGAACGAACAGCGACAGCACGATCGCGCCGGCGAACAGCACCGCCGCGGGCCGCAGGTCCCAGCGCCAGCTGCGGCGCAGGTTCGCGATCGCACGCCAGGTGAGCGCCGCCGGCCCCCGCGCGCGATCGAGTCGGGTGAACGACGGCACGCCGCGCGGCAGACGGGCGGCCACGAGCTCCTGGACCGGTCCGGCCAGGGGCGAACCGTCACGGTAGGCCGTCGCGATGGACTCGCGCTCCCACGCACGTTGCGCGGCCTCGTCCTGGTAGCCGGTGCCGAGCGCCACGACGGCCACGGCCAGTCCGGCGGCGAGGCCGGCCGCGAGCAGCAGGGCGGGCCACAGCGTCGGATCCGGGTTGGCGATCGCCGCCAGGGGTGCGGCCAGCAGGGTCCGGACGGGCAGAGACCAGCCTGCGACGACGCTCTCCAGCCAGCTCGGCATGCGTACCGATGCGAGCAGCCAGCGCAGGATCACCGGCGCGGCGACGAGGACCCCGAGGCCGCCCGCCACGATGCGCGGCAGTCCGCGCACCGTGGCCAGATGCAGCAGGAAGGCGAACCCCCGCAGCGCCAGCGCGATGGTCGGCAGCGCGAGCGCCGGCTGGAGCGCCACACCCGTCACCGCGCCGAGCTGCAGACTGGCGATGAGACCCGCCACGAGGCCGAAGACGGCGACGCGCGCCGCACCCGATCCGAGGTGCCAGCTCAGCAGGCTGCGCGCGCCACGTGGCGGTGGGACGAGCCAGGCGACGTCGGCGCTGCGCAGCCGGATCGGACACCGGCGGACCGCGCTGACGGCACTGATCGTCAGGACGAGTCCCAGCGCGGCGAGTGCTCCCGTGGGATCGTCGACCCCGGTTCTGTTGCGGGCGGCGATCGCGAGGACCTGGGCGGTGCCGAGTCCACCGATGAGCCCGATCATGAGGGCCAGGCGCAGCGGCCGCCGCGCCAGTCGCTGCACCCGTCGACGCAGGTCCCGCACCGCCACGAACGCCAGGGCGCGCAGGATGCTGCCCCGCCCGGGCGGGGCGCGGTGTCGGACGGGGGCGACGGGCCGCTCGACGACCGGCTGGCTCACGGGGCGTCGGCCGGACCGCCGGGAGCATCCGCTGCGTCCCCCGGGAACGCGTCCGGCTCGGTGAGGCGCAGGAACACGGTCTCGAGGTCCGCGTCGTCGCCGGTCGCCGCCCGCGCCCGCAGCGCCCGGGTCGAACCCTCGGCGAGGACGCGCCCACGGACCATGACCACGGACCGGTCCGCGATGCGGTCCGCGGTCGCCAGCCCGTGGGTCGAGATCAGCACGGCGACGCCCTTGGCGGCCAGGTCGGTGACCACGGCCCGCAGTTCGGCCGCCGCCTGTGGGTCCAGACCGTTGAACGGCTCGTCGAGCAGCAGCACCCTGGCACCGTGCAGCAGGGCCATGCTGAGCGCCGCCTTGCGGCGCATGCCCTGCGACATCGCCCCCGGGAGTTCGCCGCGCAGATCGTCCAGGGCGAACCGGGCGATGAGTTCGTCGGCCCGTGGTTCCCAGTCGTGCAGATCGTGGGCCAGCGCCACGAACCGCAGGTGCTCGTCGACCGTCAGCCCCGGATACAGGTCCGGATGCTCGGGCAGATACGAGATGCCGGTCTGGGCCGTGACGCTGCCGACCGGCGCGCCGAGCACGTCGATGTCGCCGCTGTCGGCGACGAGCACCCCCGCGATACAGCGCATCGCGGTGGTCTTGCCCGCACCGTTGGGACCGAGCAGCGCCACCACCTCGCCGCTGTCGACGTGCAGGGTGAGACCGTCGAGCGCCTGCCTGTCGTCGAACGCCCGTCGCAGGTCGCTGACCCGGAGCGCAGGACCGCGCTCGGACACCGGTCCTGGCTGTTCCACGCGGTCGTCCTCGGTCGTGCCCGGCACGGTATCCGCGTCGTCACGGACACGGCGGTTCACGGGTGTGGTCCGTCGCGGACATCGGGTCCGGACGTCACGGAAGTAGCCTGTCGGTAGGCGACGAGGGAGCGACACCGTGAGCGATGACATCGACAGCATGAGCGGGTTTCCGTTGGAGGCCGTCTACGGCCCGGCGACGACCGCCGATCTCGATCCGGACGCGGCGTTGGGGCAACCCGGCGAGTTCCCCTACACGCGCGGCATCTACCCGACCATGTACCGCGGCCGGATGTGGACGATGCGCCAGTACGCGGGGATGTCGACCGCCGAGGAGTCCAACCGGCGCTACCGCTATCTGCTCGAGCAGGGCACGACCGGGCTGTCGGTCGCCTTCGACCTGCCCACCCAGATGGGCTACGACTCCGGCGCGTCGATCGCCGACGGCGAGGTCGGCAAGGTCGGTGTCGCCATCGACACCGTCGAGGACATGAAGACGCTGTTCGACGGCATCCCGCTCGACGAGGTGTCCACCTCGATGACCATCAACGCGCCCGCCAGCCTGCTGCTGCTGATGTACGAGATCGTCGGCGAGGAGCAGGGCGTCGCGGCCGATCAACTGCGCGGCACGATCCAGAACGACGTGCTCAAGGAGTACATCGCCCGCGGGACCTACATCTACCCGCCGGTCCCGTCGCTGCGGATCATCGCCGACACCTTCGCCTACTGCGCCGAGCACCTGCCCCGCTACAACACCATCTCCATCTCCGGCTACCACATGGGTGAGGCCGGGGCGACACCGGTACAGGAGATCGCCTTCACGCTGGCCAACGGGATCGCCTACGTCGAGGCAGCACTGGCGGCCGGGCTCGACGTCGATGACTTCGCCCCGCGGCTGAGCTTCTTCTTCGTGGCCCGCTCGACGCTGCTCGAGGAGGTCGCCAAGTTCCGGGCCGCACGGCGGTTGTGGGCGTCGATCATGCGCGAACGGTTCGGGGCGAAGGACCCCAAGAGCCTGATGCTGCGGTTCCACACCCAGACCGCCGGGGTGCAGCTCACCGCCCAGCAACCCGAGGTCAACATGGTCCGGGTGACCATCCAGGCCCTGGCGGCGGTGTTCGGCGGGACCCAGAGTCTGCACACCAACTCGTTCGACGAGGCGATGGCCCTGCCCACCGAGAAGAGTGCGCGACTCGCGCTGCGGACCCAGCAGGTGATCGCCCACGAGACCGACGTGCCGGCGACCGTGGATCCGTTCGCGGGGTCCTACGTCGTGGAGTCCATGACCGACGAGATCGAACGGCTCGTCCGGGCCGAGCTCGACCAGATCGAGGAACTCGGTGGTGCGGTGGCGGCGATCGACGAGGGCTACCAGAAGACCGAGATCGAGCGCACCGCCTACGACCTGGCCCGCAGGATCGACGCCGGCGAGTCGGTCGTGGTCGGCGTCAACCGTTACCAGATGGACGAGGACGTGCAGCCCGATCTGCAACGCGTCGACGCCTCGATCCGCCAGGCGCAGATGGACCGGACCGAGCAGATCAAGCGCGACCGGGACCAGGCGGCGGTCGACACGGCGTTGGAGGCCGTCCGGGCCGCGGCGAAGGGTGAGGACAACCTGCTAGTGCCGATGCGTGCGGCCCTGAAGCACCGGGCCACGCTGCAGGAGGTCTGTGACGTCCTGCGCGACGAGTTCGGCGGCTACATCCCGCGCGACGCGTTCTGAGCGCGGGCGTGGCGGGGAGCCCCAGCCGGACCCGCGACGCACGGCCCGGAACCGGGTGGCCCCGAGACCGGGGACGCGGGCGACGGTTTCCTCGCCGACCCCGAGCCGACGGAGGCATCGCCCACGGCGTCACGCGGTTCAGCATCCGGCGTTGACCTCGACGCCACCACTCACCGATGATGTCCGGCATGATGGCAACGACGGGTGCGGCACTGTCCGTCGCCGTGGCGCAGCCCGTGTGCGTCGGGGGCGATGTCGAACGCAATGCGCGTGAGCATGCGGGGTTGATCCGGCGTGCGGGCGCGCGTCTCGTCGTGTTCCCGGAGCTCTCGCTGACCGGCTACCACCTCGACGCTCCGCCGGTCGAACCGGATGACATGGCCCTGGCCCCGCTGGTCGAGGCCTGTGTGGAAACCGACGTGGTCGCACTCGCTGGCGCACCGGTGGTGTCCGGCGACGACACCACCATCGCGATGTTGCGCATCGACGCCTCCGGTGGTCGGGTCGTCTATCGCAAGGGCTGGTTGAGTCCAGCAGAGCAGCACCGCTTCACGCCCGGTGATGGTCCCACCGTCATCGACGTCGACGGGTGGCGCGTCGGGCTCGGCATCTGCAAGGACACCGGGACGAGGGCGCACGTCGATGGCGTGGCCGCACTGGACCTCGACCTCTACGCGGCTGGCGTGCTGCACCATCGGCACGAGCTCGACGAGCAGGATGCACGCGCGACCAGCATCGCACGGAGGTGCGGTTGCCATGTCGCGTTCGCGAGCTTCGCCGGCCGGACGGGAGGCGGCTACGAGGTGCCGGCCGGAAACTCGGGCATCTGGGATGGTCGAGGGCGGCGGATCGCGCGAACCAGCCACCGGCACGACGAGGTCACCTCGGCGCTGTTGCGTCGGTGACCGTCCACGTCGCCGGGATGCGCTGCCGACGTCCACGCTGGCCTGAGCCATCGCCGAGGGTGCCGGTCCGGAGGCACCCGTCGCGTCCCACCGGGGCAGGAGCCTGCCGGTACCGTGCTGCTGCACGCGTTGCCCCGAACCGACAGGACCTGCGTGAGCCAGCGGATCGTCATCCTTGGGGGTGGACCGGCCGGATACGAGGCGGCACTGGTGGCCGCCGAGCTCGGTGCCGACGTCACCATCGTCGCCGACGAGGGGCTCGGCGGGAACAGCGTGTTGTGGGACTGTGTGCCGTCCAAGGCGCTGATCGTCGCCTCGGAGGCGATGGGCTGGGTGCACACCGCCGCGGACATGGGCGTGCACATCGACGGGATCGACCGCATCGACCGGACCGTGGTCGATTTCCGCAAGGTCGGGACCAGTGTGCTGGAACTCGGGGCGTCACAGTCGCGCGACATCGAGCGGCGGGTCGAGCAGGGCGGTATCCGTCTGCTGCGTGGGCGGGGTGTCATCTCCGGCTACCACGAGGTCACCGTCACCGCCGTGGACGGCGCGACCACCACGCTGGAGGTCGACTATCTGCTCGTCGCGACCGGTTCGACCGCGCGGGTCCTGCCCTTCTTCGAGCCCGACGGTGAGCGGGTGCTCGTCGGCCAGCAGGTCTACGACCTCGACGAGGTCCCCGAGCACCTGATCGTGGTGGGTTCCGGGGCCACGGGTGCCGAGTTCGCGAACGCGTTCCGCCGGTTCGGGGCCGAGGTCACCCTGGTGTCGTCGCGGGACCTGATCCTGCCGACCGAGGACCCGGACGCCGCGGCGGTCATCGAGAGCGTGTTCGAACGCCGCGGGATGCGCATCCTGCGCAACGCCCGTGCGGTGACCTGTGAGCGCCGTGGTGACGAGGTGGTCATCGGACTGAAGGACGGCGACGAGCTCGTCGGCAGCCATGTGCTGTTCACCGTCGGCCAGGTCCCGACGTCGAAGGACCTCGGGCTCGAGCTCAGCGAGATCGAGGTCAACGCCTGGGGTGGGATCGACGTCGACGCCGTCGGGCGCACCAGCTGCCGCTGGGTCTATGCCGCCGGCGACGTGACCGGGCGGGTGATGCTCGCCTCGGTCGCGGCGATGCAGGGCCGCACGGCCATGTGGCACGCGCTCGGCGAGGCCGTGCAGCCGATCCGGTGGGACGCCGTCGCGGCGACCATCTTCACGGATCCGGAGGTCGCCACGGTCGGGCTGTCGCCCGCGGAGGCGGAGGAGGCGGGCTTCCCGGTCGAGACCGCCCGACTCGACTTCCGCTCCAACCCACGGGCCAAGATGATCCACGGCACGGACGGCTTCGTGAAGGTCCATGCGATGGTCGGCTCGGGCACGGTGGTGGGCGGCGTCGTGGTATCCAGTCGGGCCAGCGACCTCATCCAGCCGCTCGCCGTGGCCGTCCAGAACCGGTTGAGCGTCGCGCAGCTGGCGCAGACGATGACCGTCTATCCGTCCATGGCCGGCTCGGTCGCCGAATGTGCCCGGATGCTGATGGTGCGGCTCGACCCCGCCAGGCGCTGACCGACGCCGCCGGGCGCTGACCGACGCCGCCGGGCGCTGACCGACCCCGCCGGGCGCTGACCTACGGCCGCCCGCGACGTCGCGGAACACCGTGGCGTTCGCTGGCGTTGTCTCCAGCCGACCATCCACGACGACCACCCGCGAACCAGGAGCCTCCGTGCCCGACGTCGAGCTGTACTTCGACCCCGTCTGCCCCTTCTGTTGGCAGACCTCCAAGTGGCTGCGTCAGGTCCAGCGGCTCAAGGGACTGGATGTCGGCTACCGCTTCATCTCGTTGCAGTTCCTGAACGAGGAGATCGGCTACGAGGACCGCGGCGAGACCTACGCCGAGGCGCACCGGCAGGGGACACGTCTGCTGCGCGTCGCGGCCGCCGTCCGTGAGGCGACCGACGACGCCACGGTCGGCCGGCTCTACGAGGCCATGGGCGAGGTCATGTGGGAGTCGGATGTGCCCGGCGTCGACGGGTTCGACGACATCCTGGCCCACCATGCGGCGGGTGCGGACATCCCGGCACTGCTCGAGGGCCTCGGGCTGGACGTCGCGCTCGCCGAGGCAGCGCACAGTGACCGCCACGACGCGCTGATCCGGGCGGAGACCGAGCAGGCCCAGGCCCGTGCGGGGGACGACGTCGGCACCCCGATCCTGTCGTTCTCGCCCCCGGACGGGCCGGCGTTCTTCGGGCCCGTCATCTCGGACCTGCCGTCCGACGAGGAGGCGGTCGAGCTCTACGACGCGATCGTCAAGGTCGCGACGTGGCCTGGATTCGCCGAACTGAAGCGGTCGCTTCGCACCCTGCCGGACGTGAAACTGATGGCGACGATGCGCGACGACGCCGCCTGATCCCGGACCGAGCCGGGACCTACGGGGTCTCGGCGTCGGTGCCGGCGTCGGTGTCCTCGATCCGGGCCAGCACGGCCCCCTGCTCGACGACCTCCCCGGCGCTGAAGCCGACCTCGGTGACGGTGCCGTCCCGGTGGGCGCTGATGGCGTTCTCCATCTTCATCGCCTCGAGCACGACCACCTTGTCGCCGGCCGTGACCACGTCACCGACCTCCACGGCGTAGGTGACGACGGTGCCCTGCATGGGTGCCACCAGGTCCTCCGTCGCCACGGTGCCGGCGGTGGTACCCGTCGAGTTCCGCCGCCGGCGGCTGGTGCGGCTGGACGCGGCGCGCGTACCGGTGACGGCCGGTGCACCGAACACGCGGACGTCGAGTCGACGTCCGTCGACCTCGACGGTGATGGTCTCGCTCGGGGTCGGGTCGTCGTCCGGCGCGGTGCCGGTCGGTGGTGGTGGTGAGGTCAGACCCGACAGGTCCCACTCCTTCTCGACCGACACCGTCGAGTGTTCACCGGCGGCGAACTGCTCGTGGCGCATCGCGAGCCGGTGGAAGGGCACGGTGGTCGACGTCCCCTCGAGCACCAGTTCGTCCAGCGCCCGCGACATGCGCGCCCGGGCGATGTCGCGGTCCTCACCCCACACGATGAGCTTGCCGATCATCGAGTCGTAGTCGCGGGTCACCTCGGTGCCGGACTCCACACCGGTGTCGAGTCGGACCCACGGACCGAGCGGGGGGACGAGCCGATCGATGGGCCCGGGGGTCGGCACGAAGTTCGCCGCCGGGTCCTCCGCGTTGATGCGCACCTCGATGGCGTGGCCCGTCAGGCGCACGTCGTCCTGGGTGAACGCCAGCGGCTCGCCGGCGGCGACGCGCAGCTGCTGGTGGACGAGGTCGATACCGGTGATCAGTTCCGTCACCGGGTGCTCGACCTGCAGGCGGGTGTTCATCTCCAGGAAGTAGAACGCCGGGTTGTCCGGATCGTCGGTCGGGTCGAGCAGGAACTCGCAGGTGCCGGCGTTGGTGTAGCCCATCTCGCGGGCCACCTCGACGGCGGCCGTGCCCATGGCGTCGCGGACGTGGGATGGCAGGCCCGGGGCCGGTGCCTCCTCGACGAGCTTCTGGTGGCGGCGCTGCAGCGAGCAGTCACGTTCGCCGAGGTGGACGACGTTGCCATGGTGGTCGGCCAACACCTGGATCTCGACGTGGCGCGGCCGTTCGAGGTAGCGCTCGAGATAGCACTCGCCGCGCCCGAAGGCGGCCTGGGCCTCGCGGCGTGCCGCGTCGAGCGCATCGCGCAGGGCGTCGGCGTCGTGGACGACCTTCATCCCGCGCCCACCGCCGCCGAACATCGCCTTGACCGCGATCGGGTAGCCGTACGCCGCGCCGAACTCGGCGGCGACATCCGCGTCGTCGGTCGGCTCAAGGGTGCCCGGGACGATGGGGACCTCGGCGGCGAGCGCGACCTCCCGGGCGGAGAGCTTGTCGCCCATCCGCGCGATCGCCTCCGGCGGGGGGCCGATGAAGGTCAGCCCGGCGTCGGCCACCGCGGTGGCGAAGTCGGCGTTCTCTGCGAGGAAGCCGTAGCCGGGGTGGATCGCCTGGACCCCGGTGCGTGCCGCGACCTCGAGGATCCGGTCGATGGCGAGGTAGGACTCGCTGGCCGCGCCCGGACCGAGCAGGTGGGCCTCGTCGGCCAGGCGAACGTGCAGGGCGTCGCGGTCGGGCTCGCTGTAGACGGCGACGGTGCGGACCCCGAGCTCGCGGCAACCCCGGATGACCCGGACTGCGATCTCGCCGCGGTTGGCGATCAGCACGCCCTCGAACATCGTCACGCTCCCTTGGCTCCGGCGCCGGCACGCGACCCGGCGGCGAGGGCAGCCTAGTGAGACTGGTGCCCGCAGCCGTCGTCGGCCGGCCGTACGCGGACCGGGTGACGCGGGTGGCCGCTCGGCGGGCGTGCGATCCGGGTGGGTGACCGGCACGTCGAACGGACGGCCATTGTCCGGATGCCCGGCCAGCGCGTGGGCGGGTCCGAAAAGCTTGTGACAGACTTCACAAACGTCGAAAAGGATCGCTGCATGTCACGTATCCGTACCCGCACCCGCTCCCTGGTCGCCGCCACCGCGGCCGCCCTGCTGCTCGCCGCCTGTGGCAACGGTGGCGACACCGCCGCCGATGACGCGGGTGACGCGTCGGGCGACACCCTGACCGTGGTGGGCACCGACTCCCTCGAGTGGGACGTCGAGGAGCTCGAAGCCTCGGCCGGCACCGTGGAGTTCGAGCTGGTCTGTGAGGATGCGGTCAACCACAACCTCGTCATCGACGAGACCGGTGAGGAGGTCGCCGCCTGCGAGCCCGGCGAGACCGTGACCGGATCGGTCGAACTCGAGGCCGGTACCTACACCTACATCTGCACCGTCCCCGGCCACGAGACGACCATGCGCGGCGAGCTCACCGTCAGCTGAGCCGTCACGCCCCGGCATCCATCGTGGATGTCCACACATCGATCGAGGCTCGCCCGAGCTCCCGCGGGCGGGCCTCGATCGCGTCGGGGCGCATCCTGGCGGGTTCCCGGGGCCCCGTCGGGGGCAGGTACGCTTCCCCGAGCGCACCGTGTTGCGCACCGTGGCCCCGCATTTCGAGGAGAACGTGACGTGCGTCGAACCACCAGCATGATGATCGCGGCCGGCGTCCTGCTCGCCGGCTGTGCGACCGTTCCCGACGGTGCCATCGACGCCCAGGCGCTCGAATGCCCGCCGGGTACGGAGGGGTGCGACGACATTCGCCCCGTCGGTGAGGGCGGCGAGTTCGAGATCGAGATGGGCAACTTCTTCTTCGACAACGTCGACGGTACGGCCGTCACCGGCGAGATCCAGGTCACCGCCATCAACGTGCAGGACGGTTACCACAACATCGAGTTCCTGGGAGCGGCCGACGGGTCGTCGTTCATGGGCGGCTCCGATGGTGATGCCGTCGTCGGTGCCGACGGCAACGAGACCGGCGAGGGCACGGTCGCGCTGTTCCCGGGCGAGTGGACGATCATCTGCAACGTGCCCGGTCACCGGGCCGCCGGCATGGAGGGTGTCGTCACCGTCTACGCCACGCCGGAGGAACTCGAAGCGGCCGAGGCGGAAGCCGCCGAGAGCGACGGGATGGGCGGCTGACACAACCGTCGTGACCATCCGTCGGCCCACCGGCGGATCGAGCCGGTCCCGTCGCCGAGGCTGCTGTCGGCCGGAATGCCGTCTCAGCCGCTCCAGTCGAGGAGCCGTTGGCCGGCACTGACCACGGCGAACCAGACCCCGGCCGTGGCGAACGGGATGAGGAGCACGACCAGTGGCCGCCGCCGACGCCAGCGCCAGATCAGCGCTGCCGCGCCGACCCAACCGGCCACCAGCAGCGCCGTGACCCAGCCCGGTGCCAGCAGCCCCGTCAGGGCGACGAACCCCCCGACCGCGAGGTGCATCAGTCCCGCCGCGGCGAGCGCGACACCGCCCGCGAGCCGACGTCCGGCGTCGTGGAGCATGGCTTCGGTCTCGCCCACCAGATCAGGCGCTCGCCCATCGGGGTCGCGCGGCTCGGCCTGATCGGCGTCGGCCATCGTCGTCAGCCCGCCTGATCCAGGTCGCTCGGGCGGGCGATGCGCGGCCGGCCGATGCCCTCGACACGGGCCGCCCGGGCCCAGGCGTGGTCGGCCGGTCCAGGACCGGAATCCGCTCCCGCGCCCGCCCGGGAGGCGATGGCGACCGCGAGTGCGGCGGCCTGGGCATCGTCAAGCGGCCCGCCGCGGACCACCTCGATGCGCAGGCGGTCGTCCGACCACGCTGCCGTCGTGGCGTCGCCGTTCGCCGCCTCGAGGGGCGCGCTCACAGGGGGATGTTCCCGTGCTTGCGGGCCGGTCGCTGTTCACGCTTGCTGGCCGTGAACGCCAGCGCCTTGATCAGCTCGCGGCGCGTCTCGGACGGGGCGATGACCGCGTCGACGTAGCCGCGCTCCGCGGCGCGCCACGGGTTGGCGAGATCGCGGGCGTAGCGCGCCTCGAACTCGGCGTGGAGTGCCTCGGCGTCATCGGCTGCGGCCAGCTCGCGTCGGTGCAGGATGTTGACCGCGCCCTTGGCACCCATGACGGCGATCTCCGCGGTCGGCCAGGCGAGATTGACGTCCGCACCGAGGTGCTTGGAGCCCATGACGTCGTAGGCGCCGCCGTAGGCCTTGCGCGTGATGATGGTGAGCTTGGGCACGGTGGCTTCCGCGTAGGCGTAGAGCAGCTTCGCGCCGTGGCGGATGATCCCGCCGTATTCCTGCTCGGTGCCCGGCAGGAACCCGGGGACGTCGACGAAGGTGACGATCGGGATGTTGAAGGCGTCACAGAAGCGCACGAAGCGCGCGCCCTTCTCCGAACAGTCGATGTCGAGGACGCCGGCGAGGTGGGCCGGCTGGTTGCCGATGATCCCGACCGTGTCGCCGTCGAGCCGGGCGAGCCCGACCACCAGGTTCTTGGCGTAGTGCTCGTGGACCTCGAGGAACTCCGCGTCGTCGACGACAGCGCGCACCACGTCGCGCACGTCGTAGGGGACGTTGGACGAGTCGGGCATGAACGTGTCGAGCTCGTCGACGAGCCGATCGGGATCGTCGCCGGTGTCGACCCGCGGCGGGCGCTCGAGGTTGTTCGCCGGCAGGTAGCTGAGCAGGTACTTGATGTCGTCGAGGCAGGTCTGCTCGTCGGGGGTCGCGAAGTGCGCCACCCCGGAGGTGCCGGCGTGGGTCATCGCCCCACCGAGATCCTCCATGGTCACGTCCTCGCCGGTGACCGTCTTGATGACGTTCGGGCCGGTGATGAACATGTGCGAGGTGTCCTGCACCATGAACACGAAGTCGGTGATGGCCGGTGAGTAGACCGCCCCACCCGCACAGGGGCCCATGATCGCGCTGATCTGGGGGATGACCCCCGACGCGCGGACGTTGCGCAGGAAGATGTCGCCGTAGCCGCCGAGGCTGACGACCCCCTCCTGGATGCGCGCACCACCGGAGTCGTTCAGGCCCACGACCGGCACCCCCATGCGCTCCGCGAGGTCCATGATCTTGACGACCTTCGCGGCGAACACCTCGCCGAGCGAGCCACCGAAGGCCGTGAAGTCCTGGCTGAACACGCAGATCCGACGCCCGTCGACCGTGCCGTAGCCGGTGACCACCCCGTCGCCCAGGATGCGCTTGTCGTCCATCCCGAACCCGGTGGCGCGGTGGACCGCGAACGCGTCGGTCTCCGTGAACGACCCGTCGTCGAGGAGCGCATCGATGCGCTCGCGGGCCGTCAGCTTGCCGCGGTCGTGCTGCTTGGCGATCGCCTCGTCGCCGCCGCCGGCCGCGGCCTCGGCGCGCCGCCGTGCGAGCTCGTCGAGCTTGTCCTGCGTCGTCTGAGCCACCGTCTGCATCTCCCGTCGCACGCGGCCGTGTCGCGCGTGACGCATCCTAATGGGGTGGCCCGGCAGGGCCGGTGTCGCCGGGCCGGGCGAGTAGCGTCGCGCGTCAGCGGTGCGCACGAGTGGTGTGCGGGAACGATCACGTCCGAGACGCAGGGGACACCGATGACCGATGGGGACCGCCCAGCCGGGGATCGTGCAGCCGGCGACCGGGTGCCGGGAGAGGCCGTCGCCGGGTTCGCCGGGGATCCACGCCTGCGGGGCCTGCTGGAGGTCTCGCCGGTGTGGCACGGCCTCGACCATCACGCGGCGGTCGGCTCCACGCAGGATCTCGCCCTCGAGCAGCTGCGCGCGGGCGCACGGCCGGGCGTGATCGTGGTCGCGGACGCCCAGACCGCCGGTCGCGGCCGCCGGGGCCGTACGTGGCGCGACGCGGTGGTCGGGCCGGACGGTCCGGCCAACCTCGCCGTCACGGCGACGGCGGCGGTGCCCGGGGGCGGCACCGGTCCGGCGGCCGGCCTGGTGCCGTTCGCGGCTGGCCTGGCGGTCGCCGACGCGTACGCGGCGCTCGGCGCGGACCCCCAACTCAAGTGGCCCAACGACGTCCTGCTCGACGATCGCAAGGCCGCCGGCATCCTCGTGGAACGACACACCGTCGCCGGCGCGGACGTCCTGCTGATCGGCTGTGGCCTCGATCTGGACTGGCGGGGGGTGGACCGTGCCGGCGACGCCGCGGCCTGGACATCGCTGGCCGAGGCGATCGATGGCCCGGTCGATCGCGTCGGGGTCCTCATCGCGCTGCTCACGGGCCTCGGCCGGTACCTGACGCGGCTCGATGCCGGGCCCGACCAGGTGCTGTCCATCTACCGCCAGCGGTGCGACACGATCGGACGCCGGGTCCGGGTGGCCCTGCCCGGCGGTCGGGAGCGCAGCGGTGTGGCGGGCGGACTCGGCAGCGACGGTCGCCTGCTGGTCGATGGCGACGACGGGGCGTTCGAGGTCACGGTCGGTGACGTCGCGCACCTGCGCACCGGCTGACCGGCGCACCCGTCGCCGCTCGAGCACCGAAGTGGTTGGACGTCCAAGTATGCTGGATCGTCACCACCTCGACGAGGAGTAGGACCACGATGGCGTTGTCGTTCGAACTCGAGCCCGAGCAGGAGCAGTTCCGCAAGGTCGTCGCGGACTTCGCCGACACGGTCATCGCCCCGGCGGCGGCCGATTTCAACGCCGAGGGCCGCTTTCCGGTCGAGATCATCCGGCAGATGGGGGAGATGGGACTGTTCGGGATCCCCTTCGCCGCCGAGTACGGCGGCATGGACGGTGATTACCTGACGCTGTGTCTCGCCATCGAGGAGATCGGTCGGGTCGACCAGTCGGTCGGGATCACGCTGGAAGCCGGGGTCGGGCTCGGCGCGGCGCCGCTCGACGAGTTCGGGACCGAGGCGCAGAAGCAGCGCTGGCTGCCGGAGTTGTGCCGCGGTGAGACGCTGGGTGCCTTCGGGCTGACCGAGACCGACGGCGGATCGGACGTCTACGGCGCGACCCGGACCCGGGCACGGCTCGACGGCGACGAGTGGGTCATCGACGGCAGCAAGCAGTTCATCACCAACGCCGGCACCGACATGACGTCGATCATCACCGTGACCGCGTTCACCGGTGAGGGCGAGATGACCTCGATCATCATCCCCGCCGACACGCCCGGCCTGGGCATCGCCCCGCCGTACCGCAAGGTCGGCTGGCACGCCTCCGACACCCGGGAGCTGACCTTCGACGGCGTCCGCGTCCCGGTCACCAACACCCTCGGTGAGCGTGGTGCCGGCTTCCGGCAGTTCCTCAAGACCCTCGACGACGGTCGCATCGCCATCAGCGCCCTGGCCGTCGGGCTGATCCAGGGTTGTGTCGACGAGTGCACGCGGTACGCCGGCGAGCGCCACGCGTTCGGCAAGCCCATCGGCGACAACCAGGCGATCGCGTTCAAGATCGCCGACCTCGAGGTGGCCGCCCAGACCGCCCGGCAGATGTACCGCTACGCGTGCTGGTTGAAGATGGCCGGCCGGCCCTACAAGCGTGAGGCCTCCATCGCGAAGCTGTACTCGACCGAGCAGGCCGTCACGGCCGCACGTGAGGCGACCCAGATCTTCGGCGGGATGGGCTTCACGACCGAGACGCGGGTCGGCCGCTTCTACCAGGACGCCAAGATCCTGGAGATCGGCGAAGGCACCTCCGAGGTGCAGCGCATGCTCGTCGCGCGCGACCTCGGCCTGTAGCCGGCATCCGGGTGGGCGGCCCGGGTCGTACCCTGTGTGACCGTGCCGTCAGCAGTCCCCGATCGCCTGCGGAGCCACCCGTGGCTGAGAAGTACACCTCCCGGATCGCCCTGGTCCTCGACGCCCCGGTCGAGGACGTCGGCGCGGTCGTGCGCGCCGCGGGTGAGGTCAAGGACATCGACCGGGCCTCGGCGGTGCGCGACGAGGGTCACCGCGCCCAGGAGGTCCACTGGGGCGGACGGATGCAGAAGGCCGTCGTGCGCGCGGTCAGCGAGGACGACGGGTCGCATCTGCTGCGCACCGAGACCTATCTCGGTGGCGAGGGCCCGGTCAACGGGCTGCAGCGTCAGGCGAAGCTGCTGCAGGCGCTCGCGCGGCAGTTGAAGGGCCACGTCACCGGCGTCGTCGACCAGTCGGCGCGCACCGAGCGGGACGCCGCCTGGATGAACCGGGTCGCGATCGGCGCGGTCGCGACCGACGACGCCATCGTCGACGCGGTCCGGGGCGAGGGCACCCGGTGGGTGTTGACGCACGGCGCCGCCCGCTTCGACGTGCCCGATCTGGAGTTGTACGGGCTCCACGCGGGCCAGGTGGAAGCGGCCCGCACGACGATCGCGCATGTGCACGATCAGTTGCTCCGCAACGGGCTGACGGCCTCGTTGACGCTGCCCGACGGCACACCCGCCTACCTCGTCCCGGTGCTCGAGGCGTGGCAGCACGTGCCCCTGGACTGGCCGGGTGTCGGGCGCGCCGGACAGGAGCGCGGCCCCGGACTCGACGGTCCCCGCGCGACCCTCTCCGTGCGGCACCGTCCGCGCCTGGGGCGGTACAAGAAGGATCTCGAGGGCGTGCTGGACACGCTCGCAACCGTCTGACAGCTGGTGTCGCCGTGAACGACCGTGACTGGGAAGAGGTGTGGGAGCGGACGCTCGACCGGGTCGAGCGGTACCGCATCAACCGCAGCACGTGGCGACGGGAGCTGCCCGCGGACGCGCTCGAACGCCGGCTGGTGCCGGAACGGGCCCGCCGGTTGCGGCGCGGTGCCGGCCGGCACGCGATCCTCCACCTGGTCTGGATCCTGTTCTGGGGCTCCATCGCCGTGGTCTCGGATCCGGCCGAGGGGCCGGCGGAGACCCTGTCGGCCTCCATGGCGGCGTTCTCGTTGCTGGTCGTCGCCGGCTGCTTCGCCGTGCGGCGCTACCTCGAACCCGTCACGCGCTACGCCTGAGTCACCGGCGACGCGACGATGGTCAGTCCTCGGGCTCCTCGGTGGGCTCGATCCAGCCGTCGTCACCCTCCGGCCGTTCGTCCCCACACCATTCGCGCAACCGCGGCGCGCCCTCGTCGGGGCCGATCGCGAGCAGGCGGTCGCCCACCCGCAGTCCGTAGTCGCGGCGGGGGCGGTAGACCCAGCGTCCGCCGCGCTGCACGGCGAGCACCTCCATGCCCGTCTCCGTGTGGACCTTGAGCTCTCCGAGCGTCCGACCCTGCATCCGACTGGCCGGGGCGACCTCGGCCTCGGCCACGATCTCGTCGGCCTCCGACAGTGCGGCGGCGATGATCGGGTGCGGCGGCCCGTCCTCCTCGATCACGCGTGTCATCGACTGCGCGCTGTCGACGATCCGCTCGGAGGCGGCGGCGAGGTGGAGCATGCCGCGCAGCTCCTCCGGGTCGTCGAGCTCCTTGGCCGCGCGCAGCACCCACCCCTCGAGCTGGTGGAACAGCTCGTCCGACTGGTCCTCGATGACGCTGACCTCACCGGCGAGCGACACGTCCCGCAGCAGGATCGCGGAGTAGGCCAGCCCGACCGCCACCTCGGAGACGTTCTTCAGCTCCACGACCAGGTCGACCGCGCGGTCGAGGTGCGACAGCTTGCCGCGCTCGACCGGTTCGGGCAGCTCGCGCGGGGTGCCGCCGGCGAGTTCGCGCACCATGTCGGTGCCGCCCCGGGGACCCTGCAGGAACAGCACGTCGCCCTCACGCAGCACCTCGTCGCCGTCGGGGCCGTAGACCCAGTCGACGTCGCGGCGGATCGCGATGACCCACATGCCGGTGCGGGCGGGGAGTTCGAGCTCGCGCAGGGTGGTGCCCTCGAGCTCGTTCTCCTCGCGGACCTTCACCCGCGCGGTGATCTCCGTGGCGTGGCGCAGGTCGTCACGCAGTTCGGCCGGCACACCGAGGTCCTTGAGCACCACGCGCGCGATGTCCTCGGCCGCATCGGCGATGCCCTCGATGGACACCGCCATCGACAGCACCCCCGCCAGCTGGTCCGCGTCCTCACGGGTGCGCGCGGCGATCATGCACACGGCACGCAGCTCCACGAGCAGCTCGTCGACCCGGTCCTCGAGCCGCAGCACCTCACGGGCCAGGGCGTCGTCGTTGAAGAAGATCGCGGCATAGGCCAGGTCGACCATGAGCTCCGCGGCATCCTTCGCGCCGACGAGCATGTCCTTGATCGTGCGTCTGTTGCGCATCAGTGATCAGACTCCGGGTTGCAGCAGGGTGATCGCGCCGAGCAGGCACAACACCCCGGTCAGGTCCATGGTGGCGGTCACGATCGGGATCCCGTGGTTGTCGGGGTCGAAGCCGAACCGGAACGAGGTCGTGGCGGCGGCGTAGGCGGCCAACGCCAGGATCGGTAGGGCGAACAGCCCGCCGAGCAGCACGACCCCCACGGTCGCGAGCACGCCCAACGGTGCCACACCGGGGACGATGAGCGCCGCGAGCCAGCCCGCCAGGCCGACGCCGGCGAAGGCCAGGAAGGCCAGCAGCGCCGTCAGCGAGAAGTCCAGGGTCGCGAGCTTGCCGGGGATCAGGCGGGGTTCGAGTTGGCCGACGTGCAGCTTGGAGGCCAGGCGGGCCGACAGCATGCCGCCCAGCGAGCCGCAGTTCGCGATGAACGGGGGAATCAGTACGAGCAGCGCCGCGGAGCTGAACTGGTCCTCGGCGGCCGCCTCCACGACCACGCCGGCGAACACGTCGATGGTCACCGCGATGGTCAGCACGACCAGCGATTCGCGGACCACGCGGCGGATCGTCGGCTCCGACTGGCGGATCCCGAAGATCGCCGCCGCGAGTGCCCCGATGAGTCCCAGCACCCCGAGGATCTCGGGCAGGACCGGGACGTCGAGCACGAGCGTGGCGATGAGCAGTGCGGGCAGGGTGACCAGGTCGCCCGTCGCGGTGATGATGGGGGCGCCGACGTCATCCATGGAGAAGCCGACCGAGTCCGAGCGCCGGGCCATCCAGACCACGACCCCGAACAGCACCACCGACGACAGCAGACCGCCGACCAGCGAGATCGCGACCAGCTCGAGCAGCGGGATGGTCGGCAGACCGAGTGCCGCACTGATGGCCCAGGCGATCAGGCCGGCCTGGGTCGCCGAGGCGATCGACAGGATCGTGGATGCCTCGACCTGGCGACCGAGATAGCTCTTGCGCGTCAGGTCGCGGTTGAACTGGCCGGTGAGGATGCCGGTCGACAGCCGTGAGCCGAGCGCCCCGAAGATGGCTCCGCGCATGCCGATCGCGGCGGGGATCAACGCCAACAGGCCCGGGATCGACTCGAGCCGGCCCTCGGCCGAGGCCAGGGTGATCCCGGCGATGAGCGTCGCCCCGAGGCCCAGCGCCAGCGCCGCCGCACCGGAACGGATGCTGCGCGACTCCTGTGCCCAGTACGCCCGGACCTCGCCCACCGGCAGGCCGATGAGCCGCCCCAGCGCCTTCAGCGCGCGCGGGACCCGGGGCACGCGTGGCCGCGGCGCTGCCATGGTCACCTCGTTCACGGGTCGGGTTCGGGGCGGACGGGTGCGGTCCGTCGTCCCGGATCGCGCCGCCCGGGAGGCTAACGCGCGATCCCGGACGAACGTGCGGGCCGGCTGGGTCGGCCCCGACCCTGCTGGGTACGCTGCGGGGCATGGATACTTATCGCGCCCCGGTCCGTGACGTCCGTTTCGTGCTCGAGCACATCACGCCGCTCAAGGCGTTGTCGTCGCTCGACGCCTTCACCCATGCCGAGCCCGATCTCGTGGCCGGCCTGCTCGAGGAGGCGGGTCGGTTCGCCGCCGAGGCGATCGCCCCGACCAACCGCGACGGCGACAACGAGGGCGCGGTCATCGTCGACGGTGGCGTGAAGACCCCCGACAGCTTCAAGCGCGTCTACGACCAGTACGTCGAGGCGGGCTGGGGTGCCGTGCAGCACCCGCCCGAGTACGGCGGTGGCGGCTTCCCGCTGACGGTGGCCAACGTCGTCAAGGAATTCATCACCAGCGCCAACATGGCCTTCTCGCTCGGGCCGCTGCTGACCACCGGTGCGGTCTACCTGATGCAGCACCACTGCTCGGACGAGCAGCTGCAGACCTACGTGCCCAAGCTCGTCTCCGGCGAGTGGGCCGGCACGATGAATCTGACCGAGCCGCAGGCCGGCTCCGACGTCGGGGCGGTGACGACCAAGGCCGTCCCGGCCGACGACGGCACCTACCGCATCACCGGTCAGAAGATCTACATCACCTACGGTGACCACGATCTGACCGACAACATCATCCACCTGGTCCTGGCCCGGCTGCCCGACGCGCCGCCCGGGACCAAGGGGATCTCGCTGTTCATCGTCCCGAAGTTCCTGGTGAACGACGACGGGTCGCCGGGCGAGCGCAACGACGTCGAGGTGGTGTCGCTCGAGCACAAGCTGGGCATCCACGCCTCCCCGACCGCGGTGATGGCCTACGGCGAGAACGGCGACGGGGCGGTCGGTTACCTCGTCGGCGAGGCCAACCAGGGCATGCGTCAGATGTTCACGATGATGAACGACGCACGGCTCGGGGTCGGCCTGCAGGGCGTCGCCATCGCGGAACGGGCCTACCAGCAGGCGCTGGCCTACGCGCAGGACCGTCGTCAGGGCCGCGGACCGACGAGCGAGCCGGGCGAGCAGGCCCCAATCATCGAGCACGCCGACGTGCGCCGGATGCTGCTGACCCAGAAGGCGTCCATCGAGGCGATGCGGGCGCTGTGCTACGCCAATGCCCACGCGTTGGACCTCGGACACCAGTCGGCCGACCCGGTCGAGCGCGAGCAGCAGGCCAAGCTCGCCGATCTGCTCACGCCGCTGTCGAAGGCGTGGGCGACCGACCTCGGCGTCGAGCTCACCTCGCTGGCCGTGCAGGTGCACGGCGGCATGGGCTTCGTCGAGGAGACCGGTGTCGCCCAGCACTACCGCGACGCGCGGATCGCCCCGATCTACGAGGGCACCAACGGCATCCAGGCACTCGACCTCGTCGGCCGGAAGCTGCCCTACGACGGCGGCGCGTTCGTCAAGGGCTATCTCGGTGACCTGCGGACCGAGGCGGCGGAACTCGGCGACGACCTGGCGGCCATCCGTGATGCGCTCGTCGACGGGATCGACGTGCTCGAGCGGTGCACCACCTGGATCTTCGAACACCGCGAGCAGCCCAACGACGTGTTCGCGGGCGCGACGCCGTATCTGCGGGTCTTCGCGACCGTGGTCGGTGCGTCGCTGCTGGCGCGTGGCGCGAAGGCCGCGCAGGCGGCGATCGACAGCGGTGACACGGGTTCGTTCGACGCGGACTTCCTCGCGGCCAAGGTGAGCATCGCGCGGTTCTTCGCCACGCAGATCCTGCCGAGCGTGCACGGGCACGTCGCATCGATCACGGCGGGAGCCGACGACCTCTACGCGGTCGCACCGGCGTCGCTCGCGCCCTGAGCCTCGGGACGGAGCCGCGCTGCGTCAGACGGTGCGGATCCAGGACGCGACGCGGTCGCCCGCGGCGACGTCGCGGTCGACGCCGCGGAGCACCACCGTCGGACGGGCACTGAGCAGCGGCCGTAGCGCGATCAGGGCCAGCGTGGTCACGGCATCGGCCATGGGCAGGTCGTCGGTGTCGTGCGGACCCGGTGGGCCGACGACCACCGCCAGGGTCCCCGTCTCGCCGTGTGCAGCGGCCAGGTCGAGCGCCGTGGCGTGATCGAGCGTCCGGTCACCGGCGCGGATCGCCGGCGCGTCCGGCACCGCCCGCGGCGGCGGTGGTTGGTCCGGGAACGGCTGTGCGGCACGGGTCCAGGCCTCGTGCCCGGCCGGTCCACCGGCTCCGGGGGTCCCGTCGATGCCGTCGCCGAGGACGAACACGTCCTCGGCCCCGGCGGCGTCACCGTCCGCGCCGATGACCGCGATGCCGCCCGCCGCGTCGGCGGCCGCATCCAGACGGACGACGCCCCCCGCCCACCACACCGCGAGCGCCACCGCGGCGGTGGTCCACGACCAGGGTGCGTCGAGACGTACCTCGTCGCCCGGCTCGAGCAGCAGATCGAGTTCCAGCAGGTGGGCTCCCTTGGCCGCCCACTGGGCGAGCGAGGCCCCGCTCTGCTCCTGTCGGCCGGCTGCGAGGAGCAGGGACACGGCGGGGCGGTGGCCGAGCGCCGACGCCCCCCGGGTCACCGCATCGGGTGCGGTCCGGGGCCGGGGGCCCGACGGCATCCCCCCACCGAGCTGCATGGTTGATCCTGGTCGTCGAGAGGGTGGGAGCCGACCGCATCACCGTCGGCCTCGCACCGTGGCAGCGACCTCGTGGCGAGGTGGTGGCGACGTGCCCGATGGTGGTCCGCCGGCGGCGGCGGCGCGGCGGAGCGGGGAAACGCCGATGGTATCGTCGCGTCCACACGTTCCCGGTCGTCTGCGGTCCGACCCGGGGGTCCGCCGCATGATCCGCCACCCAGGCGATCCCCGCTCCAGGAACCTTGCCGGTGCCCCAACGCGAACTCACCTTCTCCACGACCCGGGTGCCACCCGCACGCCGGGCGCTACGGGTCGCGGGCATCGTCGCTGCCGTCGTCGCGACGGTCCTGGTCATCTGGTTGGGGGTGCTCGCCGTGTTGTGGGGCTATGCCTGGATTCGGCTCGGTCCCGAGGACATCCCCGCGCTCAGTGACGAGGTCACCGCGCTGGGTCCGGCGGGTGCCACCGCACCGGCCGACGCGACCACCGTGCTGGTCACCGTCACCGGGCCCGTCGATGCGACGATCCCCCGCGAGTCGCCTCTCGAGGGGCCCGTCGCGCTGGTCCAGGTCGGCGGTCCGCGCGAGGATCCGGCCGTGCTCACGTTGCCGATGGAACTGCCCGTGGACGTCGACGGGCTCGGCGAGTTGCCCCTGAGCGAGGTCCAACTCGAGGGCGGCCTCGACCTCATGGCCCGGGCGGTCGCCGACTACTCATCGGTCCGGATCGACCATGTCGTGACCTTCTCGGTCGATGCCCTGCCGCGCATGGTCGACGCCGTGGCACCGCTGCAGGTGTGCGGGTCGACCGGTTGCCGGGAGGTGACCGGCGACGAGCTCCGGGTCGATCTGGCGGCCGCCTCCGACGCCGATCTCGTGCGGCTCACCGGCGAGGTCCTGCAGGCGCTGGGCCAACGTGTGGATGGTCGCTTCGTGGTCACGTCACCGCTGGCGACCCGCCGACTGATCGACGCCGTCGACCAGGAGGTCGCCACGGACGTCAGCCTGCGTGGGCTGCGGGCCCTCGAGCTCGCCACGCTCGTGGCGCAACCTCGTCGGCTCGACCGGGATCAGCTGCCGTTGGTGGTCAATCCCGACACCGGCGCGGTGGTGTCCCTCGCCGAACCCACCATGGTGCGGTTCCAGCATCTGCAGGAGGGCACCCCGCTGACGACGGCCGGCCAGCCGGGCGAGGAACCGGCGGCGGAACTGATCGAGGAGGTCAGCGTCGCGGTGCTCAACGGAGCCGGCGTGGACGGTCTGGCCGGTCGTGTGCGGCTCGGTCTCGAGGCCGGTGGGTACCGGGTCGTCGGAACCGACAACGCGCCGACCTTCGATCGGGAGCGTACGGTCGTCAACTACCAGACCGGCGACGACACCCTGGAGTTCGTCGCGGCCCTGCTCGCGGAGGAACTCGGGGACGCGTCGCTCGAACCGGTCGATCGAACGCTCGAGTTCGAGGGGGACGAGGTCGACCTGTTGGTGACGGTCGGTCTGGATCAGGACCGATGACAACGGCGGACGGCGGCTCGGTGCCCGTCATGAGGGGCTTGGGCCCGGGGGAGACACGCAGGTGCTGGTAGGTGGAGAGCCCGAGTCGTGGGGCCCGGTCGTCCGTCGCGGACAACCGTTCCGCACGCTGCTGCGGGTCCTACTCGGGGCGAGTGTGCTGGCTGCCGCGGGTGGTCTGGCGTTCGTGACGACCGCACAGCTGCTGGTGGACCAGGCGGAGCGCAACCTCACGCGGGTGCCCGTACCGGAACTCGAGGCACCGGTCGTGGCCTCGGACGCCCGGCACTTCCTGATCGTCGGTTCGGACGGCCGCGACGGGCTCGACGCCGATCAGCGGCGCGAGCTGTCGCTGGGGGCCTTCGAGGGGCAGCGCAGCGACACGATGATCTACGTCTCGATCAGTGCGGATCGGGAGAACGTCTCGCTCGTGAGCCTGCCGCGCGACCTGTTGGTGATGGACGGTGGCCGCGTCACCAAGCTGACCGACACCTACGCCGGTGGTCCCGACCAGCTCGTGCGGGCCGTGCGGGAGAACCTCGGCCTGCCCGTCAACCACTACGCGGCCATCTCGCTCGGCGGGTTCATCGACGTGGTGCGCACCCTGGGCACGGTCGAGATCTGCCTCGACGAGCCCCTGGTCGACCGCAAGGCCGGTGCGGACTTCCCGGCCGGCTGTCAGGACTTCGACGAGGTCGACTCGTTGGCGTTCGTGCGCTCACGCCAGGGGGCGTTCGGGGACTTCGAACGCATCGGTCGGCAACAGACCTTCCTACGGGCGGTGCTGACCGAGCTGACCCGGGCCCGGATCCTGGTCAATCCGCCCCGGCTGTTCCAGCTGACCGAGGACGTGGCGAGCAACCTCACGACCGACGATGCGTTGCAGACCCGCACCATGCTCGGTCTGGCCGACGAGATGCGCACGGTGGTCAACGCGGGTATCCCGATGGCGACCGTGCCCGCCTACCCGCGACGGATCGACGGCGTCGAGTTCATGATCGCCTATCCGCCGGGTGCCCAGGCGATGTTCGACGATCTGCGTGCCGGGCGACCGCTGCCCGACCCCGGGACCCGGGAGGACCGTCAGGAGACGGTGGTCGCGCTCTACAGCGGTGGTCGGGTCGAGGGCACCGAGATCGCCCGCTCGACCCTGGCGTTCGCCGGGTTCCAGGCCGGGTTCGCCGGGGTCGGCACCGACCTGCCCGATGCCGGGGCCGCGACGGTCGTCCACGCGCTCGAGGGCTTCGAGGTCGAGGCGGGCTGGGTGGCCGCCACGCTGGGCGTCGAGGTCCAGCCGCTGCCCGATGGGGTCACGCCGCCCGCCGCGACCCAGGTCGTCGTGGTCGTCGGTGATGATGCCTCACCGTGAGTCCTGAGCCCGTGGGTCCCGGATCCGGGCCGATCGGACTCGCCGTGGTCATCGTGACCCACGACACCCGTGACGAACTGCTCGGCTGTCTGGATTCGATCCCCGGCGACGAGGTCGACGAGGTGCTGGTGGCCGACGCCGGTTCGGGGGACGGAACCGCCGCCGCGGTGGTCGACCGCATGGCGCACGAGCCCCGGTTGCGCCTCCTGCCGCTGGCCAATGCCGGCTTCGGTCGCAGCGCGAATGCCGGGATCCGGGCCACGTCGGCCGACGTCGTGGTGCTGGCCAACGCCGATGTGCGTTTCGGTCCGGGCGCGCTCACCCGTCTCCGGGCCGGGCTGACCGACGAGCCCACGATCGGGGCGTTGGGACCGCTCGTGCGCTATCCGGAGGGCGGTGTGCAGGCCTCGGCCCGGCGGTTGCCGGATCTACGGACCGCGATCGTGCACGCGCTGCTCGGGCGCCTGATGCCCGGGAACGCCGCCACCCGTCGCTACCACGCGGTCGACGGCATCGAGGGACCCCGGCCGCCCGGCACGTCCGGGGCGGGCCTCCGCCCGGTCGACTGGTTGTCGGGGTGCGCCGTGGCGCTGCGGCGCGAGGCCGTCGAGTCGGTCGGGGGCTTCGACCCCGGCTACTTCCTCTACGTCGAGGACCTGGATCTGGCGGTGCGGCTGCGTGCCGCCGGATGGCGGATCGCCCTCGATCCACGGGCCGAGGTGGTGCACCGGGTCGGTGCGTCGACCTCACGGGTCCGGGCGCGGGCACTGGTCTGGCATGCTCGCAGCCTGCGGCGCCATGTGCTGGGTCGCTGCCCGGCGCGTCTCCGGCCGATGCTGCGTCCCGTGCTGACGCTGGCGCTCGGTGGCTGGGTGGCCGTGACCTACGTCACTGAACGCCTACCCATCGCACGACACCGTTCGACGACCGGGGAGCGACGCCGATGACACCGATCCGAGACGCCATGATCGTGGCGGGCGGGGCCGGTACCCGGCTGTGGCCCCTCACCGCGAGCCGGCCCAAACCGCTCATGCGGGTCGGCGCGCGGCCGTTCCTCGAGGGAGTGCTGGCACAGCTCGCCGCGGTCGGGGTCGATCGGGTCCTGCTCGTGGTCGGGGCCGACACACGCCCGTTCGAGATCCTGCGTCCCGTGGCCGAACAGCTGCGGCTCACCGTCGAGCCGGTCCCGGAGCCCACCCCGCTGGACACCGCCGGCGGCGTCCGCACGGCGCTGGATCGCGTGCGGGGCACCTTCCTGGTGCTCAACGGCGACATCCTGACCGATGTGGACCTGCCGGCGGCCATCGCCGCGCATCGGGACACCTCGGCGGCGGCGTCGATCGTGCTCACCCGGGTCACGGACACCTCGAGCTACGGCGTGTGCGTGCTGGAGGGCACCCGGATCGTCGGCTTCGTGGAGAAGCCCGACCCGGGCACGTTGCCGGACCACGACACCGTGAACGCGGGGACCTACGTGCTGGAACCCGAGGCGCTGCGGGGCTTCGAGCCGGGACGGTTGTCCTTCGAGCGGCAGGTGTTCCCCGAGCTCGTGGCCTCGGGTGCCCGTGTCACCGGGGTCGTCAGCGACGCGCTGTGGGCCGATCTCGGCACGCCGCAGCGCTACCTCGACGGCCACCGGGCCATCCTCGAGGGAGCCGTCGACTGGCCACCGGTCACCGCGCTGCGCCTCGACGGGTCCGGCAACCGCCTCGGCTCCGAGGTGCAGCTCGCGACGGCCAGCTCGCTGCTGGCACCCGTCCTGCTCGCCTCCGGGGCGCGACTCGAGCCCGAGGCGCGGATCGGGCCCCACGCGGTGATCGGTCCGGACACCCTGGTGGCGGCCGGTGCCCGCGTGGCGAACAGCGTGCTCGGGGCCGACAACGTCGTCGGGGCCGGAGCCGTGCTCGACGGGGTGATCACCGGCGACGGGGTCCACATCGGTGCGGGGGTCGACGCCTCCGAGGGTGCGGTGATCGCCGATCGCGTGCGGATCGCCGCCGACACCCGGCTCGCGGCGGACGCCCGCGTCGCCGACGGGGAGCAGGCTCCTGCGAGCTGATCAGCGCGCTGTGCTAGAACCCGAGCGACCCGGGCCGACCCGACCGCCGGGGCGACCGTGACCACCGACGGGGATGCGATGTCCACCACGCCCCGCCCTGCGGGTGAGCGCCGGCTACGGGCCGGCACCGGCAAACTGGTGGAGTTGTGGCGTGCCCGCGAGCTGCTCGATCAGCTCGTGCGCAAGGAGCTCAAGGTCCGCTACAAGTCCTCCGCGCTGGGCTTTCTGTGGTCCATGCTGACACCGGCGCTGATGACGGTCGTGTTCACGGTCATCTTCACCCAGGTCGTCATCATCGAGGTCGACGACTTCGCCGCCTTCTTCATCGCCGGCTACCTGCTGTGGCAGTTCTTCCAGAATTCGTGCCAGGGCGCGATCCACTCGATCGTCGGCAACGGCGATCTGGTGAAGAAGGTCTACTTCCCGCGCGAGGTCCTCCCGCTGTCGCACGTCCTGGCCCAGCTCATCCACCTGCTGCTCGCACTCGCGGTGATCAGTCCGTACCTGGTGGTCACCCGTGGCATCGGCGTCCTGCTGCACCTGCCGGCCACCCTGGTGGCCATCGCCCTGTTGACGGTCTTCACCGCCGGCGTGGCCATGTGGTTCGCGGCGACCAACGTGGTGTTCCGTGACCTGCAGGAGCTGTTCATCGTCATCTTCCTGGTGTGGTTCTACGCCACGCCGGTGCTCTACCCGATCGCGCTCGTGCGTGACCAGGTCGGCAGTGATGCGCTGCTGGCGACCGCGCTGCAGTTCAATCCGATGACCTGGTTCGTCGAGGCGTTCCGGACCCCGATGTACGGTGCCGTGGTCGATGGGATCGACGGGGTCGTCTCGTCGGCCCCGACCGTCCCGAGCGCCGGCAATCTGGCCATCGCACTCGGCTGGGCCGTGGTCGTGTTCATCGCGGGCTACGCGGCGTTCCTGCGTCGATCCGTGACGTTCGCCAAGGAGATCTGACCGTGCGCCGCCGCTCGATCGAACGGTTCGCCGGGGTGCGGGCCGATCCCGCACGCCCGGCCATCGTGGTCGATGGTCTGAGTGAGACGTTCCGGCTCCATCACGAGCGCCCGACCGGGATCAAGGAGCGTCTCGCGCGGGTCACGCGCAACTCCTACACCGATTTCGATGCCCTCGACGACGTCAGTTTCACGGTCGAACACGGTGAGTCCGTGGCGGTCATCGGCCACAACGGCTCCGGCAAGTCCACGCTGCTGAAGCTGCTGGCGCGGATCCTGCCCCCCGATCGGGGTGTGGTGGAGATCAACGGGCGCGTCGCGTCGCTCCTGGAGCTCGGTGCCGGGTTCCACGGGGACCTCACCGGCCGCGAGAACATCTACCTCAACGGTGCCATCCTCGGGCTCGACCGGGAGGCCATCGACGAACGGTTCGACGAGATCGTCGACACCGCCGGCATCCGCCCACTGCTGGACACCGCCGTGCGCACCTACTCGTCAGGACTGTATGTGCGGCTGGGGTTCGCGATCGCGGTGACCGTCGATCCCGACATCCTGCTGGTCGACGAGGTGCTCGCCGTCGGCGACGCCGAGTTCCAGCAGCGCTCGCTGGACCGCATGCGGGGCTTCGTCGATTCCGGCAAGACCTTCGTGCTCGTCAGCCACGACCTGGAGGCTGTCCGGGAGATGTGCGACCGCACCCTGGTGCTGGACCGGGGCCGGTTGGTGTTCGACGGCCCGGTCAGTGAGGGCGTGGAGCTCTACCGGCAGCGGGTGGCCTCGGCGGCGGCTCCGCGACCACCCCGGCGGGACGCCTCGCGGCGGGTGCGGATCGAGGACGTGGAACTCAACGGGGCGGACGGACTGGCGGCGGTGGAGATCCAGCCGTCCAGCCAGCTCACGCTTCGGGTGCACCTGCGGGCGCTGGTCGACGTGGAGGTGTGCAGCGTCGGCGTGCTCGTGGCCCGTGGTGACGGCACCCATCTCTACGAGGTCCACACCACCTGGCAGGGGCTGGGCATCGGTCCGCTCGCCCCGGAACAGCGGGCCGCCGTCGACGTGCGCTTCGCCGCCCATCTGCTGGCCGGCCACTACTCGATCGCCGTGTCGGTCACGGACCTGTCGGGGCGTGAGACCTGGGCCGTCGCCGCGGACGCGGTCCGCTTCGACGTGGCACCCGCACCCGGCGGTGCCGGCATCGTGGACCTCGCGGCGAGCGCGTCGGTCTCCGACGGCCCGGCCGTCCGGTTGGCCGACGGGGCCAGCGGCGCTCCCATCCCGTTGCCGCGGCTGCAGCGCCGTCGCGCGCAGGGCTGAGCCATGCGCGTCGCGGCGATCGTGGTCGCCTGGAACAGCGTGGACGACCTGCCGGACTGCCTCGCGGCCCTGGCTGCGCAGGATCACGACGACCTCGAGGTGGTGGTCGTCGACAACGCCAGCACCGACGACACCGCCGAGCTGCTCCGGGCCTGGTGGGCCGGTGCGCCCCGGCCGGCCCGGGTGGTCACCAACCCGACGAACCGCGGGTTCGCCGGGGGCGTCAACGACGGTCTGGCGGTGCTCGGTGCCGACGTCGAGGCGGTGCTGCTGGTCAACCCCGACGCCCGCGCTGCCCCCGATCTCGTGCGTCGCTGCGTCGAGGTGCTGCGCACCAGGCCCGAGGTCGGCAGCGTGCAGCCGCGCCTGGTCCGCCCGGCGGCCGGCGACACCCCCGCGGTGCTCGACACCACCGGGCACGTCTTCACCACCGCCCGGCTGTGGCGCAACCGGGGTGAGGGGGAGCCCGACGACGGCCGTCACCGCGACAGCGGCGAGGTGTTCGGGGCCTCCGGCGCGCTGGTGCTGCACCGCCGCGCGATGCTCGACGAGGTGGCGTGGTGGCACCCGGACGGCTCGCGTGAGGTGCTCACGGAGGACCTCTTCGCGTTCTTCGACGACGTCGAACTCGACTGGCGGGCGCAGTTGTTCGGTTGGTCCTGCGTCTACGAACCGACGGCGACTGGCATCCACGAGCGCGGCGGCGCGGGACCGCGGCGGACCACCCGCGTGGAGGCACTCAACTACGCGAACCGGCTGCTGGTCGTCGCCACCTGTGACGACGCCGGTGCGCTGCTGCGCGCGGCACCGCTGGTGGTGGTGGCCACCCTGCTCAAGACCCTCGAGCTCGCGGTGACCGAGCCACGGGCGCTGCCGACCGCCATCGGGCGGTTGATGCGCTCACTGCCTGCGGCGCGGCACCGCCGTCGGCAGTTGCGCGCCCGGGCCCGACACCCCTTCGCCATGGTCCCGGCGCGGTGGGCGGAACCGTTCCGTTGGCGGCCGTGGGTGACCACCTGGTGGCGGCGCGTGCGGGCCTGAACCGTGCCGGCCCACAGCTGGCCGGGCCCGGACCCGGCCGGGCCGGCATCCCACGGGGCCCGCACGCGAACGGACCCCGCCGGGGCGGGGTCCGTGCGCAGCTGTCTCCGGCGCGGGGGCCGGGCGGGGCTCAGCTGTCGCCCTCTTCCTCGACGAGGTCCTCGACCTCGTCGTCGTCGAGCTCGTCGGGATCGTCCACGTCGTCGAAGCCCTCATCGAGCGGCGCGTCGGTCTCGACCTCCTCGCTGATGTCGCGGTCGGTGTAGACCAGCACGCCCTCGGGGAACGGCGCGAGCGTGCGCTCCGGGCCGATCCCGTTGACCCCGAAGTGGTCGATCACGAACGAGTAGGCGACGTCGCGGTCCCAGCTGTCGCAGTCCATCGCGGTGCCCCAGGCCCGGAAGGCGATCGCCTTGCCGGACTCGATGCCCGGGTCCTCGTAGGGCGAGCTGAGGATGCCGACGCCGGCCTGGGCCCGACTGAAGCCGTTGTCGTTGAGCTGCTCGGCCCACTCGCCGATGTCGCCGCTGTCGCCGCTCGCCTGCTCCGGGTCGTACCACACGATGATCGAACCGTGCTCGAGGTTGTGGGTCGCGATGACCTCGTCGATCTGGTTGGACGCCGCCGGCGTGATGGGGTGCACGCCGGCCGTGTGCGGCCCGGAGTGCGTCGGTCGCGTGTCGGTGTACATCGTCGCCGGGTTGACCTGGTTGGCGTTGTCGAAGTGGGAGCGGTCCGCCAGGGGGTCCTCCTCGGTGAGGATCTCGCACCCCGCGGCGTCACGCGCCTCCTCGACGTCGGCGGCGACCAGTTCGATCTCGCCCTCCAGCGACGCTGGACCACCGGTGAAGGCCTGCAGCAGCACCGCGGCGACCACCGCGACGATCGCGAACGTGATCACCCCGTTGCGCAGGTTGCCGGTCTTCTTCTTCTTCGCCGCCTCGGCTTCCTGACGCTTGCGCTCGGCGCGCGCCTGCTCGCGGCGTTCCTTGTTCGTCAGGCGTTCCTGCTCAGCCACACGCATCCTCACTGGACGTCAACTCACGAACGGATGAGGGTACCGGGGCTGGTCCGCGGCCCCGTCCGCCGACGGCTGTCCGGGGACCCGTGTGCCCTCAGCGCTCGACGAGGAAGTCGGTGAGGTCGGGCGGGGTTCGCGGCGCCGGTCCGTCCCCGGTGGGCCAGCCGATCGCGACGGCACCGATCGGGGCCCAGTCGGTCGGGAGCGCGAGGGCCTCGCGCACCGTGTCGGGACAGAAGGCCGTGGAACTGATCCAGGCCGAGCCGAGTCCGTACCCGGCCAGCACGACCATGAGGTTCTGGAGGGCCGCACCGCCGCTGAGCACGAACAGGTCGCGCTCGCCGCGCTGGCGGCGCTCGTCGGGATAGGTGTGGGTCGCCTCGAGGCTCACGAACGCCAGCAGCAGTTCCGGCGCGACCCGCAGGATGGCGTCGGAGTGCTCGAGCCGGCGGCGGATGGTGGCCTCGTCGACGCCGTCACCGGTCAGGTCCGCCCGCCACCGTGCGGCCATGGCATCCAGGACCTCGCCGCGGCGGGGGTCGGCGAGGCGCACGAAGCGCCACGGGCGGCTGCCGTGGGGGGCGGGTGCCGTGACCGCCGCGCCGACGGCGGCGGTCAGCGCGTCGCGCGGCACGGCACGATCCGGGTCGAAGCGCCGGACCGTGCGTCGGGCGGCGACATTGGCCGCCGGTGCGGTACTCCCACCGGTCGCGAACAGATCGCCGGCCGCGTCGCGGACCAGGGCCCGGCCGGTTCGCGTCGGATCGCCCGCGGTGCCGTCGACACCGAGGATGCCCGCGTCGCCGTCGGTCCCCGGCAGCTGGTCCGGCGTTGGCGCGGCGGCCCGGATGAGGACGAACGGTGTCCCGCTCGCCTTGGATCGGACCACGTCGGCGATGCCGGCCAGCTCGTCGGCCACGGCCGCCTCGGTGACCTCCAGGGGGCGACCGTCGAGATCCGTGCCGCCCCGTTCGTCACGCAGCGCCGGGAGCCCGGCGACCCCCAGGGCGACGTCGGTCTGGCCGTGGCGCCACGGCCGCCCGAACGTGTCGGTGACGATGACCCCCACCTGCAGACCACAGCGCTGGGCCACGGCCCGGCGCAGCCGCTCGGCGGAGGCGTCCGGGTCGTCGGGCAGGACCAGCGCGGTGCCCGCGGCGACGTTGGAGGCGTCGATGCCGCCGTTGGCGGCGACGAACCCGTGGTGGGTGCGGGTGATCAGCACCCAGGGCGACGTCGCGACGATCGCCGCGGCGCGGTCCCGGGCCAGGTCCTGGCGGGCCGTGCGCGGCTCACCGGGTGGCAGTTCGACGACGGCGTCCTCCACGAGCGAGACGACCTTCGATGCCACCGCGACGACGTCGCCGTCGCGGAGTTCGACGCCGCGTCGTGCCGCCGCGGCGAGCAGGACCTCAAGCAGGTCGTCCCCGGCGCTGAACCGGTGCGCGGTCGGCAGCCCCGTGACCGACAGGTCGGCCGGTGGATCCCCTCCCGGCGCGGCCGTGCTCACGACCGGGCCAGCGTGAGGCAGGTGCGCGCCAGTTCGGCCGCGACCGCCGGATCGTCCATCAGGGTGTCCGTCGCACGAACCGGGATACCCGCTGCCTCGATGTCGCCGAGCTGGTCGGCGTCGACGCGGTCGATGACGAACCCGTCGAGCAGGTCGCCGTAGTGCCGGGCCACACCCCGCGCCGACACCTCGACCCCGATCGCCGGGAGCAGCTTGTGGGCCATGCCGCGCACCACCTCGCCACCGATGATGGGGGAGACCCCGATGACCGGGGCCGCGGTGGTGTGCAGTGCCTCGCGGATGCCGGGCACCGCCAGGATCGTGTCGATCGACACCACCGGGTTGGACGGGGCGATGATGACCGTGTCGGCATCGACGAGCGCCTCGATGACTCCGGGAGCCGGACGTGCGTCGGCGGCACCTTCGAGCCGGACCCCCGCGACCCCGGGGGCGGCGCGCTCGCGGACCCAGTACTCCTGGAAGTACAGCTCGCGACCGTCGGTCGTGGTGATGATCGTGCGGGCCGGGTCGTCGGTGACGGGCAGCAGGGTCGGCTCGAGGCCGAACGCGGCGGTGACCTCCGCGGTGACCGCGGCCAGACCGAGCCCCTCACGCAGGCGCATGGATCGGTGCAGGTGCACCCCGAGGTCGCGGTCCCCGAGCGTGAACCACGACTCGTGCCCGAACCGTTCCAGTTCGCCCGCGACCACGTGGCGCTCGTCGGCCCGACCCCACTGCTGCTCCGGATGGACCACCCCGGCCAACCAGTAGGTGATGGAGTCGAGGTCGGGACAGATCCGCAGCCCGAACCGGTCGAGGTCGTCGCCGACGTTGACGATGGCGGTCACCTCGTCGCCGGGCACCACCGCCGTGAGACCGCGGAGGAACCGCGCGGCTCCGACACCGCCTGCGAGGACCGTGATCACCGGGGACGTTCCTTCATCGGCGCGGGGTTCGTCCGGCGGAGGGTAGAGGGGAGCGGTCGGTACCGTGCCCGCCGTCGACCCACCCTGCCGGCCACACGACGGGGGCGACGACGAACGAGGAGACGCGGGTGAGCGGACCGGGCCACGAGGTGCTGCGACGGCTGGTGCCGCGCGCGCTGCACCGGGCCGAGGAGGGCCGCTCGTTGTCGCGCGACGAGGTGGCGGCGCTGCTGACCGCGCGGGGCGACGAACTCGACCGGCTGCTGGTCGTGGCCTCCCGACTGCGTGATGCGGCCCCGTGGTACGCCCAGGGCGGTTGGGGGCGCGCCCCCGACGGCCGTCGTCGGGTCACCTACTCGCGCAAGGTCTTCATCCCGCTGACCCACCTGTGCCGGGACGCCTGTGGCTACTGCACCTTCGCGTGGCCACCCAAGGGCGACATCCCGGCGTTCCTGAGCCCCGACGAGGTCGTCGACATCGCCCGTCGTGGGCAGGAGCAGGGCTGCAAGGAGGCGCTGTTCACGCTGGGCGACCGGCCCGAGGAGCGCTACCCCGCGGCGCGGGAATGGCTGGAGGCGCGCGGGTACGCCTCCACCCTGGAGTACCTGCGGGCCGTGGCCATCCAGGTCATCGAGGCGACGGGGCTGCTGCCGCACCTCAACCCGGGGATCATGAGCTGGGAGGAGCTCGCTGCGCTCAAGCAGGTGTCGGCCTCGATGGGGATCATGCTGGAGTCGACCGCGACCCGGCTGCGCCAGAAGGGTGAGGCGCACGCGCAGGCCCCGACCAAGGAGCCGACGGTCCGGCTGCGCACCCTGGAGGACGCCGGCCGGCTGTCGATCCCGTTCACCTCGGGGCTGTTGCTCGGTATCGGCGAGACGCTGCCGGAGCGGGCGGACACCCTGCTCGCGTTGCGCGACGTCCAGCGACGGTACGGGCACCTGCAGGAGGTCATCGTCCAGAACTTCCGTGCCAAGCCGGACACGGCGATGCGTGACCATCCGGAGCCGGACTTCGAACAGCTGCTCGTGACGGTCGCCACCGCGCGGGTCGTGCTCGGCCCGACGGTGCACGTCCAGGCCCCGCCGAACCTGTCGCCCGGCGTCTACGGCGACATCCTCCGCGCCGGCATCGACGACTGGGGCGGGGTGTCGCCGGTGACCCCCGACCACGTCAACCCGGAGGCACCCTGGCCGCAGCTCGACGCGTTGGCGGCGCGCTCGGCCGAGCACGGCTTCGCGCTCACCGAGCGGCTGTGCACCTACCCGGACCACGTGACCGTCCCCGATCCGTGGCTGGCGGGGCGCATGCGCGGTCCGGTCGCCGCGCTGGCGGACCCGACGGGGCTGGCCCGGGCCGGCGCGCGGCCGGAACCCCAGCCGTGGCAGGACCCGACCGTGGTGTCGGCGGCCATGACCGACGCGATGGCGGCGGTCGTCGACGGTGACGAGTCGGGCGGCTCGGCGGCCGACGGGCGCAACGCCCGCTCCGCGCAGGCCGAGGATGCGATCCACCGGGCGGTCTACGGCGACCTGCACGTGATCGCCGACGGGGTGCTCGCCGCAAACGCGCCCCGTGTGGAGGCCCCGGCGCGCTCCGCGATCCGCCGCGAGGTCGCGGCGGCACTGGCCGCGGCCCAGCGTGGTGAGGTGCTCGACGACGCGCGGGCGCTGACGCTGTTCGAGACCACCGGCGTGGAGCTCGAGGCGCTGACCCGCGCGGCCGACGAGGTCCGCGCGGCGCAGGTGGGGGAGACGGTCACCTACGTCGTCAACCGGAACATCAACTTCACCAACGTCTGTTACACCGGTTGCCGGTTCTGCGCCTTCGCGCAGCGGCGCGACGATCCGGACGCCTACACCCTGTCGCTGGAACAGATCGCCGACCGGGCCGAGGAGGCGTGGGACCTCGGCGCGACCGAGGTCTGCATGCAGGGTGGCATCCACCCGGATCTGCCCGGCGACTATTACTTCGAGGTGCTGGACGCCGTGCGCGGGCGCGTGCCGGCCATGCACATCCATGCGTTCAGCCCCATGGAGATCGTCAACGGGGCCACCCGGTTGGGCATCTCGGTGCGTGAGTGGTTGACCGAGGCCCGTCACCGCGGGCTCGGGTCCATCCCCGGGACCGCGGCCGAGATCCTCGACGACGAGGTCCGGTGGGTGCTGACCAAGGGCAAGCTGCCCGCCCAGCAGTGGATCGAGGTGGTCACGGCCGCGCACGAGGTCGGGCTGCGCTCGTCGTCGACCATGATGTACGGCCACGTCGACGAGCCCCGTCACTGGGTCGCGCACCTGAAGCTGCTGCGCTCGATCCAGGACCGCACCGGTGGGTTCACCGAGTTCGTGCCGTTGCCGTTCGTGCACCAGTTGGCACCGATCTACCTCGCCGGTGTGGCGCGACCCGGATCGAGCTTCGAGGACGACCGCCGGGTCCACGCCGTGGCGCGGTTGTTGCTGCAGGGCTCCATCGACCACGTGCAGTTGTCGTGGGTGAAGGTCGGCCTCGAGAAGGGTGTCGAGCTGCTGCGGGGCGGGTGCGACGACCTCGGGGGCACGTTGATGGAGGAGACGATCTCCCGGATGGCGGGTTCGGCGCATGGGATCCGTCAGGAGGTCGACGATCTCGTCGCGGCGGCCCATGCGGCGGGACGGCCGGCAGCGCAGCGTTCGACGCTGTACGAACCGGTCGCGGTCGGCCGCTGAGGCGACGGCATCGGACCGTGACGTCCCCGGACCGGGACGTCGTCGGACCGGGCGTCGTCAGGCGTTCGAGCGTCTGTGCAGCTTCGTTCGATGGCCGGGGGGCGAGCAACAACCTGTACAGGTTCCGGTGGGCAACCTGGACGCGGGACGACGCCCGTCGAGGTCGGACCACGGGACGTCCGGTGGGGCATGGTTGGGGCTGAACGTGGCCAGCATGTGGCTCTGTCGGCCACAAACGGTCAGCGAGCGTTGTCGGCCGTCGATGGTGCCGACCCGGTCGAATTCTGGAAAAACCTGTACAACCAACTTGACAGAACCTGTACAGCCTGTCACGCTTCTCTCAGAAGCCGACCCGATCGACACCTTCCGACGGGCCTCCGGCGACGGAACACCACCGAGACTTCACGGAGTGAGACATGGCGATCGCCGAGCTGCCGACCACCGAGCGGATGACCACCCGCGCTGCCATGATCGACGGGGCCACCAGCGAAGAACTGCTCGTGGCGGTCGGCCAGGGCGACCAGGACGCCTTCCAGGCGCTCTACGACCGGGTGACCGCCCAGGTGCTCGGCGTCGCGCTGCGGGTGTTGCGGGATCGCGCGCTGGCCGAAGAGGTCAGCCAGGAAGTGCTCGTCGAGGTCTGGCGCAAGGCCGACCGCTTCGACCCGGAGCGCGGCACCGCCTCGGGTTGGATCACGACCCTGGCCCACCGCCGCGCCGTCGACCGCGTCCGCAGCGAGCAGGCCAGCCGTGACCGCGACGACCGGGTCTCGCGCCGCGACGAGCCCCGCGCCTTCGACGCCGTCGCCGACGAGGTCCAGGTCAACCTCGATCACTGGCAGGTCCGACAGGCGCTCGCCTCCCTGACCGACCGCCAGCGCGAGGCGATCGAGTTGGCCTACTTCGGTGGCCACACCTACCGCGACGTCGCCAAGGTGCTGGGCATCCCGGAGGGCACCGCCAAGTCCCGCCTGCGCGACGGTCTGCTCCGGCTGCGCCAGAGCCTCGAAGA
>LFIK01000295.1_pt1 | contig 36823 bp, 30 predicted proteins | sample 643401 | NCBI WGS metagenome assembly LFIK01 (sample SAMN03777447, study PRJNA286221) | soda lake metagenome | biome: soda lake; feature: Kulunda steppe; material: water; isolation source: sample T5-Br brine of Lake Tanatar-5 | place: Russia: Kulunda steppe | collected 2010-07
AGCAGGCGGACCTGTGACGCCGCGGGATCGCGTGCGGCGCCCTCGGTCATGGGCTCAGGTGCCCTGGCCGGCCTCGATGACCGTGTCGATGAGGCCGTACTCCTTGGCCTCCGCCGCGGTCATCCAGAAGTCGCGGTCCGTGTCGATACGGATCTGCTCGAGGGTCTGCCCGCTGCGCTCAGCCATGATCTCGTTGATGCGCTCGCGGATCCACACGATGTTCTTCGCCTGGATCTCGATGTCCTTGGCCGTGCCGCGGGCGCCGCCGAGCGGCTGGTGGATCATGATGCGCGCGTTCTCGGTCGCGGACCGCGTGCCCGTGCCGGTGCAGAGCAGGAACGCGCCCGCAGAGGCCGCGAGGCCGATGCAGCGCGTGTCGACCTTGCTGCGCAGCAGGCGCATCGAGTCGTACAGGGCGAACATCCCGGTGATGATCCCGCCCGGCGAGTTGATGTAGAGCGTGATGTCGTCGTCCGACTCGGCGTCGAGCGCGAGCATCTGGGCGACGATGTTGTCGGCCACGTCGTCCTCGAGGGGGCCCTTGAGGAACAGGATCCGCGACTCGAAGAGCTTGTCGTAGGCCCGGCGTGACCCGCCCAGCATCTTCTCGATCTCTTCCTTCATCCTCGTCGCCTCTTCCTCATGTGCCGCTGGCTGGGGTCGTGTCGGCTGCGGTCCGACGGATCCGTTCCGCTTCGTTCGCCGTTCGACGGGGGAGGGTAGCGCTGGGCTCCAGTGCCCTCTGCGGCGTGCGTCGGGGCGACGCAGGTCCCTCCGCAGGTGCCCGACGCGCCGTCGGAGGTGTCGTCGAGCGCAGGTGTCGCCGGAACCGCACTTGACCGTGCGCGCGGCGCGCGCGACACTCCTGCTCCGCCGTCCGGGGTGCCCATCGCACGGGCTCCGCGCCGGCAGATGACGACAGGAGCCACGGTGGCGTCGAACGAGCGCAAGGTCGCCCGCACGGGAGGGTCGCGCACCCTGTCCCGAGGGCTGATGCTGCTCAAGGCGCTCGGGCAGGACGCCGAGGGCGCGACGGTCTCGGGGCTCGCGGACGTCACCGGACTCGATCGCGCCGTGCTCTATCGCCTCCTCGACACCCTTGCGGAGGAGGGCTTCGTCACCCGCGACCCGGACACGCGCCGGTACCGGCTGGGCCTGTCGATGCTCGAGCTCGGGGTGCGCGCGGCCCAGGGACTCGAGGTGCGCCGACTCGCCGGGCCCGCCCTGCGCTCGCTCAGCGAGGACACGAACGAGACCGCCTGTCTCGTCGTGCGCGACCGGGATGACGTCGTCGTCGTCGAGGTCATCGAGCCGGACGGCCGGTTCGTCCAGGTCAACTACCGCGTCGGGTTCCGACACCCGCTCGGCATGGCCGCCCACGGCAAGGCCCTGCTCGCGTTCCTGCCCGACGGCGAACGGCTCAACGAGCTGCGACCCGTCCGGCAGCGCGGCGTCGCCTACACGCGCGACGAGATCGAGCCGGGCGCGTCCGGCGTCGCAGCACCCGTGTTCGATCACACCGGTCGTGCCGTCGCAGCCGTCGGGATCGTCGCGCCGACCGCGCGCCTGCCCGAACCCGAGAACGTCGCGCTGCGCGTGCTGCGCTCCGCCCGCGAGATCTCCGAGCGGCTCGGATGGCGGCCACGACGCCCGGCCGAGGTCGGAAGATGAGCGACGCCGCGCCGGACCGCAGGCTCGCGACCGTCGAGCTGCTCGGCGTGCTGGCCTACGGGCAGCTGCGGTCGTTCGGCGCGATGTCGGCTGCCGTGCGCTTCGCCCCAGACGCGCGCGCTGCCGACCGCATCGCAGGGTTCGCGCGGCGCGAGCATGACGCGTACCAGGTGCTGCACGACCACCTCGCGACGCTGACGGACCTCCCCACGGCGGCGATGGACCGGCAGAAGGGGCTGTTCGACCGCTTCTTCGGGCGTGCTCCGCTCGATGACTGGTTCGGCGCCTCCGTCTTCTTCGCCTTCGGGATCCCCCTGGCGCGCGACTTCATGCGCACCGTCGTCCCGATGCTCGATCCGGACAGCGGCGACGTCGTGCTGCGGACCCTGCAGGACCGCGCCGAGGTCGAGGCCGCCGCGATCGGGCTGCTCCGCTCCGAGCTGACCTCGGACATGCTGCGGGAGCGTGCCCGTGCGATCGTCGCCGACCTGCTCGGCCAAGCGCTCACGTCGTTCCAGCAGGCGGCCGGCGACAGCGATGCCCTGTCGATCCTGCTCGGCGCCGAGGACGACGAGGCCTCCGTCGAGGTCCGCACGCTCGCGATGGGGCTCCTCACCGCTCACCGTGCCCGGCTCGTCGAGCTCGGCCTCGAGGATCCTGAGGACCTCTCCAGCGACTGAGCAGGGCGACTGAGCGGGGCGGTCGAGCGTGTGCGCGGACCCGCGGCGTGCACCGTCACGTGCACCGTCAGTGGCGCAGCGCCTCGAGCGCGTCCCGCAGCGCTGACACCACCGGATGGGGCGTGTCGGCGCCGCGCAGCCCGACGCCGTCGAGCTCCCCGACCGTCCGCAGGCCGCTGATCGCCGACGACACGACCACGACCTCGGCGGCGATCAGATCGTCACGCCGCAGCGGTCCGGTCCGGACGTGCACGCCCAGCCGCTCCGCCTGCTCGAGGGCGAGCCCGCGGGTCACGCCCGGAAGCAGCCGGCCGTCCGCATCCGGCGTCACGAGCGTCCCGTCGATCACGGCCAGCAGGTTCCCCTCGGCCGTCTCGAGCAGCTCGTCACCGTCACACAGCACCGCCGTGTCGGCATCGGCAGCCTGCGCCTCCTGCGACGCGAGGACGCTCGCCACGTAGGAGATGGACTTGACGTCCGCCGGCCACCGACGGGCCGCCACGGTGACGGCGCGTGCCGCCGGTCGGGGCAGCGGTGGGGCAGGGTGCAGGGTCACGATGAGCGTCGGGGCGCCCGCAGGCACAGCCGGCCAGGCGGTCGGGTCGACCGGGCCCGCCGTCAGCGTCACCCGCGCCGCCACCTCGTGCACGTCGCGTGGTGCCGCGAGGGTGCGCTCGAGGGCCGTGCGGATCCGTCCCGGGTCGGCGGTGATCCCGAGCCTTCCGGCCCCCTCCACCAGCCGGTCGAGGTGGCGGTCGAGGCCGAGCGTCGCCGTGCCGTGTGCGCGCAGCGTCTCGAACACGCCCCAACCGCTGCGCAGCCCCGCATCGAGCGCGGAGACGTGGCCTGCGCCATCGAGCGGCCCGTCGTCGAGCCAGCCGGGCAGCGCCACAGCGCTTCCGGCGGCTGGTCCCGGTCCGGGCACGTTCACGCCTGGGTCCGGGCTGCGGTCGGCGTGGCGGTGCGGGCCGTCGCCCGTCCCGCGGTGTGCGTCGCCCCGACGGCGGTGAGGAAGGCGACCGCCTTGTCGAGCGACTCGGCGACCTCGTCGGCAGGATCGGAGTCCGCCACGATGCCACCGCCTGCGCCGTACTCGGCGACGCCGTCGTGCAACGTCGCGGTGCGGATCGCGACCGAGAGCGACGCGCTGCCTCGCCCGAGCCACCCGACCGCGCCGCAGTACCAGCCGCGCGGGCTCGGCTCGAGCGCGCGGATGGTGCGCATCGCAGCGAGGCGGGGCGCTCCGGTGACCGAGCCGGACGGGAACGTCGCGGCGAGCAGCTCGCCGTAGGTCGTCCCCGGGCGCAGCGTCCCACGGACACGGGAGACGAGGTGCCACACGGTCGGCAGCGCACGCAGCTCGAGCAGCGTCGGGACGTGCACGCTGCCGGGCAGGCACACGCGCCCGAGATCGTTGCGCTCGAGGTCGACGACCATGATGTTCTCGGCCCGATCCTTCACGGACGTCACCAGGTCGTCGGCGAGGGCCGCGTCCAGCTCCGGATCGTCCGCCCGGCGTCGTGTGCCCTTGATCGGGTCGGTCGTGACCGTGCCGGCGGTCACCTCGAGGAACCGTTCGGGCGAGATCGACGCGAGTCCGGCCTCGGGGAGCAGCGCCGCATGGCTCGCCGGTGACGCCGCACGCATCCGGCGGTACAGCTCGACGAGATCCCCGCGGAACGGGGCGGTGAGCTGCTGCGTCAGGTTCACCTGGTACGCGTCGCCGCGTGCGATGACGTCGAGGATGGTTCGCACTGCGGCGACGTGCTCATCGCTCGGGAGCGACGTCGTCACGGTGGAGGACGTCACCGTGGTGGTGTCGCCATCGGCCCGGACCGATGGCGCGGCATCCGGTCGAGTACCGCGGCAGCGCGCCTCGAGCTCGGCGTGCAGATCTGCCGCGGCGCGACCCTGGATGCCTTCATCGACGACGACGAGTGCCTGGTCGCGCTCCCGGCTCACGGCGACGACGGTGCCGACGATCCGGAGCAGCAGGTCAGGCTTGCCTTCCGGTCGGGGGCGGCGCGGCAGGTGGGGGAGGATCCGGTCGCCGAGCTCGTAGGCGAGCGCCCCGACCAGCCCGCCACGGAAGGGCATGCTCAGGTCCGCCTCTGGTGGTGCGCACGGGTCGAGTCCGAGCCGATGTGCGACAGCGTCGAGCGCCGCGAGCGGGTCGGTGCCCAGCGCATGGACCGTGCCGTCCGCCAGGTGCAGGCGTGTGCACGAACCGTCATCGCGCAGCATCCCCAGCGACAGGTCATGCGGCATGAGGAAGGACCAGCCGGACCGGTCCGCGCTCTCGAGCAGGTCCGACGGTCCGAGCGCGGACAGCAGTGCGTCCATGTCCACGATGCCGTCGCGTCGCGGAGCGGCCTCGAGCCGCCGGGCCGACACCGTGCCGCTCCGGCCGAGTCGCGCGAGCGCGACGTCCTGCGCGACGTCGGGCACGTGCGCGGCCGTCAGCTCGCTCATCGGGCCGACGTCACCCGGTGGGCCCGGCGGAACGCCTCATCGTCGAGCTCGTCGAGATCGCGGTCGAGCCGCTCCTCCAGCTCTCTGGCGAGCGAAGGGTCGGAGAAGGACTGGGCCCACACCAGTGCGCCCGTGCGGCGGACCTGCAGCTGCACGTCGATGACGCGTCCGCCCTGCGATCCGGTGCGTTCACGGACCAGCACCCGGAAGGTGCGTCGCGGCGAAGGGGCCTGCGACGGTGAAGGGGAGGGTGAAGGGGAGGAAGCCGTGGATCCATCGTCCTCGAGGGCGCCGTCAGGCATCACCACCACCTCCGAGGATCGGTCCGGTCCGCAGACCCGAGGGTCTCGAACCCGCTTCAGGTCCGGACGGTACCGCCCGGCGCGAGCCCTCGGCCGCCCGGACAGGGCGCAGGGCCCCGCCGATAGGCTCCCGCGACCGACGACGGTGACCGGCTGCCGCGACCGACCGATGGACGACGAGGATCGAGAGCCACGTGAAGGTGTACACGAAGAAGGGCGACGACGGCACGACGGCGCTGCTGTACGGCGGACGGGTCGACAAGCACGACCTGCGGACCACCGCCTACGGGACGGTGGACGAGACCTGCAGCGCGCTCGGTCTCGCCCGGGCCGACATGGAGGGTGACCTGCACGATCTCGTGCTGCAGGTGCAGCGTGAACTCTTCGTCGTCGGTGCACAGCTCGCGACCCGCGCCGACCACTGGGAGCAGCTGGAGGTCGGCATCTCACGGGTCGACGACGCCATGGTCGACGCGATCGACGAGCGGATCGATGCCTGCACCGCGCGGCATGCGATCCCGCAGCACTTCGTCGTCCCCGGAGGGTCCGGCAGCCGCCCGGCGGCCGCCCTGGACCTCGCCCGCACCATCTGCCGCCGCGCCGAGCGGTACGTCGTCGCGCTGGACCGTGCGGGGGAGCTGCCCGACCAGGCGCCCCTGAAGTACCTCAACCGCTGCGCGGACTACCTCTTCGTGCTCGCCCGCGAGGTGGAGGGCACGCACCTCGCGTCTCGCTGACGGGGGCGCTGACGCCTCGGTCGACGTTCAGTCGCCGTACCTCTCTGCGTCCGACGGGAACGCGCCGGACCGGACGTCATCCCCGAACGCACTGACGGCATCGGCGATCACGGTCCGCAGGTCCGCGTAGGCGCGCACGAAGCGAGGGTGGGGGGCGGCGCTCAACCCGAGCAGGTCGTGCCACACCAGCACCTGCGCGTCGACGTCGGTCCCCGCACCGATGCCGATGACCGGGACCGGGCTCGCCGCCCTGACCCGGGACGCGAGCGACGCCGGGACGCACTCCAGCACCGTCGCGAACGCTCCGGCCTCCGCGAGCGCGACCGCATCGTCGACGATCGCTGCCGCAGCGGCCTCATCGCGTCCCTGGACGCGGAAGCCACCGAACTGCGCGACGGACTGCGGCGTCAGTCCGAGATGACCCATCACGGGGATCCCGGCCTCGACCAGCAGGCGCACGCTCGGGACCGCGCGCGCGCCGCCCTCGAGCTTGACCGCGTCCGCACCCGACTCCTTGATGACCCGCACGGCGCTCTCGAGCGCCTGGTCCGGCCCGCGCTGGTAGGAGCCGAAGGGCAGGTCGACGACGACGAGCGCACGCGGACGTGCACGGACCACCGCCGCCGCGTGGTGGATCATGTCGTCGAGCGTGACCGGGAGGGTCGTCTCATGCCCGAGCATGACCATGCCGAGGCTGTCGCCGACGAGGAGGACCGGGACGTCGAGGCCGTCGAGGATGCTCGCAGCGTTCGCGTCGTAGGCCGTCACCATCACGAACCGTTCGCCACGGGCGCGCCGCGCCGCGAGGTCGTGGATCGTGACGCGACGACGGCCGTCACCATGGCTGCTCATGCGGGTCTCCCCTCTTCGGATCCGGGCTCGGACCCGGGCACGGACTCGGGCTGCTCGGCGGCATCGAACCCGGACGTGATCGGGACGCGCCGATCGCGTCCGAACGCGCGGCGCGAGACCTTCGGGCCCGGGGCGGCCTGACGCCGCTTGTGCTCCGCGCGGTCGACCAGCCGCACGATGCGCACGACCTCGTCGCGGTCGTGACCGTCGGCGACCAGCTCGTCGACGTCGCGCAGGTCCTCGATGAGTCCGGTCAGGATCGCGTCGAGCGTCGCGTAGTCGGGGAGCGAGTCCGCATCCACCTGGTCGGGGCGAAGCTCCGCTGACGGCGGCTTCTCGATCGTCGAGACCGGGATGCGCACCCCGTCGCGGTTCGCATGGCGTGCCAGTGCATACACGTCGGTCTTCATGACGTCCTTGAGCGGCGCGAAGCCACCTGACATGTCCCCGTACAGCGTCGCGTAGCCCACGGCGTACTCCGACTTGTTCCCCGTCGTCAGCACGATCGCCCCACGCTCGTTGGAGAGGGCCATCAGCAGCAGCCCACGCAGGCGTGACTGGAGGTTCTCGTAGGCGATGCCGGCCGTCCGCTCGCCGTCGAACCCGGTGACGACGAGTCCCTCGAGCGTGGACGAGACGGCGGTGAGCCCCGGACCGATCGGCAGGGTCTCGGTGCGGATCCCGAGCGCGCCGGCCAGCGCGAGCGCATCGTCGACCGAATGCTGCGACGAGTACGGCGACGGCATCGCGACTCCGAGGACCGCGTCAGGTCCGAGCGCATCCACCGCCAGCGCGGCGGTCACGGCCGAGTCGATGCCGCCGCTGAGGCCGATGATCGCCTCGCGGAACCCGTTGCCCCGGCAGTAGTCGCGGGTCGCGAGCACGAGCGCGGACCACAGCTCCTCCATCGGATCCTGCAGGTGCGCCGGTGCATGGGCCGGGTCGAGGACCTGCGTCACACCCGATGAGGAGTCGAGGTCGAAGACGACGAGGTCGGCGGCGAACTGCGTGCCCCGCGCGACGATGGTCCCCGAACGGTCCGCGACCATCGAGTCGCCGTCGAACACGACCTCATCCTGTCCACCGACCCGGTTGACGTAGCAGACCCAGATGCCGTGCTCACGGGCATGGCGCGTGACCCACTCCTCACGCTCCGCACGCTTGCCACGGTGATAGGGGGAGGCGTTGAGGACGACGAGCACCTCCGCGCCCGCCTCGACGCTCGCACGGGCGGGACCGTCCGCGGTCCACAGGTCCTGGCAGATGACGATGCCCACGCGCACGCCGGCGACGTCGGTCACGAGCGGCGTGTCACCGGGAACGAAGTAGCGCGCCTCGTCGAACACGCCCTCGTTCGGCAGCCGCATCTTGTCGTAGGTGCCGATCATGGCGCCGTCCCGCAGGACGACCGCACGGTTGGCCAGATCGGGCACAGCGGTCGCGATACCCCAGGAATCATCCCCACGGCGCCGGGACCGCCCGACCGTTCCGACGATCGCCGTGCACCCGTGTGGCCCCTGCGTGGCGAGCTGCTCCAGGGCGGCGTCGGCGCGGTCGACGAGACTCGGCCGCAGGAGCAGGTCGTCAGGTGGATAGCCGATCAGGGCGAGCTCGGGCAGGACGACGAGGTCGGCGCCGACGGTGGCCGCAGCATCCCAGCTCGATCGCGCCGTCTCCGCGTTGCCGCGGACGTCCCCGACGCGCGCAGCGACCTGTGCGAGGGCGATGCGCAGGGTGGCCACGTCGGCACCTCGGAACCGTGCGGGACGAAACACGCACGAAACGCTGGATCAACTCGGGGGTAACGGCCCCTTCGTACGGTCCGCAACGTACCGGTCCCGCTCCAGCCGCGTCCCCGCGGCGCGACAGGAGCAGACCCCAGGACCGGCCGGACCCGGAGGATGACTGTGACCCCAGAGTCGCTCGAACTCAGCGTGCTGGTGCTCTACCTGATGGTGGCCACCGTGCTCGTGTTCATCATGCACGCCGGATTCGCCATGCTCGAGGCGGGACTGACCCGCCAGAAGAACGCGGCGAACATCATCGGCAAGAACCTCATGACCATCTCGATCGGCATGGTCGCGTACTTCGCGATCGGCTGGGGGATCATGTACGGCGACCAGGTCGCCGGACTGTTCGGGGCCAGCGGGTTCTTCCTGCTCGGCTACGAGCCGTACGAGCTCGTCGCTGGTGACGTCGGCATCCCGCTCGAGATCGACTTCGCTTTCCAGGCCATGTTCGCCGCCACGGCTGCGACCATCGTCTCCGGTGCGGTCGCCGAGCGGATGAAGTTCGGCGCCTACGTCGCGGTCGCGGTCGTCATGACCGCCATCATCTACCCCGTCGTGGGTGCCTGGACGTGGGGTGGCGGCTGGATCGACGCCCTGGGCTTCCAGGACTTCGCCGGCTCCACGATCGTGCACATGACCGGAGGGGTCGCGGCGCTCGTCGGCGCGAAGATCCTCGGTCCCCGTATCGGCAAGTTCGATCCGGTCTCCGGCAAGGCCCGCGCGATCCCCGGCCACTCGATGCCGCTCGTGGCACTCGGCACGCTGCTGCTGTTCTTCGGCTGGTTCGGCTTCAACGGCGGCTCGGTCCTCGAGCTCGATGGTGAGCTGATCGGATTCGTCATCGTCACCACGGCGCTCGCCGGCGGTGCAGGTGGCGCGACCGCAGGGATCTTCACCCGGGTGACCGGTGGCAAGTGGGACGTCGCGATGATGGCCAACGGCATCCTCGCCGGGCTCGTCGGGATCACCGCCGGTGCGGACTCCGTCAGCTTCATCATGGCGCTGGTCGTCGGCGTCCTCGCCGGGCTGCTCGTCGTGCTCGCCGTGCGCTTCATCGACGGCCTGCGCATCGACGACCCGGTCGGCGCGATCAGCGTCCACGGTGCGGTCGGGATCCTCGGCACGCTGTGGGTCGGCCTCGCGGCCTCCGACGGCGGGCTGTTCTTCGGCGGCGGTGCCGAGCTGCTCATCGCACAGATCATCGGCATCGCCGGGGTCGCCGCATGGGTCGCTGTCTCGTCCGCCATCCTGTTCGGCACGCTGAAGGCCATGGGTCAGCTGCGGGTCTCCGAGCGCGAGGAGGTCGAGGGTCTCGACGTCCACGAGCACGGCTTCCCGGGCTACCCGGAGCTCACCAGCAGCTGAGCCGGCGTCGGGCGTGGGGGCCCGGCGCACGACTCGACCAGCCGGAGGGTGACCTCTCCCGACCTTCCGGCGGCGCGATCCAGCACGGATCGTGCGGAGCCGGCACCGCGAGGTGCCGGCTCCGTCGTGTCGCCACCCGGATCACCGGAGGGGTCCGGCGCAGGAGGTCGGTGCAGGAGACCGGCGCAGGGGGCCGAGAGGAACGACGGGGGGCACCAGTAGGCTCGCAGCGTCCGGCGCAGGCGGGGACGGTTCGCACGTCGAGGAGGACCAGGACCATGGATAAGCAGCAGGAGTACGTCCTCCGTACGGTCGAGGAGCGTGACATCCGCTTCATCCGGCTGTGGTTCACCGACGTGCTCGGGTTCCTCAAGAGCGTCGCGATCACGTCCGCCGAGCTCGAGAACGCCTTCACGGAGGGCATCGGTTTCGACGGCTCGGCCATCGACGGCTTCGCGCGCGTCCAGGAGGCCGACATGCTGGCCGTCCCCGACGCCTCGACGTTCCAGATCCTGCCGTGGCGCCCCGAGTCGCAGGGCGTGGCTCGCATGTTCTGCGACATCCTGACGCCTGACGGGGAACCGTTCGCCGCCGACCCCCGTCAGGTGCTGAAGCGCCAGCTCCGTCGCGCTGCCGAGATGGGCTTCACGTTCTACGTCCACCCGGAGATGGAGTTCTTCCTCTTCAAGGACTCGAGCGAGCCGACCCCGATCGACGCCGGCTCCTACTTCGACATGACGCCGCTCGATGTGCAGCAGGACACGCGTCGGCAGGCGATCACGACGCTGGAGCAGATGGGGATCTCGGTCGAGTTCTCGCACCACGAGGTCGCACCGTCGCAGCACGAGATCGACCTGCGCTACGCCGATGCGCTCACGATGGCCGACAACATCATGACGTTCCGTCTCGTCGTGAAGGAGACGGCACTGCAGCGCGGTGTGCACGCGTCGTTCATGCCCAAGCCGATCGAGGATGCGTGGGGCAACGCGATGCATCTCCACCTCTCGCTGTTCGAGGGGGACACCAACGCGTTCCACGACGCCGGTGCCGCGTACAACCTGTCGCCGATCGCCCGTTCGTTCACCGCCGGTCTGCTCGAGCATGCGCGCGCCACCGCGGGGATCACGAACCAGTGGGTGAACTCCTACAAGCGGCTGACGACGCGGATGGACGGCCCGTTCCCGTCCGGCGAGGCGCCCGTCTTCATCGCGTGGGGACATTCGAACCGCAGCGCACTCGTCCGCATCCCGATGTACAAGCCGCGCAAGTCCGTGTCGACGCGCATCGAGTACCGCGCACCTGACCCGGCCTGCAACCCCTACCTCGCGCTGGCGGTGATCCTCGCCGCAGGGCTCGACGGCATCGAGCGCAATCTCGAGCTGCAGCCGGAGTCGGAGGACAACACCTTCGAGCTCACCCCTGCGGAACGGGCGGCGAACGGCATCGAACGCATGCCGGAGAGCCTCGGGGAGGCCATCGAGCTGATGGCCGCGTCCGAGCTGGTCGCGGAGACGCTCGGTGAGCACCTGTTCCGGCATCTGCTGGCCAACAAGCGGCGCGAGTGGTCGGAGTACACGTCGCACGTGACGCGCTTCGAGATCGACCGCTACCTGCCGCTGCTCTGACGTCGCGCCCGTGAGCCGCCGCCCGTCACTCGAGGTCCGCCTGGCCCGGGCAGGGCTCGACGGTGACCGGACGTTCGAGGACCTGGCGGCTGCGGGCCTCATCGTCGACGACGAGATCGACGACGAGGAGATGGAGCTGCTGTCGGCGGCTGCGAACCCTGCGGACGCGGCCGCCGTGCTCGGCGCGCTGGCCACCTCGGCACCCGAGCTGCTCGCCCAGGTCCGTGCGGACCATGACTGGCTGGCCCGCGTCGTCGCGGTGGCCGGTGCGTCGCGTCCACTCGGTGACCTGCTCGGTCGTGGCACCGACGCCGTGCACGCGCTGGCCGACCTCTCCCCGGTCGCGGTCGCCCCGACGGCTGCCGCGGTGGAGGCGGCGGTGCGAGGCTCGGACGACGCGGCGGTCCAAGCAGCCGGCATCGCCTCGATCCGTCGCCGCGCCACCGCCGACATCGCCGGCCGTGACCTCACCGGGGCACTCGACGTCGAGGGGGTGGCGCGCGAGCTCGCGGACCTCGCCGAGGCGGTCCTCACCGGCACGCTCGCCGCCGTCCACGAACAGCTCGCCGGTCCCACGCCGAAGGCGCGTGTCGCCGTCATCGGGATGGGCAAGCTCGGTGGCCGGGAGCTGAACTACGTCAGCGACGTCGACGTGATGTTCGTGCATGAGGCGGCCGACGGCGCGACGGACGAGGATGCCGCGCACGAGGCGACGCAGGTGTGTGCGCGGCTGCTGGAGCTGCTCAACGCATCGACGACGATGGGTCGTGCCTACGAGGTGGACCCGACGCTCCGGCCGGAGGGGCGCAGCGGGGCGCTCAGCCGCACCGTGGAGGGCTTCGTCGCGTACTGGGAACGCTGGGCCAAGACGTGGGAGTTCCAGGCCCTGATCAAGGCGCGCACCGTGGCGGGGGACCGTGAGCTCGGTGCACGCTGGCTCGCGGCTGCCGAGCCGTACATGTGGCCCGAGCGGCTCGACCCGGAGACCGTCGCCGAGGTCCGAGCGATGAAGGCCCGCATCGAGTCGCGACCGGACGTGCTGCGCGACGGAGCACGTCAGCTCAAGCTCGGTCCCGGCGGGATCCGCGACGTCGAGTTCACCGTCCAGCTCCTGCAGCTCGTGCACGGTCGCGCGGACCGCACCCTGCGGGAGACCGGCACGATCCCGACGCTCGCCGCGCTGGCCGCGAACGGCTACGTCGACGAGGAGGACGCGGCCGAGCTCGGCCGCACCTACTGGTCGCTCCGGCGGGTCGAGCACGCGCTGCAGCTCGCCAACGAGCGCCGGACCCACACCGTGCCCGCCGATCCGGCGACCCAGGACCGGCTCGCGCGCGCGCTCGGGCACCGCGGAGGTCCCGACGGGTCCGCCGGCGTGCAGATGATGGCCGAGCTCTCGCGGGCGCAGGCCCGGGTGCGCGAGCTGCACGCGCGCATCTTCTACCGCCCGCTGCTCGAGCGGTATGCGACCGTTCCGGCATCGGCCGCCGGGGTCACCCTGCCGGGCGAGGTCGCGCGGATGGGGGACGGGGCGGCGGCCGAACGGCTCGCGGCGCTCGGCTTCCGCGACGGTCCCGGTGCGCTGCGGTCCGTCCGCTCCCTCACCGGTGGGGTGTCCCGTCGTGCCGCGACCGTCCGGGCCGTGCTCCCGGCGGTGCTGCAGGCGCTGGAGGGCAGCGCCGACCCGGACGGTGGCCTGCTCGTCCTGCGCGACTTGGTGGAGGCGCAGGGGGACGGCAGCCTGCTGCTGCGCCACCTGCGCGACCAGCCTGCGGCTTCGGAGCTGCTCGGTCGGGTGCTCGGGACGAGCCGGCTCGCCGGCGAGCTGCTCATCAGCCAGCCGCAGGGCATCGACTGGCTGCGTGACCCGAGGTTGCGGGACACGGCCCGCACCGGCGACGAGCTCGCCCGCATGGCCGTCGCACGCCTGCACTGGCAGGACACGACCGCGGCGCTGCGCCGCTTCAAGCAGCTCGAGCTGCTGCGGACCGTCCTGCGTGACGTGGACGCCGCCACGCCGGAGGGAGGCCCGGGCACCGGGGTCGGTCCTGCGGCGGAGCTCACGGCGATCGCGGAGGCCTGCCTGGTCGCCGCGCTGCGTGCCGAGCTGCGTCGACGCTCGGACGCGCTCGGGCTCGCCTCGCCCGACGCGCTGCCCGTGAGCCTGACCATCATCGGCATGGGAACGCTCGCCGGCGCGGAGCTCACCTACGCATCGGACCTCGACGTCGTGTTCGTCCACGAGGTCGCCGACGGCGCCGATGAGGCCGAGGCCACCGCCCTGGCGCTGTCCATCGCGTCGAGCGTCATCACGTCGTTGTCGGCGATCACGCCCGACGGCAGCGCGTTCGACGTGGATGCGGACCTTCGACCGGAGGGCCGCAACGGTCCACTGTCGCGCACGCTCGCGTCCTACGAGGCCTACTGGGAGCGTTGGGCGGAACCATGGGAGCTGCAGGCCCTGCTGCGCGTGCGCAGCGTCGCCGGCGACCGCGACCTGGGGCGACGCTTCCAACGTGCGGCGGCCGAGCGTGCGCACCGCGGCGGCCTCGACCAGGACCGTCTGCTCGCCACACGGCGGATGAAGGCCCGTATCGAGAAGGAGCGCATCCCCAAGCGCGTCGATCCGGACCGGCACGTGAAGCTCGGGCCGGGTGGGATCAGCGACGTCGAGTGGACCGTGCAGCTGCTGCAGCTCGAGCATGCCGATGCGCATCCGTCGCTGCGGAGCCCGTCGACGCTGACGGCGCTCGATGCGGTCGAGGACGAGGGACTGCTCGATCATCGTGACGTCGTGTGGCTGCGTGAGGGCTTCCGCTTCGCGACCACGGTCCGCAACCGGCTGACGCTGCTGCGCCAGCGCGACACGGACACGCTGCCCTCCGGCGAGCGACTCGAACAGCTCGCCCGTGCCATGGGGTACGGACGGGGTGGACGCCAGCAGCTCGAGGCGGACTGGTTCCGCTGTGCCCGACACGTCCGTGCGGTCACGGAACGCAGCTTCTACGGCATCACGGAGCGGGGGACACGATGAGCGTCGTGACCGGAACGGCCGACGCGGTCGCGTTCGACTGTGACGGCACCATCGCCGACACCGAGTCGCTGTCCGAGATCGCGTGGTCAGAGACCCTGTCCTCGCGAGGTGTCGTGTGGAGCCCGGCGGACTTCCAGACGCTCGTCGGACGGCCGTTCGCCGTGAACTGGGCGCACTTCAGCGCTCGCGGGGAGCTCGGTGACGTCGAGACGTTCCGAGGTGAGCTGCGCGCCCGCTTCCGTGCGCTCTTCGACGAGCGCCTGGAGGTCCACGATGATGCCGTCGAGGCGATGCGCGCCGCCGTGGTGCAGGGCAGCGCGATCGCCGTCGTGTCGTCGTCGACCCGCGACCACATCGAGCGCGTGCTGGACCGAGCCGGTGTCACGACGCTCGTGCAGCACATCGTCGCGTCGGGCGACACCGAACAGCACAAGCCGTCACCGGACCCCTACCTCGCCGCGTGCGCGGCGCTCGGCGTCGATCCGCGCCGCACGGTCGGTGTGGAGGACACCACGACCGGGGCGCGCTCGTCGCATGCGGCCGGCCTCTGGACCGTCGCGGTGCGTCGCGCCCATGCGGTGCCGGAACTGCGCGATCATGCTGACGTGGTCGTCGATCGGCTGAGCGCGGCCGCGCTCGCGCTCCCCGAGGAGCGCGGAACGGGTCGGAGTGCGGAGTGGGCCGCTCGGAGGTGACGGGTCGACCGTTCGGTGCCCGGGACTAGCCTTCCGATCATGGATCCCCATGTGGTCGACGTCGGTCTGCTCGTGCTGCGTGTCGGCGTCGGGCTGCCCTTCGCCCTGCACGGTGCTCAGAAGCTGTTCGGATGGTTCGGAGGCGGCGGCCTGAAGGGAACGGCCGCATGGTTCGCGTCGCTCGGCTTCGGTTCGGGTCGTACCGCTGCGCTGATGGCCGGGACGGGCGAGCTCGCCGGTGGGATCGGCCTGGCGCTCGGACTGCTCACGCCACTCGCCGCCGCCGCCGTCGTCGGCACGATGACGACGGCCGCGTTCGTGAACAACGCAGAGGCTGGCTTCTGGTCGGTCAACAAGGGGTGGGAGCTCAACGGCTACCTGATCGTCGTCGCGTCCGCGCTCGCCGTCGCAGGTCCCGGAGCGTTGTCGCTCGATGCGGCTCTGGCTCTTCCCGACCGGCTGCCCGGCAGCGCTGGAGTGACGTTCGACGGCCTGCTGGGCGCTGGTCTGGTCGCGGTCGCGCTCGCCGGCGGCTGGCTGCGCTGGGTGACGCGTTCACGCCGTGACGGTCAGGGGTCCGCGTGACCGGACCGTTCCGGCTCGTCCCGGAGCCGCACCGGCGCGCCGTGCAGCACACGGCCAGCGCTGCCACCGTCGTCCTGTTCGCGGCGATCCTCGTGCTCGGTCTCCCGCTGCGCACCACCGCGGCACCGTTGGGCATCGTGTCCCTGCAGCTCGCTGCCGCCCCTGACGCCGCGACCGCCATGATCGACTCCTGGACGGCGGTCCCGCGGTCCCGCGTCCTCTGGGCGCACGGGCTCGACCTCGTCCTCCCGTTCGCCTATCCGCTCGCGCTCGGCATGGCCGTGACCCGGGCAGCGACCCGCTCAGCGGCCGCGGCACCTGCCGCGCAGCTGGCGGCCGGGGCGGTCATCGCGGCGGTCGTCGCCGACCAGACCGAGAACGTCGCGATGTTCATCACGCTGCTCCTCGGGCCGCGCTGGGGGAGCGTGCTGGTCACGCTCGCTGCGGCGACGGTCAAGTTCACGACGCTGATGATCGCGGTCGTCGCGCTCGCCATCGCACTCCGGAACGCCCGACAGGACATCGTCACATGACCCCGGTAGAGATCGTCCTCATCATCGTCGCCGGCATCGGTGCGGGTGTCATCAACGCGGTCGTCGGAGCGGGGACGCTCGTCACGTTCCCGACGCTGCTGCTGCTCGGGTTCCCACCGGTCGTCGCGAACGTGTCCAACACGGTCGGGCTCGTGCCCGGTTCGGTGATGGCGAGCATCGGCTACCGCTCGACCCTCCGGGGACGTGGGCCGGTGGTCCGCCGCCTCCTCATCGCGACCTCGATCGGTGGGCTCACGGGCGGCGCGCTGCTCGTGCTGCTCCCCGGACGGGCGTTCGACGCCGTCGTGCCGTGGCTGCTGCTCATCGCCGCCGTGCTGGCCGCGCTGCAGCCGCGGATCGCGAACGCCATCGCGCTGCGACGAGCTGCTCGCGGCATCGCGACTCCCGGTGACGCCGACGGAGGGCCGGTCGGTGGCACGGTCGGACCGTGGGTGTGCCTCGGGATCCTGCTGACCGGCATCTACGGCGGCTACTTCGGTGCCGCCCAGGGCGTCATGCTGCTCGTCATCCTCGGGCTCGCGCTCGGCGGTCCACTCAACGAGCTCAACGGGGTCAAGAACATCCTGGGTGGGACCGCCAACCTCGTCTCCGCGCTGCTGTTCCTCGCCATCGCGGACGTCGACTGGGCGGTCGCCGGACTGGTCGCCATCGGAGCGACGATCGGTGGTGGCCTCGGTGGCCGTTACGGCCGTCGGCTGCCGTCGTCCGCGCTGCGCGTGCTGCTCGTCGTGATCGCGGTGGTCGCCGCAGCGATGCGCTTCATCGGGTGAGGTGCGCGGCCCGGGCGCGGCTCAGCTGGGGACCAGGCGGAGGACCCGGCCGCCGATCTCGAGGACGAGCAGCTCGCCGTCCGCGTCCGTGCCGAAGCCGATGATCCGCTCACCGCTCACGCCGAGTGCACGGGACACGACGTCACCGGCGTCGTCGAGCAGGACGCGCAGCTCGCCGTCGCACAGGTCGGAGAACACGTACGCGCCGTTGAGTGTGGGCAGCGCGCTCCCGCGGTAGACCAGCCCACCCGTGATCGAGCAGCCCGGACCGTGGCCGTACGTGTGGACGGGTGCGACGTGGTCCTCCGGTTCGTCGCCGAGGAACGCCACGTCGCCCTCGCGCAGTGCCCACCCGAAGTTCGCCCCGAGCAGCTCATCGAGCGTGACCCGATCGATCTCCTCACGGGTCGACTGCCCGACGTCCGCGATCCACAGCTCGCCGCGGGGTTCGTCGTAGGCCATCCGCCACGGGTTGCGCAGGCCGGAGGCGGCGATCTCCGGCGCGGCGCCCGCCCGATCGACGAACGGGTTGTCGGCAGCGGCGAGCCCGGGGCCGTCGCCACTGACGTCGAGGCGGACGATCGCACCGAGCGGCGTCGACAGATCCTGGCCGGCACCCAGCGGATCGCCCGCGCCTCCGCCATCACCCAGTCCGAGGAGCAGCAGGCCGTCCGGCGTGAACAGGATCGGCCCGCCGTTGTGGTTCGCGCGCGGCTGCGTGAGCGTGTAGACGGCGCGCAGTGGCCCGCTGACGGCCGCACCGTCGAGTGGATGGGCCTCGACACGCGTGTGGCCGTCCTCGTCGGTCAAGGACAGGAACAGCTCCGAGCCGTCGGGGCGGACCGCGATCGACAGCAGGCCGCGTTCACCGTCCGTCGTCGTCCGGTCGCTGACGTCGAGCAGCAGGTCGCCCGCGGCGACCGGCGTGCCACCGGCGGACGTCGCGCCGGGGATCAGGACCCGCACCCTGCCGGCCCGCTCCGCGACCAGCACCGTCCCGTCGGGCAGCACCGCAGTGTCGATCGGTGCCTCGAGGGTCGCGACGACCTCGAGCCGGACCGTGGGGAGCGGCACATCGGCCGGAGGGAGTCCCGGGGCCGGCACCGGATCGGGGGCATCACGGGAGTCCGCGTCGCTGTCGGACGGTCGCTCAGGAGTCTGCGCGGGCGGCGCGGTCGTCCCCGGCACGGAGGAACCCGGCGAGGAGGCGTCGGTCGTGCAGGCGGCCGCGGTCAGCGCGACGAGGACGGCCGCCATGGCGCATCGGTGTCCCGTCGTGGTCCACATCGCGTCGTCTCCGGCCCGGCGTCAGCAGCCGGACGAACGTAGCGATGCATCCCTGGACGGGCGGGGTTCAGCCGATGAGTGCGCGGTAGGCGTCGGCGTCCATGGTCGCTCCGGTGTCGCTGACCTTGAGCCGCACCAGCCAGCCCTCGCCGTACGGGTCACGGTTGACGAGGCCCGGGTCATCGGCGAGCGCATCGTTCACCGCGACGATCTCCCCACCGGCCGGTGCGTACAGGTCGCTGACCGACTTCGTCGACTCGATCTCGCCGAACACCTCGCCCGCGCTGACGACCCGTCCGACCTTCGGGAGGTCGACGAACACGACGTCACCGAGCGCGTCGGACGCGTGGGCGGTGATCCCGACCGCTGCGGGGTCGGCGCCATCGAGCCACTCGTGCTCGGCGGTGTAGACGCGGTCGGTCGGGATGTCCATGGCGGCTCCGGTCGGTCAGCCCGCGCGCCGGGCGGCGGGCAGGACGAAGGGTAGGGCGACGACCCGGGCCGGCACCGGGGTCCCGCGAACGTCGACCTGCAGCACGGTGTCGACCTTCGAGGAGGTGGTCTCGACCGCTGCCAGCGCGATCGGGACGCCCAGCGTCGGTGACGGTGCGCCGGAGGTGACGGTGCCGACGCTCCGGTCACCGTCGAGCACCGGGTAGCCGGCGCGCGGGGCGCGGCGCCCCTCGGCGACGAGGCCGACGATCCGGCGGCTCGGCCCGTCGGCAGCGGTCCGCTCGAGCGCCGCTCGACCGCGGAAGGCACGGCCTTCGTCGAGGTGCACGACGCGTGCGAACCCTGTCTCGAACGGACCGAGGTCCGCGCCGAGCTCATGGCCGTGCAGCGGCAGCCCGGCCTCGAGGCGGAGCGTGTCGCGAGCGGCGAGGCCGCACGCCACCAGTCCGGCTGCGCTCCCGGCCTCGCTTCCGGCTGCGTGCAGCGCGTCCCAGAGCTGGCGTCCCGCGGCCGCGTCGTCGCAGGCGAGCTCGAAGCCGTCCTCGCCGGTGTAGCCCGTCCGCGCCACGAGGGTGTCGACCCTTGCCACGCGGGTACGGACCGCACGGAACGGGCGCAGCTGGGTCGCATCCGCGGCGCCGGCCGCGCGGTCGGGCGCGCTGGCCGCGGCCAGGACGGACACGGCCGCAGGCCCCTGCAGCGCGAGCAGGACGTGTCCCTCGCGGTGGGTGAGATCAGCGCCGTGCGCAGCGCAGCTGGAGCGCAGCACGGCGAGCACGGCGTCCGTGTTCGCTGCGTTCGCGATGACGAGGACACGGTCCTCGAGCCGCGTCGCGATCAGGTCGTCGGTCACGCCGCCGTCGTCGTCGCACAGCATCGTGTAGCGGGAGCGGCCGATCTCGAGGTCGAGGATGCGGCTGACCGTCACCGCGTCGAGCGCGGCCGCCGCGCCCTCACCGTGCAGCTCGATGCGGCCCATGTGGCTGACGTCGAACAGCCCGGCCCGCTCGCGTACCGCATGGTGCTCGGCGAGGTCGCTGCCGTAACGCACGGGCATGTCCCAGCCGCCGAACACCGTCATCGTCGCCCCGAGCTCGCGGTGCACCGCGTCCAGCGGGACGGTCCGCGCGGTGGCGCTCACGGTGCGGCCGCGAGGTCGAACGCCTCGAGCGGCGGGCACGAGCAGACCAGGTTGCGGTCGCCGCGCGCGCCGTCGATGCGTCGGACGGGCGGCCAGTACTTCGCGCGTCGCGTGTGCGCCGACGGGTGGACCGCGAGCTCTCGTGAGTACGGATGCGTCCAGTCGCGGGTGAGCATGGCAGCGGTGTGCGGGGCGTTGACGAGCGGGTTGTCGTCACGCGGCCACTCGCCTGACTCGACACGAGCGATCTCCTCGCGGATCGCGAGCATCGCGCTGCAGAAGCGCTCGATCTCCTCGAGGTCCTCCGACTCGGTCGGCTCGATCATCAGCGTCCCCGCGACGGGGAAGCTCAGGGTCGGAGCGTGGAACCCATGGTCGATGAGCCGCTTCGCGACGTCCTCCGCGGTGATGCCGGTGGCGGCCGTGATCGGACGCACGTCGATGATGCACTCGTGGGCCACCAGTCCGTCCGTGCCGGTGTAGAGGACGGGGAACGCCTCGTCGAGACGCCGCGCGATGTGGTTGGTCGCGAGGATCGCGACCTTCGTCGCGTGCGTCAGGCCGGCGCCACCCATCAGCCGCACGTAGGTCCACGGGATCTGCAGGATGCCCGCGGAACCGAGCGGGGCGGCCGACACCGGACCGACCGGACCGGTGCGCCGCTGCGGGTCGGGATGCGCCGGATGGGTGGGGAGGAACGGTGCGAGGTGCGCGGCGACGGCGACCGGTCCGACACCGGGGCCGCCACCGCCGTGCGGGATGCAGAACGTCTTGTGCAGGTTCAGGTGCGAGACGTCGGCGCCGAACCCGCCGGGCGGTGCGACACCGAGCAGTGCGTTGAGGTTCGCGCCGTCGACGTAGACCTGACCGCCAGCATCGTGCACCAGTCGGCACACCTCGGTGATGCCCGCTTCGAACACGCCGTGCGTCGACGGATAGGTGACCATGATGGCGGCGACCCGACCGGCATGCTCGGCCAGCTGCGCGCGCAGGTCGTCGAGGTCGACGGTGCCGTCATCGGTCGCGGCGACGACGGTGACCCGCATGCCGGCCATCACGGCGCTCGCCGCGTTCGTGCCATGCGCGCTCGACGGGATGAGGCACACGTCACGGTCGGTGTCCCCGCGCGAGCGGTGGTAGGCCGCGATCGCGAGCAGGCCGGCGAACTCGCCCTGGGACCCGGCGTTGGGCTGCAGGGACACGGCCGCATAGCCGGTCACCTCCGCGAGCCAGCGTTCGAGGTCGGCGACGATGCGCAGCGTGCCCTCCTGGCGTGCGGCCGGCGCGAAGGGGTGGACGTCGGCGAACTCCGGCCAGCTCACGGCCTCCATCTCCGTCGTCGCGTTCAGCTTCATCGTGCAGGAGCCGAGCGGGATCATGCCGCGGTCGAGCGCATAGTCCGCGTCGGCCAGCCGCCGGAGGAACCGCAGCATCGACGTCTCCGTGCGGTGACGGTGGAACACCGGGTGCTCCAGGTAGGCGTCGTCGCGCAGCACCGCAGGCGGCAGCGCGGGGGAGTGCGCGCCGTCGAGTCCTCCAGCCGCGCGCTCGAGCGTCCCGGCAGGGTCGGTGATCCCGAACGCGGTCAGCACGCGTGCCAGATGGTCCATCGTCGTCGTCTCGTCGCACGCGATGCGCAGATGGTCGGCGTCGACGGTGCCGAGGTCGATCCCGACCGCCGCGGCCGCATCGATGAGCTGTGCGGCGCGTCCCGGAGCGCGGACGGTCACGGTGTCGAGGAACGCGTCGTGCACGGGCGGCATGCCGTGCTCGGTGAGCGCGGCGGCCAGGACTCGAGCGTGGTGATGCGCCCCGAGCGCGATGCGCCGGAGCCCCTCGGGGCCGTGCCAGACGGCGTAGAGCCCCGCGACGACCGCGAGCAGCACCTGTGCCGTGCAGATGTTCGACGTCGCCTTCTCACGGCGGATGTGCTGCTCACGGGTCTGCAGCGCGAGGCGGTACGCCGGGTCGCCGTCCACGTCGACGCTCACCCCGACGAGTCGTCCGGGCAGCGAGCGCTCGAGTCCCTGGCGGACCGCCATGAACGCGGCGTGCGGGCCACCGGCGAACAGCGGCACGCCGAAGCGCTGGCTCGATCCGACCGCGACGTCCGCGCCCCACTGGCCCGGCGGGGTGAGCAGCGTGAGCGCGAGCAGATCGGCGCTGACGGTGACCATCGCGCCGCGCTCGTGCGCGGTGGCGACGACGGCTGCGAGGTCGCGCACGACGCCGGACCGGCCCGGCGCCTGCAGCACGAGACCGAACAGGTCCCCGTCAGGGAGCCCGTCGGTCAGGTCGACGACGTCGACCTCGATGCCCAGTGGGGCGCAGCGCGTGTGCAGCACGGTGAGGGTCTGGGGCAGCACCTCGGCGTCGACGACGACCCGCGGGGAGGTCGCCCTGCCTGCCCGGCGCATCAGCGTCACGGCCTCCGCGACGGCGGTCGCCTCGTCCAGCAGCGAGGCGTTGGCGACGGGGAGTCCGGTCAGGTCCGCGATCATGGTCTGGAAGGTGATGATCGCCTCGAGCCGACCCTGGCTGATCTCCGGCTGATAGGGCGTGTACGCCGTGTACCAGGACGGTGACTCGAGGACGTTGCGACGCACGACCGGCGGGGTGAAGGTGCGGTGGTACCCGTCACCGATCATCGCGATCGCCGGGCGGTTGTGCGCGGCGAGGGTGCGCAGCTCGGCGATGACCTCAGCCTCGCTCACGGGCTCCGGGAGGTCGAGCGGACGCGGAGCTCGGATCCCCTCCGGAACGGCGCGGTCGATGAGCGCGTCGAGCGAGGGCTGGCCGACGCGTTCGAGCATGACCGCGATCGCGTCCGTGTCCGGACCGACATGCCGAGCGGCGAACGGTGGGAGCGTGGTGGGGAACGAGGGACGGGTGGCATCCGACACGGGAGGACCTCCGTGGGTGCGCCAGCAGGTGCTGGGACGCGTCCTCCCGCTCTGTCGGTCGGGCCTGAGAGTTTCACCGGTCGCAGCCGGCTTTCCCCGTCGGCGTGCCCATCGGGGCACTTTCCAGAGTGGCCTTCTCCGAGCGGTACGGGTGCCTGAGAGGTTCCCGGGAGGGGTTGCTCCTTCGGCGGACGGGCGGTCGCAGCATCGCGACCCCGTCACTCTCCCGCCCGGCGTGCGCGGCCTCGTGATTCGGTTGTCGCGGGAACGTAGGAGGCCTTCCGGTCCCGGTCAAGGAGCCACGACCAGTACCGTCCCCTCACGCTCCCACCGCCACACCGTCCGACCACACCGTCCGTCCACTGCGCCTCCGGAGACCTCATGCACGTCCGGTTCTGGTTCGACCCAGCCTGCCCGTTCTGCTGGATGACCTCACGCTGGCTGGTGCGGGTCGCCGCACACCGGGACGTGACCATCGAGTGGTCACCGATCAGCCTGCTGATGAAGAACGGCACACGCGAGGGCGAGCCGTTCTTCGAGGAGGTCACGGCCAGCCATGGGATGCTGCGGACCGTCGTGGCGCTGCAGGCCGCTGGGCACGGTGACCGCATCGGCGAGCTGTACACGGAGCTCGGACGGGCCCTGCACGTCGATGGCACGCAGGTCGACCTTCGGGCGGTCCTGGAGGGGCTGGACCTTGCCGCCTCGTTCGCGTCCGCGGCGGACGACGAGTCCCACGACCCGGCGATCCGTGCTGCGATGGACGAGGGCCTCGCCCTGGTCGGTGACGCGGTCGGTACGCCCATCATCGCGGTCGAGCGTCAGGGCGGCGAGGGGGCGATCGGGCTCTTCGGACCGGTCATCACCCGGCTGCCCGACGTCGAGTCGTCGCTGCGCCTGTGGGACGGATTCCTCGCCATGGTCGCCACCGACGGCTTCTTCGAGCTCAAGCGCACCCGCAGCGAGGCGCCCGCACGGCTCACGCACGCTGACCTGAACGGCTGAGCGGGATGCTTCGCGCCTCAGGGCTCACCGTCGAGGTCGGTGGGCGCGTGCTCCTCGATCGGGTCGACATCGGGGTCGCCATCGGTGAGCGTGTCGCGCTCGTCGGCGGCAACGGGGTGGGCAAGACGACGCTGCTGCGCACGCTCGTCGGCGACCGGACCGCGACATCGGGCGAGGTGCACCGGCCACGTGACCTGCGGATCGGATGGCTCGAGCAGGACGCCGCCGACCTCGCTGCCCGCTACCCGACCCTGCTCGCACTGGTGCGTGAGGGCGCCGACCATCTCATGGTCCTGGAGCGTGACCTCGCCGCGATGGAGCAGGAGCTCGAGACCGCGGACATGGAGCGTGCCGAGGCGTTGATGGACCGGTACGCCGATGCGCGGGAGCGCTACGAGCAGCTCGGTGGCTACACGCTCGATGGTGACGTCGAGCGCACGCTCGCAGGGCTCGGCTTCGCCCCGGGCGATGCGCAGCGCGATCCGCGCGAGTTCTCCGGTGGCTGGCGTGTCCGTGCGGCACTCGGGCGGCTGCTGGTCGGTCGCCCTGACGTGCTCGTGCTCGACGAGCCGACCAACCACCTCGACCTCGAGACGATCCGCTGGCTCGAGCAGACGCTCGCGGCGCTGCCCGGAGGGCTGCTGTTCGTCTCCCACGACCGCGACTTCATCGACGCGGTCGCCCACACCATCGTCGAGGTCGCGGCAGGGACCGCGACGACCTACGACGTGCGACGCAGCGGCGAGATCGGTGGCTTCGAGACGTTCGTCGAGCAGCGCGAGCAGCGCCTCGAGCGGCTGCGCACGGCGCGGTCGCAGCAGGACCGCATGCTCGCCGAGCAGGAGCGCTTCATCGAGCGCTTCCGCTACAAGGCCACCAAGGCGCGTCAGGTGAAGTCGCGCGAGCGCGCGCTCGACAAGATCGCGCGCATCGAGGTGCCCGAGCATCGCGCCCTCGTCGCGCGCTTCGGGTTCCCCGAGCCCGAGCGCGCCGGACGCATCGTCGCCGAGCTCGTCGGGGTCGGCATGCGCTACGAGGACAACCAGGTCCTCGGCGGCGTCGACCTCGCCGTGGAGCGTGGACGCAAGGTCGCACTCGTCGGGCCCAACGGGGCCGGGAAGTCGACGATCCTCCGGATCCTCGCCGGGACCACCACGCCGACCGCGGGGGAGGTCAGGCCCGGCGCGAACGTGAGCGCGGCCTTCGTCGATCAGCATGCGGCGGACACGCTCGACCCGCAGCGCAGTGCGCTCGAGGAGTTCCGCACGGCGCTCGGTGAGCGGCATCGCAGTGTCGACCAGCGCTCGCTCCTGTCCGCCTTCGGATTCCCCGGTGACCTCGCCGAGCGCAGCGTCGGGGTCCTCTCGGGAGGTGAGCGGATGCGGCTCGCCCTGGCGAAGGTCATGGTCGCCCCCTACAACCTGCTCCTGCTCGACGAGCCGACCAACCACCTCGACATGGCGTCGCGCGACGTGCTCGAGGACGCGCTCACCGCCTATCCGGGGACGGTCGTGCTCGTCACGCACGACCGGCACGTCGTGCGCACCGTCGCTGACGCCATCGTCGACGTGCGTGACGGCGATGCGACCTGGTTCGACGGCACCTACGAGGAGCTCGAGTGGCGCCGCGACGAGGCGGCCCGCAGCGCGGAGGCGCACGCGGCCGCGGATCGCTCGGGGCAGGGGAGAGGCCGCACGGCGCTCGGCGCTGCTCCGCCACCGGGTGGTCGCGGGGGCAAGGGCGGCGGCAAGGGCGGCGCTGGCAAGGGGTCCGGCGGCAAGGGAACCGGTGGCAAGGGATCGGGCGGCAAGGGCTCGGCGGGCACGGACGCGGCCGGTGAGGACCTCAAGGTCCTGCAGCGGGAGCTCACCCGCGTGGAGCGCGAACTCGGAGCTGCGGAGGCTCAGGTCGCCGAGCTGACGCGTCGTCTCGGTGAGCCGGGTCTGTACGACGACCGCGACGCCGCGGCGGAGGTCGTGACCGCGCACGGCGTGGCGAAGGACGCGGCCGACGCGCTCATGGCGCGCTGGATCGAGCTCAGCGCCCGCATCGAGCAGGCGGGCGCACCCGCCTCCTGAGGACACCGGGACGCCGGGACGCCGTGGTGGCAGCGCTCAGCCCAGTGCGTCGATGGCGGCGTTGAGCGTGGCGGACGGGCGCATCACGGCGTCCGCGCGCTCCTGGTCGGGTCGGTAGTAACCCCCGACATCGGCGGGAGGGCCCTGGACGGCGAGCAGCTCGCTCAGGATCGTGTCCTCGTCGGCCGTGAGCCGCTCTGCGACGGGCGCGAACAGCGCGGCGAGCGCTTCGTCCTCGGTCTGGGCCGCCAGCTCGCGCGCCCAGAAGACGGCGAGCGACGCGTGGCTGCCACGCGTGTCGATCTCACCGACCTTGCGTGAGGGGGATCGCCCCTTCTCGAGCAGCATCTCGATGGCACGGTCGAGGGTCGCGGCCAGGACCGCGGCCCTCGGGTTGCCCGCGACGCGAGCGACGTGCTCGAGCGAGGCGACCATCGCGAGGAACTCACCGAGCGAGTCCCACCGCAGGTGGTTCTCCTTCACCAGCTGCTGGACGTGCTTGGGGGCTGAACCGCCTGCGCCGGTCTCGAACAGGGCGCCGCCGGCCATCAGCGGCACGATGGACAGCATCTTCGCGCTCGTGCCGAGCTCGAGGATCGGGAACAGGTCCGTGAGGTAGTCGCGCAGCACGTTGCCCGTCGCCGCGATCGTGTCCTCGTCGTTCCGGCAGCGGGCGAGCGCATGGCGCGTCGCCTCCGCGAGCGGCATCACGGACAGGTCGAGCCCGTCCGTGTCGAGCTGCGCGAGCTCGTCCTCGAGCTTGCGCAGCAGCTCCGCATCGTGTGCACGCGTCTCGTCCAGCCAGAACACCACCGGCATGCTGGACTGCCGCCCGCGGGACACGGCGAGGCGGACCCAGTCGCGGATCGCCGCGTCGGTCGTGCGGCACATCCGCCAGATGTCGCCCTGCTCGACCTCGTGGCGGAGCAGCTCGATGCCGTCCGCGACGACACGGACCGTTCCCTTCTCGGGGATGCGGAAGGTGGTGTCGTGGGACCCGTACTCCTCGGCCGCCTCGGCCATCAGGCCCACGTTCTGCACGGTGCCCATGTGCGCGGGGTCGAACGCACCGTTGCGTCGGCAGTCGTCGATGGTCTCGGCGTACAGCGCGGCGTAGCTGGCGTCCGGGATGACCGCCTTCGTGTCGCCGGCCGCACCGTCCGCGCCCCACATCTTCCCCGACGTGCGGATCATCGCCGGCATCGAGGCGTCGACGATCACGTCGGACGGGACGTGCAGGTTGGTGATGCCGCGGTCGGAGTCGACGTAGGCGAGCGCGGGCCCGGCGGCCAGCGCGGAATGGATCGCGCCCTCCACGGTGGCGCGCTCCGCGTCGGGCAGGGTCGCGACGGCGGCGAGCATCGCCGCGAGGCCCTCGTCGGGATCGGCGCCACACCGTGCCAGCGCGTTCGCATGGTCGGTCATCACGTCACCGAGCACCGCCCGCACGGCATGGCCGAACAGGATCGGGTCGGAGACCTTCATCATCGTGGCCTTGACGTGGAACGAGAACATCAGGCCCTGCGCCTTCGCGTCCGCGACCTCGCGAGCGAGGAACGACTCGAGGGCCGCACGGCTCATCACGGCGGCATCGACGACGCTGTCCGCACGCAGCTTCACGCCGTCCTTGAGCACGATCACGTCGCCATCGGCACGGACCAGCTCGATGCTCGCGGTGCGGTCGCCGTCGACGGTGACGGAACGCTCGCTCGAGCGGAAGTCCCCGCCGTCCATCGTGGCCACGTGCGTGCGCGAGTCGGGTGACCAGGCACCCAGGGAGTGCGGGTGCGACCGTGCGTAGCGCTTGACCGACCCGGGAGCGCGACGGTCCGAGTTGCCCTGGCGCAGGACCGGGTTGACCGCGCTGCCCTTGACCCGGTCGTAGCGGGCGCGGACGTCGCGCTCCTCGTCGGTGCGGGGGTCGTCGGGGTGGTCGGGGAGGGCGTAGCCCTTCGCCTGCAGCTCGGCGATGGCGGCCTTGAGCTGTGGGATCGACGCACTGATGTTGGGGAGCTTCACGATGTTCGCGCCGGGGGTGAGCGCCAGCTCGCCGAGCTCGGCGAGCGCATCGGGGACACGCTGATCCTCGGGCAGCCGGTCGGAGAACGCGGCGAGGATGCGGCCGGCGAGCGAGATGTCGCGCAGCTCGACCGTCACACCGGCCGTCCCGAGGAAGTTCTGGAGGATCGGGAGGAAGGAGTGCGTCGCGAGCGCGGGCGCCTCATCGGGGTAGGTGTAGAGGATGGTCTGCATCGGCTCGTCCGTCCGGTCGTGGTTCCCCCGCCCGCGAGCACGGGCGCGTCGTCGCAGCGGACCTTAGACCGCGCCGGGCCCACCCGATGCGCCGGAAGGCCCCAGCCGCAGGGTCCGTCCGACCCACGGGCCCCGCAGCGCCGGTCAGCGGCCCGACACGGAGAAGTGCATGGGATCGGTCGCGGCGCCGGTCCAGTCGCCGCCCCAGCCCCACCCGACCGCCGCGAAGGCGCCGGTCACTGCATCGTCCGGCACGATCATCCCGGGACGGACCAGGCTGCGGTCCACGTAGCTGCCGGCGAGCTCCGGGATGACGAGGTCACCGCGGAGGTAGGGGTTGTGGAACGGGTTCACGTCGATCGCACGACCGAACGCGTGGTCGGACCAGCGGGTCCCACCGACGGTGGGCCGGCAGACGAAGGCCGAGGTCACGTTGCCGTCACCGGTCGGAGGCGCGTCGAGCTCGTCGCGGGTGATGACGCGCAGCTCCTCCATCGGGAACCGTGCCGCGTGCAGGGCTGCGAACACGCGGACCACGTCGTCGGTCACGTCGGCGTGCACGAGCAGCTCGCCGGTGTGCGCGCGATCGTCGAACCCGATGAAGGTCACGGTCAGGTAGCGCAGCTCGTCGAGCGCGACCGGGCAGTCGGCGTGCCAGGTCGAGCGGCTCACGACCCTCGGGGGCACCTCATCGACCGTCGCGCGGAAGGACCCGTCGGCTGGGGGAGGAGGCGGTGTGGGGTCGGGCAGCGGCGGTGTCATCAGCCGACGGTCGATGAGCTCGTCGGGCGTCGGGAGGCGCTGGCCGAACCCGTCCGCAGCGAGGGGGAGGACGCGGGTCCCGAGCCAGGTCGGGCGCGGTACCGCGGCTCCCGCCGTCGGGTCCTGCGTCTCGTCGGTCGGATCCGCATCCGTCGCGGGCTCCGGTGCGTGCTCCGGTGTCGCCTTCGGTCCGGTCTCGGGCGCGCGTTCGCGCTCGGGTGTGGCCGATGGCGTCGCAGGGGCGACAGCCTCAGAGGTGGTGCAGGCGCCGAGCAGCAGCACAGCGGACACGGCCAGTGCCAGCGGTCGGGCCGTCCGCATCATCCTCTGTCGCTCGGTGCCGTGTCGGGCGGCGTGTCGAAGGTGTAGAGGGTGTGCAGCGGGCGATGGTCCGAGGGCGCGACGCCGCGTCGCGGCTGGTCGACCACCTCGGTCATCAACGGACGCACCGCACCGCGATGGAACTGCCAGTCGAGCGTGGAGGGAGGCAGGTACGGCGGACGTCGCGACCCCTCGGTGGAGAGCGGGAAGGCCGGGAAGGTCGCCTGCGGGACGACACCCAACGCCCCCCAGGCGTCGGAGAAGCCGGCGGCACCGAGGACCCGAGGAGGGACGACCGGGTCGTTGAGGTCCCCCATGACCAGGCACGGTGCGTCGGCAGCGACGTCATCGAGCACCTGCACGACCGCCCGGGTCTGCTCCAGCCGCGGGTTCACCCCCGTCTCCACCTCGCTCGAACCGCCGAGCCAGGTCAGATGCACCGTCGCGACGACGACCTCGCGGTCCGCGACCCGGTGTCGCAGGCGGACCCAGAACACGCGCCGGTCGCGCTCCATCGCCCCGAACGGCGATGCGCCGTGCCCGACACGCTCGAAGCGTCCCGTGTCCCACCAGATGTTCCCCTCGTGGGTCCAGCCGCGCTCGTCGCCGACGACGCGACGATGGTCGGGCAGTTCGGCGTCGATGAACGCACCGAGCTGCGGACGCAGCTCCTGGACGCACAGGACGTCGGGACTGCGCGCGAGCAGCATGCGGAGCGGTGCCTCGCGGTCGGGCCAGCGCTGCGTGTTCCACAGGTTCACGCTCATCGCGGTGAAGCGCCCGTCCTGCTGCGCGTCGGTCGTCATCGCACCTCGAGGTGGGGGAGCTCGGTCGGTCACGGTCCGTCGTCGGCGAGGGTAGGTGCCGCAGATGCGCCTGCCAGCGTTAGCGTGCGCCGTCGGAGGCGACGGAGGGGGAAGTGATGGAAGGGTCCGAGAGCAGAGGCGATGCCGTCCGGCACGGGCGCATCGCGTGGCCGCGACCCGACGAGCTCGACACGGCTCGGCGTGCGGTGCATGACAGCGTGGTCGGCGGTCCTCGCAGTGGCGAGCCGGCCTTCGCGCTCACTGACGCTGAGGGGCGCCTGCACGGGCCGTTCAACGTGATGCTCGCTGCGCCCGGCCCTGGACTGGCGCTCAGCGAGCTGGGAGCCGCGCTGCGCTTCCGGACCTCGCTCAGCGACCGCGTGCGCGAGATCACCATCCTCACGCTCGCCGTGCTGCACCGGTCATCGTTCGAGTGGTACGCGCACGACGCGGTCGCACGGCGCATCGGTATGAGCGAGGAGGAGATCGCCGCGCTCGCCGCGCTCGAACCGGCCGACACCTTCGACGACGTCGAGCGGACCGTCCAGCACAGCGTGCGCCTGCTCGTCGAGGACGGCGATCTCGACGACGCGGCGTACGCGGACCTCGAGCGTGCGCTCGGGAGCGAGGGGACCGTCGAGCTGATCGTGCTGACCGGCTACTACGCGACGCTCGCGCTCGCGATGCGGGTGCTGCGTTCCCCCCTGCCGGACGGTGTCGACGATCCGTTCGCGGGTCCGAGCCCGGACGACGACCGGGCGGTCGACTGACGCGCGAGGCCGCAGGGCCCGTACGGGCGCCCTGCGGCCTCGGATGCTGCTGGTTCGACGATCAGATGTCGTAGTACAGCTGGAACTCCAGCGGGTGCGGCCGCAGTCCGACCTGCGCGACCTCGTTCTCCATCTTGTAGGAGATCCAGGTCTCGATCAGGTCCTCGGTGAACACGTCGCCCTCGAGGAGGAAGTCGTGGTCGGCAGCGAGGCCCGCCAGCGACTCCTCGAGTGAACGCGGCACGCTCGGGAGGTTGAGCAGCTCCTCCGGCGGCAGGTCGTAGATGTCCTTGTCGACCGGGTCCGGCGGCTCGATCCGGTTGCGGATCCCGTCGAGGCCAGCCATCAGCATCGCCGCGAACGCGAGGTACGGGTTCGACGACGGGTCCGGGACCCGGAACTCGATGCGCTTCGCCTTCGGCGAGTCACCCGAGAGCGGGATGCGGACCGCTGCGGACCGGTTGCGAGCGGAGTACACCAGGTTGACGGGTGCCTCGTAGCCCGGCACGAGCCGGCGGTACGAGTTGGTCGTCGGGTTGGTGAACGCGAGCACCGCCGGGGCGTGCGCGAGCAGGCCGCCGATGTACCAGCGGGCCATGTCGGACAGCTGGCCGTACCCGTTCGTGTCGAAGAACAGCGGCTCGCCGTCCTTCCACAGCGACTGGTGCGTGTGCATGCCCGAACCGTTGTCACCGAAGATCGGCTTCGGCATGAACGTGACGGTCTTGCCCTGGTGCCACGCGGTGTTCTTCACGACGTACTTGAACGTCATGAGCTTGTCGGCGATCGTCGCGAGCGTGTCGAACTCGATGCCGATCTCGCCCTGACCGCCCGAACCGACCTCGTGGTGGTGCAGCTGCGTGGTGATCCCGAAGGCCTCCAGGTTGCTCACCATGTCCGAGCGCAGGTCGGTGTAGTGGTCCATCGGCGGGACGGGGAAGTAGCCACCCTTGGTGCGCGGCTTGTAGCCCTTGTTGCCGCCGGGCTCGTCACGGCCCGTGTTCCACGCGCCCTCGATCGAGTCGACCTCGTAGAACGAGCCGTTGCCGTTGTTCTCGAACTGCACGGAGTCGAAGATGAAGAACTCGGCCTCGGGACCCATGTACGACGTGTCGGCGATGCCGGTGGAGGCGAGGTACGCCTCCGCCTTGCGGGCGACGTTGCGCGGGTCGCGGCTGTAGGCCTCGCCCGTGATCGGGTCGTGGACGTGGCAGTACAGCATCAGGGTCTTGCGCTGACGGAAGCGGTCCTCGACGGCGGTCGCCGGGTCCGGGATCAGCAGCATGTCTGATTCCTGGATGCCCTGGAACCCGCGCACGGACGACCCATCGAAGTAGATGCCGTTCGAGAAGGTCGACTCGTCGATGTTGGTCACGGGGAAGGTCGTGTGCTGCGTGACCCCGGGGAGGTCGATGAACCGGAGGTCGACGTACTCGTAGCCCCCCTCCTTGAGGAGGGCGAGCACGTCGGCCGCGGTCTGCGGTGAGCTACCCAACGTTCTGCTCCTTGGTCCGGTGCGGTGTCCCGCACCACGGTCTGGCGTTCTGGCACCTCGGGCCGGTGACCCGCGGCGGTAGGCGGACGAGACGTCATCCGCGACGTGGCCCGGAGGCCAGTGCTCGTCCGGTCCACGGTTGGGACTCGGGACGACGCCTCGTCCGAGCCCGGGTGCGTTCCCGGACGGCTCCTACCGGGGGAGACGCTACGAGGATCCTGTGGCACCACGGTGTCCCGAATGTTTCCCCTGTGTTACGAGGCCACCTGGGCCGTTCGCGCGACGGTTGGTAGGGTCGCGCGCGTTGTGCTCGCCCGACGGGTGCACCCATCGCCGGCTCCGGAGCGTCCATGCAGGCCTCGACCCTCGATCGTCCGCTCACGGCCTGGATCGGCCGGTTCACCGACAGCGAGCTCGTGCTGTGGAGCATCTCCGCGGTCGTGGAGCCGCTGCTGATCGTCCTGACGATCCTGCTGGTCGCGACCATCGTCCTGAGGGTCGTCGGACGCGCCCTGCGGCGGGTCGTCGAGCGCGCGAAGGAGCCGAGGGTCCGCCTCCCGGTCGGGTTCCTCTCGTCCGCACCGACCGAGGACGGGGAGGACGCGGAGGAGGCGCGGGTCCGCCAGGCACGTCGCGAGCAGCGGGCCGAGGCGCTCGGGACGCTCGCGATCAGCGTCGTCCGCGTCCTGATCTGGGGCTTCGCGATCCTGACCGCGCTCGGGACGGTCGGCGTCAACCTCGCGCCACTCATCGCCGGTGCCGGTGTGCTCGGGGTCGCGATCGGTTTCGGCGCCCAGGACATCGTCAAGGACTTCCTCAGCGGCGTCATCATGCTCGTCGAGGACCAGTTCGGGGTCGGGGACGTCATCGACGCGGGGGCGGCGACGGGGGTCGTCGAGGAGGTCAGCCTCCGCACGACGCGCATCCGTGACGTGAACGGCACCGTCTGGCACGTGCCGAACGGTTCGATCTCCCGTGTCGGGAACCTCACGCAGGGGTGGTCACGCATGATCGTCGACGTCGACGTCGCCTACGAGACCGATGTCGATCAGGCCATCGAGGTGCTGCGCGGCGTGCTCGAGCGCTTCCAGCAGCGTGACGACGTGCGCGAGAGTCTGCTCGGCGATCCGATGGAGATCTGGGGGGTGAACGACCTCGGCGACTCGAGCGTCGCGATCCGTGTCGTCGCGAAGACGGTGCCGGGGGAGCAGTGGGCGCTCGGCCGGCTGTTCCGGCAGGTCGTCAAGCGTGAGATGGACGCCGCAGGCATCGAGATCCCCTACCCGCAGCGGACCGTCTGGCACCGCACCCTTCCGGGTGAGGCTGCCGTGCCGAACCTCGAGGCCGGATCAGCCGACTGACGCGACGGGCGCGCCGGGCTGTCCCGGGGACGGCGCCCAGGCCTGCGCGTCGATGGCCTGCTGGCCCGCGTGGTAGCTCGAGCGCACGAGCGGGCCGGCCTCGACGTGAGCGAAGCCCAGCTCCTCCTCCCCGTAGCGGCGCAGGTCCGAGAACACCTCGGGGGAGACGTACCGGTCGAGCGCGAGATGCTGCGCGGACGGCTGCAGGTACTGCCCGATCGTGAGGGTGTCGACGCCGGCCGCCCGCAGATCACGCATGCACTCCCGCAGCTCGTCGTCGGTCTCACCCATCCCGGCGATCAGGTTCGACTTCACCGCGGTCGTCCTCGGGAAGCGCTCACGGGCGAGCGCGAGGAACGCGAGGCCACGGTCGTAGTCGAACGAGGGTCGCACGGTCGGGAAGAGCCGGCGGGTCGTCTCGAGGTTGAACGCGAACACGTCGGGCAGCGCCTCGACGACCTGGGCGAGCGCGAGTGCTCCGGCCTCCGGGTCACGCCCGTAGCCGAAGTCGCTCGGGAGCACCTCGACGCCGACCTGTGGTGTGCGCGCACGGATCTGTCGGATGGTCTCGGCGACGAGCCACGCGCCGCCGTCCTCCAGGTCGTCACGCGCGACCATCGTCACGACCGCGAACCGGAGCTCGAGGTGCTCGACGGCCTCGGCGACGCGGCGCGGCTCGTCGCGGTCGTAGCCAGCGGGCTTGCCGGTCTGGATCTGGCAGAAGCCGCAGCGGCGGGTGCAGTCCTCGCCACCGATCAGGAACGTCGCCTCGCGCATCTCCCAGCACTCGTGGATGTTGGGGCAGGCGGCCTGCGCGCACACCGTGTTGAGCGACAGGTCCTCCATCAGCCGGGTCACGTCGCGGAAGTTCTCGCCCGAGGAGATGCGGACCTTCAACCACGGTGGCTTGCGACCGTCGGGGAGCGACGTGTCGATCGAGGGCCGGACGACGCCAGCGCGCTTGACCTGCTCGCGCGGCAGCACCGACAGGGTCCGGGCGCCCGGCGGGATGATCGGCTGGGTGGCGCTCATCGCGTACGAACCTCCGCGTGCGTCGTCAGGGGTCGGGGATGGTCCGGTGACGGTACGTCGACCAGCGAGGTGTCGAGGACGTCAGCCAGCGCCGCACGGACGGCTGCCCGTGCGGCGTCCATGTCAGCGGGCAGCCCGAGCGCAGCCAACGACGTGACGCCCTCGGTCGCGAGCCCGCAGGGGACGATCCCGCCGAAGTGCGTGAGGTCGGGCGCGACGTTCAGTGCCAGCCCGTGGCTGGTGACGCCCCCGGCGCCGACCCGGACGCCGATCGCGACGATCTTCTCCCGGCCGACCCACACGCCGGTCATGCCCTCCCGGCGTTCACCGGACACCCCGAGCTGTGCGAGCGTGATGATCGCGACCTGCTCGAGCGTCCGGACGAAGTCGACGACGTGGCGCTGCGCTGCGAGCCGCACCACGGGGTAGACGACGAGCTGTCCGGGGCCGTGGTAGGTGACGTCCCCACCGCGGTCGACCTCGACCACGTCGATGCCGACGTCCGCGCGCTGTTCAGCATCGAGCAGCACGTGCTCCATCGTCGCACGACGACCGAGCGTGTACACCGGAGGGTGCTCGAGCAGCACGACGGTGTCGCCCGTGCGGTCGTCCTGCCGGTCCGCCGCGAGCTGCTGCTGCAGTGCCCACGCCTCGCGGTACTCGACCATCCCGAGCTCGAGTACCCGCAGTGGGCTCCCCGGCTCGGCACGGAGCCGCTTCAGGGGAGCGCCGGACGCGATGGTCACGCGCCGCCGACCTCGCCGGAGAGGTCGACCGCAGCCAGCTGCTCCTTCACCTCGGAGAGGAAGCGTGCAGCGTCCGCGCCGTCGACGAGCCGGTGGTCGTAGGTGAGGCAGAGGTAGGTCATCCATCGGATCGAGACCGACTCTCCGAGCTCATCCTCGACCACGACCGGGCGCTTCTCGATCGCGCAGGTCGCGAGGATCGCCGCCTCCGGGGGGTTGAGGATCGGGGTGTCGAACAGCGTCCCGCGCGACCCGGTGTTCGTGATCGTGAAGGTCCCGCCCGAGATGTCATCGGGCGTGACGCGCCGCTCGCGGGTGCGGGTCGCGAGGTCGCCGATCGCACGCGCCATCCCGGAGACGTCGAGCGCCTGGGCATCCTTGATGTTGGGAACGAGCAGTCCGCGCTCGGTGTCGACCGCGACCCCGAGGTTCACGTAGTCGTGGTAGGTGACGGTGCCCGCCTCAGTGTCGATCGACGCGTTGATGGCGGGGTGGCGACGCAGGACGTCGACGACGACCCGCGAGATCATCGCGAGCGGTGACAGGCTGACGCCGTGCGCCGCGCGGAACGCGTCCTTGTGACGCTCGCGCAGGTGCATGATCGACGTGACGTCCGCCTCGACGGCTGCGGTCAGCTGCGCCGTGGTCTGCAGCGAACGCATCATGGAGTCAGCGATCGCCCGGCGGATCCGCGTCAGCGGCTCGACCTTCTCGCGGCCTCCGGCGAAGTCGATGCTGACCGCACCCGGACGGCCACGTCCGGCGACCGCACGAGCGGCGTCGGCGCGGCTGATGCGTCCACCCGGTCCGCTCGCGCTGACCTGGCTGGCCGGCACGCCCGCGTCCGCGAGCATCCGTCGGACCAGCGGTGAGGTCAGCGCCGCAGCGGCACCTGATGCGGCCGGCTTCGGTGCGGCCTTGGCGGCGGCCGGTGCGGGTGCCGGCGCTGCGGCGGGTGCGGGCGCAGGTGCGGGCGCGGGTGCCGGGGTGTCGGCGGCGGGTGCTGCTGCGGGTGCTGCGTCGGTGGGTGCTGCGGCGTTGTCGTCGGCGGTGATGACCGCGATGACCTGGCCGACCTGGACGGTCTCGTCGACCTCGGCGCGCAGTTCGGCGACGGTGCCGGCGACGGGGGAGGGGATCTCGGTGTCGACCTTGTCGGTGGAGACCTCGACGATGGGCTGGTCGACGGCGACGGTGTCGCCGGGGCTGACGAGCCAGGCGGTGATGATCCCCTCGGTGACGGACTCACCGAGCTGGGGCAGCTGGACCTCGGCCACG
>LFIK01000296.1_pt1 | contig 36796 bp, 45 predicted proteins | sample 643401 | NCBI WGS metagenome assembly LFIK01 (sample SAMN03777447, study PRJNA286221) | soda lake metagenome | biome: soda lake; feature: Kulunda steppe; material: water; isolation source: sample T5-Br brine of Lake Tanatar-5 | place: Russia: Kulunda steppe | collected 2010-07
GGAAGTGGCAAGGGGGAGGGGATGGGGGGGCGCTGCTGAAGATGAGGGCCGGGGGTGGGGTAAGGACATGGTGGCTGGCAGGGGTGCTGTTTTAGGGGGCTTGAGTCGGGAGGAGGGGCTCTTGAGGAGCAGTGAGTGGAGGGCAATGGAGGAAGGGACGCACTTGAGGCTGGAGAACAGGCCCCCCAGCAGCCCGCTGTTACTGCTGCTGCTGCTGCTGCTGCTGTTGCTGCCGCCGCTTGCAGCTGTTGCATCGGGTAGGGCGGCGGCAGCTGTGGCAAGCGCACGCTCCATATGGAGCACGCCATCGCCAGGCCCTTGCCACCCCCTGTTGCCCACCCCGCCACAGCCAGGCCCTTGCCACCCACATTGGCCCCCCTCGTTGCTGCCAAGCCCTTGCCACTCACTGGGGTCCCCCTCGCCCGTGCCATCAGCTGCCTGGTCGCCCAGCAGTGCAGTGCCGTCAGCTGCCTGGTCGCCCAGCAGTACAGTGCCGTCAGCTGCCTGGTCGCCCAGCAGCGCAGTGCCGTCAGCTGCCTGGTCACCCAGCAGAGCAGTGCCGTCAGCTGCCTGGTCACCCAGCAGCACAGAGCCAGGGGCTAGCTGGTCACCCAGCAGCACAGAGCCAGGGGCTGCCTGGTCACCCAGCAGCACAGAGTCAGGGGCTAGCTGGTCGCCCAGCAGCACAGAGCCAGGGGCTAGCTGGTGGCACAGCCCCTGCAGCTGCTGCTGGAGGGCGGCCATTGTGGGCCGGTCTCGGGGCTCTGCCCAGCAGCTGAGGCAGATGGCTTGGTACTGAACGGGGCAGGATAAGGGGAACTGGAGGACCTGGCTGGTTGCTTGGCTGAGCTTGCTCTGCACAGATTTGACAGGGGATGGCAAAGGGTCAAGTGAGCTTGCAGTTGCTTGAGTGGGCTGTGTGGTTGAGAGCAGTTGGGTGAGCAATTGAGCGAGCGGGCTGAGAGTTTCTGTGGGCTTGCTCTGCACTGGTCTGAAAGGGAACGGCAAGGTTTGAGCATGATAGAGCATTGGGACTTGAGGAGTGTGGGGAAGTGTGGGTGATAAGGCTGGAGAGGGGAGTGACGATGGGCAGAAGGAAAGAGGCAGAAACATTCACTGGGCTCTGTGTGTTGCTGCGGCATGGCCACAACTAAGAAGAGGCTTTGGAAAGCTGTGCTAAGCCACGTAAAGGGAAAGGTCGATGCTGCCCCTGTCTAGGGCAGCCTCGAGGAAAGGTCTATGCTTTTCTCCGAATGAGAGGGTTTTCCTGTCCATTCTTTCGAAGGGTGCAGACGCAATTAACTGCTCCATAAGTCCTAACCATAGTGCCCCTCAGGACTTCAAGCAGATCAGAGCAAATCAAACCACAGATGATGCATATGGGTAGTAAGTGAATGATGGACAACTCACCCGAATAAGGTCTGCATACTTCATCCTATGATAGGGCTGCAACCCAGTGAATAGCTCCCACAGCACAACCCCTAGCGCATATACATCTGCAGAAGACAACCGCATTAAAAAGAGGACATTCAAATCAGCACTTCGCAGCAATAATACACTTGAGCAGCTGCATCTATGGAAGCCTCACATTCTTTTTCCAAAACTATCTAGAAACAGTTGTCACATGGGATTAATGGCGGACTGCACTTGACCAGAAATTCAGGTTTTTCTTCTACATATAAAACTTATTGGTGATTTGGAGGTTAAGTTGCAATCAATTTGGTTAATGGTGGCTGACGCTGAGCGTGCCTAATGCCAATCTAGGCCCTAACTTGAAGGTTTCGAATCTATCCATGCCCACAAGGACATTCATTTTACCCCAGAATGTGCCAAGTGTGGAGTTGAAAGACAAAGGTATGTTGTTTTCCCAAAAACAAATGTATTTCCAAAAATAGCATGCCTAGTGTTCTGCTTGCATAACCCCTTCTGCAACTATACCCCATGCTAAACTGTGGTGAATATATTCTAATCCAAGTCAATTGCCTGCCCAGTAACAGTGCAACGCAAACAAGATGTTTCCCCTATCTATTTTTGATGTCTCTACGTGCATCAATGCAACAAACAAGAGCCCATTTTCCAAGGGTGCAAGCACCGGCTGGGTATGCTCTTGCAAGCTTGACTTGACCACAAGCTCGTGGAATGGAATCTGGTCAGTTCAAAGATGTACACTCACCACACTCGGTACCAGGCACAGTTGACCCATCAGCCATCAGCTCAGGAGCCATGTGGGTAGGCGTGGCCAGGTCTGCACCCTTGTAAGCATGCGCCCAGCCGCCGCCGCTGCTGCTGCTGCTGCTGTTGCTGCTGCTCTGCCCAGCATCTGCCACTGGGGTCACAGGACCAGCCGGCGATAATGGCAGTGGGATGTCTGCAAGCTCCATGATTCTGCAGAGGCACAAAGGGCGGACCGTACGCCACACTGACAACAAAAGCAGCAGCATCATTTGCTAAAAGTTGGAGGAGTCTCGATAAAGCCCTGCTGTCTGCATTTCGTACTGGGAATGGTGGACGATTATTTGATCATTTGATCTGAGGATGCATGCCTCTCCTTGTATTCATGTCCACTAGGGGCCCAAGGCCCATAGCACCCATCAATACCAGCATGGTACCTTTGAATGGCATGTCTATCCTGCTCTTCTCGCACTCCGTGCACTCACTTGCCGAACCCAAGCCCAAATAATTTGCAGCAATGCTCGCAAAATACTCGCCTACTGTGCCTATTTGGGCCAGCCAAAATCTGACCTGCTGTGTGCTGAAGTCATACACTCACCTGCTGTGCCCAAAGTCCACAACTTTGCAACAATGTTTGCGACCCACACGGGCAGCTGCAGAATCTGGCAGTCTAGCAAGCATGATGTTTGCTGTCTTCAAGTCGCCTGGGAACCAACAGAGACGGCGTGTGAGCATCCTTCCTTGTCCGTTTATGCACTATTTCAGTATTGAACTGTTCTGGTGTTTCTATGCCATGGCCAGTTGCGTTTGGAGCAGCAGCAAAGATCAATGACCAAGTGGAGTGTCCAAAATAATACACGCGCAATAGACTGCTAGTAGTGCAAGAGTTGCTCAGGCAGTGGCTTCATGCTGGATAATCTACTTTGTATTCGTGTGCTCATTTCATTACCAACAAATTGTCAGACTTGCAAGCTAAAACATTTTGCAGGCGCAAGAAAACAGTGAGTAATTGGCACATCAATGTAAAGAAAAAAGTGCATCTTTACCCTTGACTGCTAGCAACAGGGTAAATAAGACTTATTGCCACTTTCTTAGGATCCGATGCCAGGGCTGAAGGTTGCATGACCATCTTTTCCTCATACAAGCTTCATACCTTTGCCGGCGCATGCTTTTTATTTAGATGCAACATGTGCCTGGGATTGCATGAATCTTCAACTTACCATGTGTGATACCCTGTTCGTGGAGGTAAGCCAATGCACTGCAGATCTCACATGCAAGGGGAAGAATCTGCATAAAATGGATGAATTGAAAGAGACAGTGGTTATTTGTGACCCTTTAAATAGTGTGCTGCTCATCCTTCATTGGATCTACAATGCATAATGCAAGAAACTGAGGTAGACCTAGGAGACAACTCTGCTTTAGACACTTATAAATGTTGTGAAATACTAGAGCCATTGGGAGTATGCATTCTTTGACTATGGCTTAGGTCTTGGGTTTGAAAAAAAAGCTTGCCTGTAATGAAGGACTCTCAGGTGCAGACTCAACAAGCACAAGTGCAGAAAGACAAGTTGCGTGCACTTGAAGCAGCTATTGATGTGCCTCTCCTTAAGCACTGTCATTGTGTTGCCTTAACTGGCAGCGCATGTATCATCAAGCTACATGTATTGTGTCTAGGAGCCAACTGCCGGCCATGGCTTGAATCAGAATTTAAATGCTTACCTAAGTGAGGGTCCTCAATGTCCAGTCACCCCTTGTTTTACTGGGCTCCAGGATGAGCTAAAACATTATGCGACAAAACCAAAGCAAAAAGGTTGACCTAGCAGGACCCTTGCTCAAGCAGCTGTCATTTTCACATCTCCTTTATTTTTTTAATGTTTGCCCACCGTCCGACATAGCCTGCAATGACACACCTTGCTCAAGTTGCCCTTGATGTGCATGTGCCTGCTGTCCAATGCAGCCCTCAAAGAGCCCCCCTGACAAAACTCCTGTGAGCAGGAAGGCTCACAGCAAGGAAAGCGTTTCAACAAAAGAAGTCTTGTTCATGTAACAGCTGAGAGCAAGCTATTGTGCAGTAAGTGAATCATGTACACAGTGCACGTATGAGCTGAGAGCAAGACATTGTGCAGTGATTTTACCAAACACACAGTGCACACAGTAGCCTTGCTCCCTCAACGCGGCATCTGCTGGCTGTCCTCCTGCGCATGGAACCCTCTTGGTACAAAATCTTACAAGCATGGTCAGGGCACCATGAAAAAGGCCAACGCATGAGCTGAGAGCAAGACATTGTGCAGTGATTTTACCAAACACACAGTGCACACAGTAGCCTTGCTCCCTCAACGCGGCATCTGCTGGCTCTCCTCCTGCGCATGGAACCCTCTTGGTACAAAATCTTACAAGCATGGTCAGGGCACCACGAAAAAGGCCAAGCTTTTACCCACCATGACGATGGAGGCAGAGGATGAAAGTTGAAGCTTGCTGGGGCTAGAAACGGTGCGGGGCTGCCTGCAGGATAGTCGATTTGCATAAGTGTGCTGGTGACAAGCGAGGATATCTTACACCAGAGAGCTGTGCCTTGTGCCAAAATATGCTGAACTACGCCCATTGGTAACCTGGCATGACATATATGAATTGTACTCAATGTGGTTGTGCTTTTTGCCTGCAAGCTGTACAGGTTTTCACAGCCAGTTTCCAATACCCCAGCAATTAAAGATTGCCAGTGCAGGAAGGCAAACCAACTGCTGGAACGCAAACCCTAGCTTCCACAGCCTTTGTCCATCCTTGACTGCTGGGATGAAAGAGAAGGAGATAAAGCAAAAGGAGGCCACGCGCAAAAGATTACATAAAAAGGCACAGAGTCTGCTGAAGAGTTCAAGGTATTTCCCTCCAGGTCCAGCCGCTCTTTATGAATTAAAAGGGAGCATATGTTAGGGAGGCACATTGGTCCAAAGTACCTTATTCCAAACCCCCACCAGTTCTCGTGTCAAGCTAGCATAGGGGTGCTAGTGGGATATCATAGCCAAGAAATTAAGCGCCATTTGTCCATCTAGGCCAATAATCCAAAAGTCGCTCACTTGCCAAGATAAGTAGGGCCATGCATACATTGGACCCCCAAACACCCACGGATTTTGGTCTGTCACCCTCTGGTATTGCAGGGAAGTGTCATTGGGAAGCATATGAAAGGGAAAAGTGTATGAATTTCAGAGTGGGCATGAACTGCAGCCCTTGCTTTGGTGACGTGGTATGATACGGCAAAAGTTTATCTTCTGGAACAGGCTAATGCACAGACAGTTGTAAAACAGCCTCTGAGATGGGATTCATAAGGTACCAGGTAAGGTGCATGATGCAGCAATTACCAATACATGTTGATTATTGCATGATGTCCTGTATGGCTGCAAGCTTATGGCGTCCTGCCCCCTGTGCACTAATCCTCCACTGCCCCTGCTACTAGGACCCTGCTACTAAGGATTTGCTTTTATTTCCGGCATCTTTGCAAGCAATCTGTGCTAAGATAAGCATTACAAGCCATAGGGCCACGAGGATTCCCTCACACAATGGACTTCTTTCAGTGTTTACAATCTACCAAAGACCTCTACGATATTGTTTGCACCCTTCACGGAGCAGCAGGCCTTGTTCCTTTAAGAGGCTGTTGTTGCCTGTTTGTATGGTGTGAGCTTGGGTGGGGGATCCATCCATCACTCACAGGCTCTTTTTGTCTATTACCCACTTGTGAGTTGGGAACATGGAAGGGAGATCCAACACTGATTGGCTCTTTTTGGGCTTGCACGGGGTCAGCAGCTTGTGTCGACACTCAATGAAGGCAGTGTAAGTGGAGATGACATTGGGGTGCCTGCGGAACATGATGCGCACATGATGGGCAAAAACAACAGTGGAAGTGGGGCTGCAATTACTAGAGTAGAACGCCAAAATACTACTAGTTTCAACAGCAAAGGGTGCCAACAATGTGGCGCAAACAATGGGTGAAAAGAACAGGCATTGATAGCCAAGCTATAATTTGAGAAGCATGAGGAAAAAAAAAACTACAGCAATTTTAGTGGTGGGCCTCTAATACGCAGCATCTGAATGCTTACCATCAGTGGATTATGCCCACCACAACGTTCATTCTTGGCACAACAACACAAGCTGTCCTTTGTTCTTCTTGCGCTCGGGCTGTCTACAAAGAAGCTGCCATTTTATTGGTGCCCATGGTGTCTCAGCCATGCCTACGCAAGCCCAACTCATCCAGTCTCAGACGCAGACTTCCCACCTCAGGCACATACACAGTGCAGCCTCCTCCTCTATGCCCTTCAAGCTCTCTTCCTGGAGCTGCTGCTGCACTCGTGCTGACCAGGCCCTGTTGTGCCCTTGGGAGACGGGCTTGATGGGGATGACTTTGATGGCAGCAGGCCTACCCTTCCATGTGCCTGCAAAATGGCACGTAGGTTAGGCCAGCATGGATTCTATTGTCACGTTGGTGGTATGAATATCAGAGTCAGACTGGAGTTGGTCGGCAAGCTTAGTGGCGTGCCAGAACAACGCTTGTTTGTGCCATGCCTTCCTTTGCTCCAAGCTTTCGGAGGAATGGCACTTGGAGGCTCAGCAGCTGCCAAGAGCTTTCCCACATGCAATCGCATTCACCCATGCAAGGCATGGCTGCAGTTTCCTTCATAGAGGATGAATGAGCACATGCTTTGGAAACCTGCAGATGCTCGCGCAAAGCACATTGGCTTGCAGGCTCCACACTTTTGCAGAAGCATACGCGGGCACGGAGGGGGCATAGCGCCCTCAGGCACAAGCCTTATGCAAAGGGGCGCTGCATGCTTCGTCACTTGTCTTGTGATCAGGGGTCTGAATTGGTGTTCCGTGCAACACCGGCCTACAGCCCAAAGCACTCAACCGTGACTTGGCTTGCTTGAGCAGCCCTGTTAAAATCAAGCTTTAAGTACCTAACCAAGCCCCCTTGCCAGCACTCACCCAGGCACAAGTTTGCAAGCTTGGGGTTAACCACTCACCAAGATACACATTTCCATAGCTACCCTGCCCAATGAGCCGCGTGTAGGTGATCTCGGATGGGTCGTGCAGCGGCTGCATGAGTGGCAGCAGGCCCGATAGCCGTGAGGTGTGGGCGCCTGCCTTTATCAGGCTGCACCTGCGAGGCTCCTCCCCCGCCTGCCTGCTCCCTGGCTGTGAGCTCCACCTGCGGGCTCCCGGTTGCAGGCCACGGCCCATGCTAACAGGGGTATCGGGGCTGAGTGGTGGGGCGATGGTTGGGGCATCAAGGCAAGGTGGTGCTGGGTGGAGGGTTGCGCAGCCAGGGAACCCTCCCACGCTGGTGCATTTAAGCTTGAAGGGGGAGGGGGCATTGGAGGGGAGGGGGTCACAGGTCAGAGGAGCAAGTGGGCTGGAGCGGGGGGAAAGTGGGGTGCCGCTGTGTGGGGGGAAGGGAGGGGACGAGCCTGCGGCGGCTGATACGGGGGCGCCTCTGGGACTGTCCAGGGGTGTGAGCATGAAGGCTGTGGGTTTGGTGACCGCTTGGCCCTGCTGCAACTCAGCACCTCCCACCGAGTGGCACACCTGTGCTGCTGCTGTGGCTGCTGCCGCTGTGGATGTGGCGTGCATGGGTAGGTTGGGGAGGGGCAACAGGGGCAGCGGCGGCTCCCGCAGCATCGCGTCCACAGCCACAGCAGCGGCTGGCACTCCCCCGATGTCCATCAGATCACGCGGCTCACCTGCGCACCCCAGATCCGCAGACAAGGGCACAGACGGCACCGTGCATGGCTCACCGCTGCTGGTACTCACCGCACAGCAGCTGCCCGTGCTGCAAACGTGGGCAGGCCTTGCGGCATCCCAGGGGCAGCTGACACTTTGCTGTGCCTCAGGCTGCCCAGGGCCCACAGCGTGCGGGCATCTGCTACACGCCGGGGCGTGCCCCTCGACTGCACCAGCAAAGATGCCTTGACAGAGAGGCCCACTGCAGAACGGTACGCCTTGGCTGGTCTGCAAGGGAGCCTGCAGGGTAGCGCTCGAGGCTGGCCCAGTTGGCGCTGAAGGCTCATCCCATCCTCCGCTGCAGTGTCTGAATAGCCCCATCTCCTCTGCCTCTTCCCCCTCCTCCTCTGGCCCTTGCTCCCTCTGCTCCACCTCCCACTGCTGTATTCCTGGACCCCTCTTTGGCCCGACCCCCATACTTTGCCGCTCCAGCTCATCCCACTCATGATGGCCCTCCATCTGGCAGAGGCCGGGGCTTGAAGAGTCGTGGTGCACGCGGCCCCCCAGCTTCATGATCTCTCCAGAGCCGCAGTGCATGCTGCCCCCCAGCTTCATGATCTCTGCATAGCCCATGCCGCTGCTGTGCTTGTCTAGCCTCCTGCTTCTGTCTTCAAAGGCTGCTGCAGTGCTGGCGTAGGCCTGCCCACTGCTGCTCAGTGCGGGCAGTAAGGTGCTCTCCCTCTCTGCATGGGGACGCAAGTTTACAAAAGCCATGGATTAGGCAGGCAACAAGCTTGTCAGCACTGTGCTGCACACTCAAGCCACGCGGCAACTGTGCACCATCAAGAGGCAGGTGGGTCAGAAAAAAGACGGGATGACTTGGCCCTCAGGTGGCCATGCATGAAGAGGCACTCCAGGGGCAGGTGGCTCAGTGCTGCTCTACTGTGAGGATAAACTGCAGAGCCATCCATTGAGCAGAGAGCACAATCGCTGCACACAAGCTGGGCAAACCATGCATGGGGCAGGAGGAGAGCTGTAGGATCATCTCAAGGCAGTAGCAATGAAGAATACTGGTGATGCATGCTCAATTCCTTGCAAACGGCAAGAAGTTGGCCAGCGATACGTTGGGTGTTTACCCACTACGGGCTGATGCTGCCCTGCCATTGCCGTTTGCACTGTGCTGCTGCTCACCCGAACAGGCGCATGGCATGTTTGCAGGACACAGGACATGCTGCTCAGGAAGTACATCCCGGGTCCCCAAGTGAGACACAAAACGCCTCCGACCGAGGCAGTGCGCTTTGCAAAATGTCAGGCACCTGCGGCTGCCCCCAAGCATTGGTGCAGGGACCAATCCTTCCCAGCCCTACCGCCGCACAGCACTGCCTCTGTGCATGCGCCAATCCTGGTCGCACCCCTGGCTGCGCAAGCCTCTGCACTGCTCCTTCTGAGCATCAGCGATGGAGTCAATGCTCCCCAGCCCCCCCGCTGCACGCAATTGCCTCTGTACATGCGCAAATCCTGCTCGCACCTCTGGCTGCGCAAACCTCCGGGCTGCTGAACATCACGGACGCGTTGTCACTGGCCTCGCTCAACCTGGCGATCAGCTCGCCGTCATTGCCATCACTCGCAGGACCGGTGCGCCCCTGGTCAAGAGCATGCTGGGAGAGCTCGCGGAGTCCACGCAGAAGCCTTGCAGAGGCCCGGGGACTGACGAAAGGGCTTGGGGCGTACGAGGACAGCATGCCGCTGCTGCTGCTCTGGTGGCGGCCTGTGCGTGCAAGCTCACTGCAGAGATCCGCGGGGTGGGAGGCAGTGGACGTGCCTGCATGCTGTTGCAGCTGCTCCTGATCCCTGTTGCAACTCCGGGCTCTCCCAGGTGTGCGTGTGAGAAAGGCGGCACTGCTGTAGCTGGATGCAACCCACTTTCGGAGCAGGTGTAGGGAGTGACCAGTCGTGCGGCGGATGCCGCCAGACTGGGAAGCTACTGTGGCAGGTTCAGGGAGGCATTTAGGCAGGGGCATGCTGCGGCCATCCTGCAGCTTCCTGAGGGGTTGGGCAAGCTTGCATGAAAGAGGCGCTGTCTGCCTGTCCTGCCCGCTCCTTGTCCAGCTTTGATGCCTATTGTCTGGGTGCACGAGTGAAAATTTTGGAAGGAACATCGTGGTAAGGACCAGACTGTGCTCATTAAGAGTGCTGGAGGGGGCTGGAAGGCGAACAGGCTCGGGAACAAACGTCAATCACCTTCCGAGGCGCGGCAGCCCTCATCACGGCTTAGACGAAGGTCATGTTTTGCCTGCATCCAAGAAACAAGCGAAAAGGAGATCGGTCATGACTTGATCAAGTTGCCGATTGGAGAGAAAGAGCAGCTGAACAGACATTTGGCTCCAGCTCAGCCATTCACGACTGCCATCCCTTAGATATAGAAATTCCAGTGCTCTTCTATGTATTGGATTAGACGGTAAGGGTGGTGCGACCGGCTACCGGAAATCTCTCTTGCGCGCTCACCGGTATTCGCGGATGCTCATAGCTGGCCTCCGAGAGTGTCTCCTCTGATCCTGGGTCTTGCACTGGAATTGCATCAGATCCACAGCAAAACACGCCCATACTTTTGCCGGGGAGCCCCACACAGTCCTCCAGAAGCGGGGCCAGCCATTCACTTCCGGAAGGATCCTCGCGCCTGCTCTCAGCCTTCCGCGTCAACACTATGCACTGACATTTTAAAATAATTTTTTAAGTTAGGATGTAATGCCTTTGAGCTAGGTCTTGTTGGCTGGAATGTCGGACATTGAACCAATTATGGTTATGGTGTGTGCATGCGCACAAAGTTTGAAAAATATTCCTGATAAAAAAATTATTCGCGCATCGGATGCGCCGCATCCCTTCAGATGATTATCTGAACAATGCCTTAGTTATCTGAACTGTATTTCATATCTGAACGCTTTGGTGTCTGGACCGCTGATGTTTAATTTCATCTTTCTGGTGGACAATTGAATTTTGCAAATGGTAATGTGAATGACCAGTGTTCATCTACTCAGCCTGATTCTCTGCTCAAGGCACAATTTGCAGGACACACAACTTTGATCTGTCTTCCTGAAAATCAGAATCAAACTACCAGCGCGCTAGCGCAAACTGTGGCTTTCGGCGGAGTGTGTGCCAAACTACCAGTATAATTCAGTTGTATGCAAGGGCAAAGCATTCAGCTCCTTTCAACACGGCTGCATACCTTTCTTTTCCAGCAGCGTGGAGTGAAAACGATTGAAACAAGGAGCTGAGCCACTGTGAAATATAGAGTCTAGTGAAAAGAAATTTGAATTTCAAAACTTGGAATTCAAACCCATTTGCAGATCTGTGCTACATGAATGTGGCCAGGTGTAACGATACAATGACTTCCTGTCTGTTATTGCTACCAGAAAATACAGTGAGATATTTGGAGAGATATAAGTGATTATGGGGCGAGGCCTCATTTAAGCCAACTGGCAGACAGGCTGACCTCGAAGTGCTACAGGCAGGTTGTGTACATACTACTAACCACCTCCACAATAATGTCCCACAGAGCATCAAGTCCATGTCCGCCAGCAAGGTGTGCCGTGTGATTGCGGCAGAGCAGTCAACCAGTGCAGAAGGGTTCGGTTCCGCCAGCCAGAGGGCACTCCAGCCCGCAACAGCAGTGGCTGCGGGACCCTGGTCTTCTGTGGTGGGGGCGCGTGCGCGAGCGCCAACCTGATCAGGGTAATTGTCAGTCCTTCTGTCAAAAGCAGCCGCTGGGCAGGAGGCGGCAAACCAACTGCAAATACCACGAGCAGCAGTGGCGGCGGCGCGATGTTGGCGAGTGCCAGGCTCAGCTGAGGATCTTGGGGCAGATGGGTAAAACGACGTGTCCGCTGGCTGGTTGGGGCTTCACGGCAACCGTCCGTATACCAACGGGCCTGTGACTGTTGATCACTTCCATGCATTGGAAGCGAGATGACACAATTTTGACATGTGCGCTTTGCAAAAACATGAGACATTGCAGGATAGCCAGAACTCGCAGGCATAACCGTTCAGGTTGAACAATTTAACTAAAACAGAGATGAAACGTAAGAGATGATTAGCCGTCTAGACCGCCCTATACACCAGAGCAAGCATGCTGTGAATGTTCGTGTGTTTGGCTGCCCCGTTGTCCTCTCTAGGGTTTGCGCATCTATTGATTGATCATAAGAATAAGGCCTGGCATGTCTATTGCCATGGTTAGATCCATCCAAAGACAAAGCTATGAATGGTAGATCTGATAATTCAAGGGAGTCAGCACAGGAGGAATGTGCAACACCACTGCCTGCTTGTGGTAGCTGCTAGCACTGGTCTGGCTTATGCAGAAACACATGCAGACGAGGACAAATGTATGTGTGTGCTATATCCCCCTCAAATTTCTGGTGAGTCAGAAGGATGATCTGGATGTATTTGTGCATGACTTGGGCGTCTGGCACTGCAGTGCGCTAGGTGTCTCCACTCTGGCACCTGCCAAGCTATTCAAGCTGATTAAGCACAAGGCTTTCCCCTACAAGTATCTGGCTTGTAAGTGATTCAAAGTGGCATACGCCGGTATCGAGGCTGCTGCACGGAAAAACGGGTCAGATTAGGGAGCCTGTAACGAGCACATCTCACTCTCACAGTGAATGCTTTGAGCAAAAAAGTTAAACACACTACAGGTGACAAAGAGCAGCGACTAAAGAGCATAGAGTATTGGGCAGGTGCAGACATTGGCTTTGCGCTGCAGTTCCAGCGCCTGGCCAAAGAGTTGGGTGTCAAGTAGCAGAAGGCAGGCTGTACTCAATTTCTAAAGGGCCAAAGCATGCACCAGGGCTAGTCAGCCGTATGCATGCAGATTTACTGCAGGCTCAAGAACCAGGCATTAATGGGAAGATCCACGAGAGTTGGGACTGTCAAAAATCAGCCTGCCTCTGCCACCAAGTACGTGCATGAGGATGCATAGCAACCGCATACTTGACAGCATGGTGCTGTGCAAGCACACATTTTGTACTCTACCCCAGGCAAATGGTGTTCTGGTGGCAAGTGAGGGCGCAGGTGGGGGCGGGAGGGCGCGGGCGTGGGGTTCCAATGCGTGCTTGCATTTATACACGCAGGCGCCCCTCACCGCAGGCGCCCCTCACCGCACGGCGCACCCCCTGCATTGCGTGGGGCAAGCATCCAAAACTGCAAAGGCGCGCAGGGGAGTGGGCGGGGCACCGGCGGTGGCGGGTGAGGGCATGGTTAATTGGGTTGGCTGACACGCCGTGGTTTCATCTGCCAACACAGGTGGTGCACCTGACTCATTGTTCTTCCTGGAGCTGCAGCACCTAGCAAGGGCGCGCCTAGCAAGGGCGCCCCCCGCCCCTGTGTCTCTTCTGCTCTCTCCCTCTTCTACTTCCCCTCTCACACTTCCCCCCTCCTTTTAAACTCTCGAACTCCCTCTCTCTCAAATTCCCTCCCTCTCAAACTCCCTCCCTCTCTTTACTTCTTTGTTATACTCAATCCCTCCATCTCAACCTCTCTCCCTCTGTCTCTGCCTCTCTCCCATCCTCTCGTTGCTTCTGTCAACCCAAAATACTCCACTTGTTGGACATTGGCACACAGGGGCGTGGACACACACCTGATACCTGAAGTATACCTGAAGTAAAAGGTGGGGCAGCAACACAGTGCAGCAACTCGTCCACCAACTTCAGATTGCACCCACGGCGGCAAGCGTGTGACCCAACAAACAATGGGCCTTATCAGCAAAAAACAGTGTTCTCTAAAAAAGTTATGCCTCTTTTCATCATCAAGTACATGGGGCACTGCTAGTCACCCTCCTGATCCCCATTGGCTCCTTTTATACCTGTCTTGCTGTTGGAGGAGTTACACAGTGCCTTAGCTCCAGCTGGCCTTTTTCATGACTGATCTTCGACTGCCTAGGTGTTCTCTTTTCCGCGGGCATTATGGCATTATGGCACCAAAGCAAGCAACAGATGTGTAATTTGTCTGGTCACAGCTTCGACAGTTTCCAACACTCCAATTGTCACACTGACAGACTGCTGCAACCAAATCAGACTTGTGGTATGGCCATAAGAATTTGGTGTTTGAGCGAAGGGGGTTTGTGGACTGGCTGCAGGCAATGACAGTGTAAACCAAGCAGACAACAGGTTGCCTGCAAAGAGACTGTGGAGTCTCTGATACCCTTATCATTCCCTACACGTTCACTCTGTCCAGCCTGCAAACAGGCAAGGTCAGCGCTGCATGCAGCTGCTTTTAAATGCACTCACACTGGGCTGGACAGGGACTGGACGGATGAGAGGCCCTGCTACGCCTGCTGCCCCTCTTGAAGGATCTGCTCCCTGGGATATATCTTACAAGCTTGAGGTTGTAACAAACAACCTTTGCAGCATTGTGGAGACATTGCCGTCCTCACAGACCTAGCAGCCCTGGCCCTCTAATCTTCCTACCTTCTTAGCGGCCGTCCAGCCCTCAGCTTCAGCACAGTCTTTGTGGCTTGCGCTTCCTGCCTTTCAGGCCTCCCTCTTGGCCTGCTTTATGGTGGTTTCAAAGAAGTTCTTTTCTTTGAGCTTCCTTCCTTTGCTTTGGCCCTTAGGGCATAATATAGCTTGCCTTGCTTTGTTTTGAGCAACAGACCCCTGCGCTTAGCGAAATCTTTTTGGCTTGCGTTTTCTTCATTTCCTTTGAATGAGCCTGCCCTCCAGCTATTTCATTTCTCTCCAGCCTTCCTTTTGCTGCAACCCTTTAGAAAGCTCCTGTTTCCTTGCATTCCATTAAAGCAAGAAGTTCTTGCCTTTTCCTCCCATTCAATGAATCAAGAACTTGAAGTTCTTGCCGCAAGTGAGTCTGACTTATAAGTAATTACTGTGACTTGCGGGGTGCACAATCAATTTTTGAGGCCCCTCAATTTTTGCGTACCTTCCAATTGCCTTATCAAACCGTCTTTAACTTCCTTTCCGAATGCCACAAGAAACTTTGCTATTCCATCTCAGACATTACGGATTACATTTTGGCTGGTGATGACCAGCTGCACACCTATCAGCCTAACGGCCAGGCTGTCCGCATGCGGCGTTTTAAGGCTTTCAAATGTTGAGTACAAGTATCAAGTTATCCCTTGTACTTAGTAAACATGCATGTTTGTAACATCTGGTGCAAGCACCAAGTAACCACTCCATAAAACTATGAAGAGGGTTGTTAGTGGGGGCAGGAAGCTTCTAAAAAGAGTCGTGCCATGCTCTTTCTGTGCTATTTTTCAACCTTCTACCAGTTATGATTTTGGTTGCATATTTAATTGAATGAGTGTTTAGGCCTAGTGAACAAATGCATCAAAATTCCAAATTTATGTCTCATGCTGCCAAAACATGGGCACTGGCAGCATCCTCATTTTCAACTTTTAATTTCCCTCTCCTTTGCTTGGACCCTTTTTGGATCCTGCTGCTTTGGAAAGGGGCTGGCTAGTCTTGGATGCCACCGGACTCTGATACTCATTCTTAATACAAGATAACTTCCAAGAAGAAAGGGAAGAAGATATATCCTCCTGACGTCTTGAATTGTTACAAAGCATCGCAAACTGCATTGTAAAAGCCAAAGCATACCAAGTTGTTGTCATTCGACCAAAGCCAGTTCTGCTTCAAATGCCAGAGTCCTAGGACATGGTACCTGTTATCATGGCCACTGCTGTGCCTTTTCTATTACTTGGCACAAATTTGCTTATTCACAAGCCGCAATCTTGCGTAATGGGCAGGCTTGCAACGCATGGTAGACGGCCAGTCCAGCAAATGCGTCCAGCGTTGCGTACATGATCTGCACAGGCAGTAAGCAGCACATGCAGCTGGATTGCCAAGTCCTCAGGAGTCCCTCTGTCAGCAGCTACGCCTGAAGAAATCGATCAAACCAGCTTTGTGCCATGTGCTCTTCAAGGGCGCACTTGCAAGCGGGTTTCTGACATTGAACGCACAAACAATCTTACCTGCTCGTTGGAGAGGGGCCGGCGTTCCCACTGGCTGCAGCGCAAGCCTTGGGGCTTGGGCAAGTGGTGCAGGAGTGTGGTCTCTACCAGGCCAGACAGGCTGCCAGGCGTGTTGATGTCTGTTGTGACCAGCTCCCTGCAGGCGCATGCACAGCTCTGGCTCCTGCTGGGTCTTCGAAGCAGCCTCAGTGGAACCCTGTCTGGTGCAGAACTGAGGGTCACGCAACCAAATGGGCCCAGATGCCACTTTCCCAGTCGCGTGCAAAAGTGAGGGTCACGCAACCAACGGGGCCCAGATGCCACTTTCCCAGTTGGATGCAGATGTAAGGGTCACACAACCAACGAGGCCCAGATGCCACTTTCCCAGTCGCGTGCAAAAATGAGGGTCACACAACCAAGGGGGCCCAGATGCCACTTTCCCAGTAGCTTGCATAAGTCAGGGTCACGCAACCAAGGGGGCCCAGATGTCACTTTCCCAGTTGGATGCAGATGTGAGGGTCACGCAACCAACGGGGCCCAGATGCCACTTTCCCAGTCGCGTGCAAAAGTCAGGGTCACGCAACCAACGGGGCCCAGATGCCACTTTCCCAGTCGCGTGCAAAAGTGAGGGTCACGCAACCAAGGGGGCCCAGATGCCACTCTCCCAGTCGCGTGCAAAAGTGAGGGTCACGCAACCAAGGGGGCCCAGATGCCACCTTGCATTGGGACCTAGATGGCACGTTAAAAATACAGAGCATGGGTTGCATGCAGAGCTATAGATTCTGTGTCCTGCATCCTGGCATAGCGGCACACGCGCGAGTGCTGACAGCATGCAGTATCTCTATGTCTTGGCAGGCCACCCCCTCATCCTTGCATTCCTTGTAATCCTTGGCAGTCTTGGCCCCTTATTCTTGCAATCCTTGGCATCCTTGGCAGGCTACCCACTGACTCTGACCTGTGAGCAAAGCATCGCGTCTGGGCAAGCTCTGCCAAATCCAGGCGGCCACCTAATTCCCAGCCTGCATGGCAAAGTGCAGGTAACGTTTGCGTTAAGGCTCAAACATGTACCACTATCTTGTTGTAAGTCATGCTTGTGGAGTTTCCCTTACTGCGTGCTGCCAGCTTCATGCATGCTGTCAATCATCTGGTAAGCAGACTGGTAGGCAGACTCCAACTTTTGATGGCATTGCAGCGTCGCTCACTGGATGCACGTCCTGGCCTCTTGCGTGCTGTTGCTGGATGGCTTCTGCTGTATGGAGTAGAGCCAAGATTGCATGCATAAGGAGGGAGGACGGCAACAACTTTGCGACACCAGGCGCACACTTGCACATTAGCACGGAATTCCTGTGATTTGTTTCATGCTGAATACGACACACACAGTAGCACCTACCAAAGTCTGTCTTTAACTTGGCTGCATCACCAGCAAGGTTAACACCAACCTGTGTGTATGCGGGTACATGCCAGTGCATGAGGGTGCGCGTGTGTGCATCAGCATGTGGTGGCGTGCTTGTGCACGAGCATGCGGTGGCGTGTGTGCATCAGCATGTGGTGGCGTGCTTGTGCATCAGCATGCGGTGGCGTGTGTGCATCCGCATGTGGTGGCGTGCTTGTGCACGAGCAGGTTATTGAAATGGTCACATTGTTGTCTTTCAGACATGCTCATGCAATGCTCGCTGTCCAACACAGGCAAAGGCCCAGGACCCAGCCACCACATAAGTACTTACTGAGGTGTGACCTCCCTCAACAAGGACCACACTCTTGTCATATTAAGTTTATTAATGGCGTGTAACAGCAATGCTCGCTGTCCAACACAGGCAAAGGCATGTACTACTTCTCAGGCCCTGTAACCTTATTGTGAGCTGGCTCAATAGCAGCAGCCCACATTTTTTGCAAACGGTAGGATTGTAGGATCAAGTGGATGGGCGCACACATGCACACTCGTGGTTACATGCATGCATGCACAAGCAAGCAAAGCACGTGCGCACCACCTTTTTGGGTCTGTCTGCCTCCAGAAGCATGCGCAGGCACAGAGGCAGGCGGCTCAGCCCTGCAACGTGCAGCAGCAGGCAGCGACTGCGAGCCCCTAACGCTCGAAGGGCCCCCATCGGCTTTGCTGTCCCCTCAGGCAGCTGGCATGGCCCGTGCTGCGTGCTCACTATCGAACCTGCGCCCCCTGCCTGGTCTGCAGCGCATGGTGCCGCCCCCGCTGCCGCACCATGACCTTGGCGCGCAGCAGGACCAGCTCCTGCTCCTGCTGCGGGCAGTGTCACTGCAGAGCTGCCTGCGGCACCGCCACTGCCTCCCTGGCCGCCACTCCTCTCGCTTTGCGGGCCGACTGCCCGGCTGGCACTCCCCCCGTATGACAGAGCGCTGTGGCTGCACGCCCCCGTGCCTGAGCTGCATGCGCCTGTGCCCAAGCTGCACGCGCCCGTGCCCAAGCTGCATGCGCCAGCTGAGGACCGATCGGCCCTCGTTTCAAAGGCGATCTGAATGAGGGCTGTCTTCCGTGGGGGCACCCCCAAGGTGAAGGTCGTCCACCATTCTGCATAGGTCATGCGCAGAATAGCACCACCACCATTCTGCAGGGGGCATACAGGTGCACGATCTTGCAGACAGGGCAACCCACCTCCACGCACTTAGGGCGAGGTGGGGCCGCGGTGCGGCCACCGCCACATACTCTCCCCTGAGAGTGTCAATGACTTTCGGCGTTGGGAAGCAGGGCAGAAGGGCATGATGCTGACTTCCAATGGGTGGTGTGCAAAGGCGAGGGCTACGTGTATACATGGATGGTGTACAGAGCGCTAAGGGAGCAGCGCAAAGGAGGAGCACCGAGCTTCTCTGAATCTCCCCATGAGAGAGTGTCTGTTGCCATGAGACTCTCACTGAGGGGGTGTCTGACAATGGGACTCTCACTGAGGGGGTGTCTGACAATGGGACTCTCACTGAGGGGGTGTCTGGCAATGAGAATTTCAATGGAAGTGTGCCTGACAATAAGACTCCTTAAGAGAGGATTCTGACAATGAGACTCCTAACAGGAGGTTGCTGAATTGGGGCTCCCAATACGACAGCGCCTTGCGAACCACAGGAGCAAGGCTTTTTGATCGGTGCTTCGCTGTGGCATTCAGAGGAGCATCCATTGGTGCTTTGCCGTGACAACCAGACAGGCATCAATTGGTGCCTTGCAGTGGCAACCAGACGGGCATGCCCATGCTGCTCATATACACACATGGCACATGTATGGTAGCACGCACAGCGGCTCATAGCACATAATATGCCGTCTAAGCATGCAGCAAACACACACAAGCTCGCACACACGTGAGCGTACACACAACCATGCACAGGCAAACACACACACACCTAGATCAAGGCTGACAAGCTCGGGGTCAGTGTTCATGAGCTGCGCTACCTGCCATGCAATGTCCACCTCTGTCCCTGCGTACATGACCTACAAGAAATAGGAGGGGCAAGACCTTGCTAATTGCATGCATGATGCAACGCCAGCCTCTGTCCATGCATGCACAGAATGCGGGAAACAAAAGAGCAAAGCCGTGCTGTACCATCCTCTGTCCCTGAAGACGCAGCCTGCAACAAGCAAGGCAAAAAAGCAGCATGAGCAAGGCGTCCGCCCCTTTTGAAGCAGCAACATTCCAACCTTGCATACGGTGCGCCTCTGCGCGCTGTGAGCAGTGCAAACAAAACCTACGCAGGGCTCCACATGGTCCCTGCAATGTATGTGTGTGTGTGTGTCATTTGGTGCCCACCCCAAAGGATGGCCTTGGGAACCCAGAGGGTGCATGCAAACCATCTCTGCAGTGCACCTTTCCCAGAGACACACCACGTGGTGTGCCCGCTTCAGAGGGTGCATGCCTGTACGCACCTCCCCATAGAAGCGCAGCTCAGGCAGACCACTGCGTTGCAGCGCTACCAGCCTGTCCCCTCCCTCCTGCACTGCGCTGCACCCAGCTGCGCGCAGGCCCGAGCGCGGCCTAGCCTGCGCTCGCGCCTCTTCCCTGCCGCCGCCCACACCGACGGTGCCAGCAACAGCCCTGGCGCCAGACAGGCCCTGGGGCGCAGTGTGCGCGTGCGTATCGGGGCAGTTCTCGTTGCTGGGTCGATGGCAGAGCCTTTTGTCGGGCCCGTGTGGAGTTTTGACATTTGGAGCCGGGGGTGGGTTGGGGTGAGGGGTCAGCGAGGGCGGCAAGAGGCGCCTCTTGTGAGCTGCTGGAGCCGGGTGTGCAGCTGCCGCTGGCGCTGGCACGGACGGAGCTGCTGCGGGCGCTGTCAAATGTGTTAGGACGTGGTCTGTATGGGCAGGCGTGGGCACGTGTGCTGGAGCTGGCGCTTGCATGCTCGCTGACACTGCTCGGATCTGGTGGGCTATCAGGCCAATGAACAGCTTTGGATCGTCATTGCATGAGGATGGGCCAGCAGGCTCCAGTGAGCAGCTGCGCACGCACGCACAACGCCCTGCAATTGCAGGTTTCAATAGAGGAGACTTGGGCATCATCTGTCTGCAAGGACGGGCGTGCAGCAAGCGTAAGGCCAGAAGTCTTCGAGCAAAGCAGGCACAAATAGTGCTGCCCCTATGATAAAACCCACTGATTCATTGATTTTGAATCATTCTCTGAGAGGCCTCAAGGAGCCTGTTTGAATTCAGACAACGACATAAGATCTTCTCATGCCTAGTTGCATAGCGCTGTAGTGCTAGTTATGAGAGCGTGTGTTTGATCCTACTGGCAGAGCACGCAACAGTTGACTGTTTTCCTTCCCCTCACCGATGCAAATGATTGCCCTGGCACTGCTTGTGGGCAAGGGTTTAAGTAAGTTGCTCAGTGTCTCCTAAGTAGATGGCTAGCAATACCTTGGCCCTGTGTGGCCTTTTCCTCATGTGAGAGTTTCGGATAATTTAAGATATTATTTATATAACTATAATGAACAAGTCTAATGGTATATGCGACCATAGAATGCATTAAATTTCAACAGCTTACACGATGCAGAAACATTCTGTGTAGTTTCGACATTAATCAAAAGGTTTGAAAATGGAGTTTCGGCTCCCCTGTCAAGCCCACCCAGACATGGAGCTCCCCTATGGAGGTGAGGCTTGACAGGGGAGAATGGCAACGGGTTGAAGCTGCATCGTGGAGCATCCTGGGTCAGGGGCGGGCCGTCATGGCTGAGGGTGAGGACTCCCTCACACCTGGCTGCCGTTGGAAGGGCCTGCTGGTTGGCAAGCCCAAGGAAAAGTCTGTTACCAGGCAGGCCCTCGCAGGCTACCGTGTGGCCTCTGGGCAGCGGGGCCCTGACCTGGCCTCCCCTCTTTACCTCATGGTGGGTGAAACGGGCTCCCCACCCCTTTTGCACTTAGGTGGTGATGGTGGTCATCCACCAAAAGCCAGCCATCAGCCGGCGGCGCAGGCCCCTGGGGTTGAGGCAGCGGGTCCCAGCGAGCAGGAGGCGGGTGCCACTGCTTCACATGGCTGTGATGGTGATGGGGCTCCGCCAAGTCCCAAGCGCCGGCGTAGGCTCAGGCGCGAGCGACCTGGCCAGACTGGACCTGGGTGCAGCCGCAACGGGAAGCCCTGCACAGCATCGGGCAATGGCTTCCCGTTGCAGTGCAGGGACCTGCCGTATATGTGTTGACGCACTTGTACATCGTGAACTAGGCTTCAAAATTGTGAAGGTTTGTTTTCTATACAGCCTCTGGACGTATGTAACCCTCACTCATCAGGTCAGAACTAACCTTCTGTGTATTTTATGAGTAACTCAGTTCTGCTGCCTGGGGCGTCTGAGTTGTCAGTTGCTCAATATGGAAGATATGTTGTTGATGATTTGGCTATTTTTCAAAGCTTATGAATTTAAAATTCAAAATGACACGACGAGCTCAATTTCCCCCTTCATTACTCCTATACAAGGGTGCGTTTCCAACCAGTTGCGGGTAATTCAGAAATAGAATTTGAATTACCCACGAATGAATTTCTATTTCTGAAATTACCCATTACCCAGGGTGTTGGAAACGCACCCTAATTTAACGTAAACGTACCCTAACCTCCATGAACTCCATGTTTTGTACGAGTAGGCAATCACACTTCCTGATTGAATGCCCTTTTTTATAAGATTCTTGAGCTTGTAAGTTACAATTGCAATCCTTAATTGCCCATATTTGGTTGGTGCAGACAGCTACATGACCCTTGAGTGCTCGCCTCCAACACACTGCTTCCTCCAAGTGTGTTAATGTTCAGTTGCTCTTTCAGCCCTGATGCAGAAGAAAATTTAATTTTTTTTGTTGTCATCCTGATGATCCCCAGATTGCGCTCCAGCTGAAAGTGCGATGCGCAGTAAGTCATGACTGATCAGTAAATCTCCAACGTTGGAGCAATGTTGATCAACTACTACAGCTATCGCAGTATTTAAGGCACTCTTAGCGTGCATGTTCGCAGTGGGAAGTGCCTTGCACCCCCCCCTCATGAAACAGTCCACTCATGGCCATGCCTTTGGGGAACACGACGCAATTGTGCAAAATCGTGTCATCAGAATCCAGTGTGGGTAGAGTTGGTTCCTAAGAAGAAGCTTCTGCAGCTACAAAATGTGAGCATGTGGGTGAGAGAGAGAGGGAGGGAGCTCCTTCGAGAGAGGTTTGTGTGAGAGGTCTTACATTTGGCAACAGATCACCAAAAGTTAGTGCAAGCTACTTTCCAGGAAAAGACAAACTACGCAGACAGTGAAAAACACTGCCTGCAACAATAGAGAACAGCTGGATACTATCCAGTGGTTAGTATCATGTTTTTGTATCCAAGGACAGGTGGGCCGCGCAAGGGGAAAGGGGGTGGGAAAACCCGAAACACAAAATTCAACCGTGTTGACTGTGAAGAGCGTATTGGGTCTCCTCGCGCCTGACCTGCAGCTCAGGCGGCACAAGCACCAATCCACTTTACCCAGCACTCGCAGCCCGCTTCACTGCGAATGCTCCATAAGCGCCTCCGTCAATAGCTCGTTCTCGTCTTGCGTGAAGCTCGTTCCACCTGTCGCCCCCTCCTGCCCACCCAGCTGCCCCCTCGCTTGACCCCCCCGGCCAAACTTGTCTGGAGGCGCAGCGGTCTTTCCACCCTGGTCATTACCGTTGCCTTTGGAGCTTGCCGCCTGAGGCACAGGCGCTGCTGGACCGGTCAACTTGGGCTGAGGGCCAGGCTCGCTCAGAATTTCATGGGCCTGCGCACGCGCCCGTACGCGGCAGGGCAAGCATGAGCGCGCCCCGCGGGCATCGCGAGCAGTGCAGGCGTGTGCGTGACAGGGGTGCCACGCAGCATCCCGCGCGGTTTTGCCACATGGGGCTGGCGGTGCAAGGAAACATGCACACACCCTCTCATTAGCAGGCGTGCCAGGTAGCATTCAATTGCCTCTTGTTTCAGGCTGCTTGGCGCTCTGCACAGGAGCAGCCACACACGCTGCATACACCTGACAAGGGCCCTCTAAGGCATTGAGCTGCGCCCCGCAGGGACAGGAGCCGGGCCAGCTTCGCGTATGCAAGCACGCCAAGCATGCACGCCGCGGAAGGGACGGGGTGCGCACGCAAGCAGCTGGGCGCCAGGACACATATGCATGCACCGGCCTGCCATGCGCACCAAAGCAGCGGCGCCAACTGCAGCAGCAGCAGCAGCAGCAGCAGCGGCGGCGGCGGCGGTAACTGCAGCAGCAGGAGCAGCAGCAGCTGCCGCACCTGTGCCAGGAGTTCTTGTGTAGTGGCCTCTGCAGATGCCACTGCGGCTTTCATGGCCTGTAGGCTCTGCGCACCACCCTGCACGCAGCAAGGTTGGAAGCCAGAGGATGATAGGCTGCAAAAATGTCTGAACCCAGGACGGTTGGCTCATGGTTTGTGGCGGGCCACTGCCTGCGCGCAGAAAGGAGTCTTTTGTGGCGGGCCACTGCCTGCACGTAGAAAGGAGTCTTTTGTGGCTGGTCACTACCTGCAGGTAGATAGGATTCTTTTGTGGCTCGCAGGCTCTGCATCCCACCCTGAACGCAGCAAGACCTTGCAAATACACACTGGCACAGGCTCAGGCACCCGCCTGTAAGGGACATAGGCAACAGGCATAGCCTTGCCGACGCAAAGCAAGCAAAGCAAGCAAAGGCTCAGGTCAGCACACGCAGGGGGGGGGGCCCTTCCCGCCTTTGTGTGCATTGCCAACCTCGGTGCAGGAGGCACAGACACGTCCTGTCACACTCTGCAGAGCGCGTAGCAAGGCTTACCCTGGAACATTTCAGGGATTGCAATGAGAGCAGAGGGGTGGCAATCAGGGAGCAGCCTGCTAGCGCTGCTGCAGCCAAGCACGTCGATGTAAAGCGCGTGGCATTTGCAATCTCAGGCTTGCTGTGGAATGGAACAAGGTAACAAACCCGACAAAGATACCAGCCTGCATGATGACGCAATGTTTCATCATTGATGACTGAACAATGTGCAATGGAATATCTGATCCTGCGCGCAAGACCGCCAATTGAGCGCAAGCCCACCAATGTCTGCAAAAGTCTGCCAAAACTTGAGCAAAAGCGTGCTGTTGATGAGGCACAACCCCGTCATTTTGAGAAGGCCTGCCACATGGGCGCGAGCCCGTCACACACGCTCTGCGGGATCAGAGAAATCCTTTTGGGTTCAAAGCTATGGAGGTGGGGCCACTAAGCTGGTGGCAGCAACGCTGGGGTGGCGAGGCTGGAGTGGCAACGCTGGGGTGGCGGCAGCCCCCCGGAGCCTCTGCACCCCTGCACTCACTCTGGGATCAGGGCTTTTTGTGAAGGCAGTGCTGGTGGTGGTGTCCCGGGACTGTGTGTGGCCAAAGGGGCGCGCGCAGCCGCGCTTCTTGGTCTGTGGGCACACAAGAGGTGTGCGGATGCACAGTGTGTGTGTGTGTGTGTGCGCATGCGAGTGTTTGCAAGTGTAAGCACACTTTCGAGTGTGAGCGTGTTTGTGAGTGTGTGCGTTTGCAAGGGTGTGCATGCATTTTCCGCCCAGGGTAGGCAGGGCCACGCCTCCTGGCCTGTGGGTGCAGAAGCAACAAAAGGTGCATGTGTTGCAGCGTTGCTGCATTGCATGCCCGTGCACAAAGAGGCACCTTTGCATGATGCACGCACACAGGCACACCTGCTCACACATGCGCAAACTATGGTGCTCTGTCGCGCATGGGCCAATGAGTGCACATCTGAGCCACATGCCCCTCGCCCTCAGCCCAATTGTCCGAGACATCCGTAAAACGACGCAGCCCTGGATACCTTGCAAAGCCGATGGCATATCTTGCAGAAGCAATGCATGCCGCTGCCAACGGCTCGAGTTGTGTGACGCGTCCATGCCATGACGCACGGCCTAGCCTCGTGCGCGATGTCAAGCTCCAAGCACCTTGCAGAGGAGCTGCCGGCCATTGTCCACGTGCCAAGTAGGCAACATGCACGCTCATCGCACACACACACACGCACACGCGCACACACACCCATACACACTCAAACAGATGGCACACACTGAGGGACCAAGCTGCCGTTGGCGGCGCTGCGTGGCCGAGAGCCCACACGCTGGAGAACAAATCTCTTGCGTGTCAGCGGCATTGAGTAAGCAGGCCCTGACTGCTGCCTTGGCAATCTGAGGCTGTGCTGGTGCGCACCAGAGTGGGTGCTTGGCAGACTTAGCAAAAGGTAAGGTTTAGCCTAAAAGTAGTCTCATGTACACACCCTCCGCCCAGCACGAGCCACTCTCGTTCTATCAAAGTGTGGGCCAAGTCATAATGATGCACATGCAACAGCTGCACAAGCACCTCTGGCGTGCGCACGCGATCGCTCCTGGCCAAATCATAATGATGCACGCAGCCCTTGCACAGGGCGCGCCTCATGTGTGCATGCGAGACTGTTCTTGGGGCGCCCTGAGAGGGAGGCCACCACGCGCAGCTGCCCTGCATCCCTGAGCACAAAGCGAGAGAGGCGGCCACGCACTTCGCACCTGGGGCATGTAGGCAGTGATGCCCTGGTGGGGCGCGATGTGGACAGCGCCCAGTTGTGCCATTAGCTCAGCCTGCATTTTCACGCACCCATAACACGCCATCAGCTGTGTCTGCATTTGCACGCACGCATGGCGCTCCATCGCTGAGACTGCATTTGCACGCACGCATGGCGTGGCTGGAGGGGGTGAATGAACCCATGTGCGCTTATAATATCATGCGATAAAAAGGACTTAGTTGTCAGGGGGGTAACGTGCTGTGAGGGTGCAGTTCTTTGTGCTCACGTCAGGGGACAGCTTGTTGGATTGCACATGCACATGCAATAGCTCCAAGAGTTAGAACAGCTCCTTGCATTGCAGCTGTGCGGGGGTCATGCTGGGTACTGCTCGCTGGTGTGCACATGCCCTGGCACTAGCTTGCACATGCCCCACATGCCTTGGCCACATGACTCATCAAGCAGGGTGGGGCAGGTGGGCCTGCTGGTTGGCCCTCACTCTGATTTTGAAGCTCCCATACAGGGAAGGCCCAAGGGGTATGCGGTGTAGCAGGTCGCAGACCAAAAACTAGGTGTGGGGCCAGGCAACAAGGCCATGGAGCTCTGGTGCCTCTTTGCCGCTCATCAGGCTCGAAACTCAGCTCCATCCCGCTCATCAAGCTAAGAGTCTGGACAGCTCTATGCTGCTCATCAGGTTTGGAAGCCAGATCAGGACATGACAGCAAGTGCGTGTATGCACACAACACAAGCACGCGAGCACAAGCACGCACCCAGCGCTCGCACGGACGTGTTGAGGCAGGCACAAACGCGGCGCATGCACACTTGCTACTCTGTCCTGGGCTGGCATAACCCATCCTCATGCACCCCGCACCTCCGCCTCCTGCTCCAGCCTGACCCTGCCGGGCGAGTGCTGCGATGCGCGTGGCTCGTGCAGCGGCACCGCACGCGGCTTGGCCACAAACAGCGGCTTGGGCGGACTGCCTGTTTTGGGCGCTCCGGACGGCGCCGCGCGCGGCCTGGCTGGGGAGGCGCCTTTGGGTGGCGACCCTAATGAGGCGCCCAGGCCAGCACCCCCTGAACCTGTCTGGGCAGACAGTCCGCGGCTCGGGGCAGCGAGCGGCGCTGCTGGGGCAAGGGAGGGGGGGGCTGGCGGGGCGGCAACAAGGCCTTGGGTAGGACCTGTGGTGTACAGCCGGTGCTGGGGGGTGCCCTCCCAGGTGCCTGCACCCCCTACGCGTGCGCGCAAGCATTTTCATGGAAGGATAGGTGCTCAACCCCTGGGCTGCTGCAGGCATGCGCTTCGCCTCAGGCGACATGGTAAGGTGCACAAGCATGCGCGTGCTGCATTCTGCGCAACAGGGTGAGGTGCACAAGCATGCGCATGCTGCAATCTGCGCAACAGGGTGAGGTGTACGACAGTGGGCACACACATGAGGATGGGTGATGGCCCAATGGGCTTGCTTCTGCTGTTCTGCAGACCCTGTGCGCCAAACCCCTGCCAGGGCAAGTGCAGCGCTAGTTGTCAGCTCAGCGGATATGCACAGGCTGCCCATGCTCATTGCAACGCAAGCACGCTAGAGTGGCGCGCCTGGGCTGCTGGGACGGCACAGACACAATCACACAGATGCACCATCACACAGAGGCGCATTCACACAGAGGCACATTCACACCATCACACAGAGGCACATGCACACAGTCATACAGAGGCACAATCACATCATCACACAGAGGCACATTCACACAGAGGCACAATCACACAAAAGCAGCACAGACACAATCACACAGAGGCACATCCAGTGCAGTGCACCCGGGGCTGCAGCAGTGCAAGCACGCCGGTGTGGCTTGCCTGGGCTGCTGGGATGCAGCAACACATGCAAAACAGCACAGCGCGGTGCGCCTGGGCTGCTGGGATGCAGCAACACACGCAAAACAGCACAGCACGGCGCGCCTGGGCTGCTGGGATGCAGCAACACACGCAAAACAGCACAGCGCGGCGCGCCTGGGCTGCTGGGATGCAGCAACACACGCGAAACAGCACAGCGCGGCGCACCTGGGCTGCTGGGATGCAGCAACACACGCAAAACAGCACAGCGCAGTGCGCCTGGGCTGCTGGGATGCAGCAACACACGCAAAACAGCACGGCGCGGCGCACCTGGGATGCTGGGCTGCAGCACAGGGCTGGTGCTTGACAACAGGCGGGCCGAGCGTGAGGCAGCTGGGATCCTGTGTACATGTGTGTTCATGTGTGTTCATGTGTGTACATGTGTGTTCATGTGTGTACATGTGTGTTCATGTGTATTCATGTGTGTACATGTGTGTTCATGTGTGTTCATGTGTGTACATGTGTGTTCATGTGTATGTTTGTGTGCTTGTATAAATGCACGCATTCAGGCAGGTGTGCGGACATGGGAACGCATGAGTGCGTGCACGTATGTATGTGTGCGCACAAGTGTATGTGTGTTTGTTGGCCCTGGCAGTCGCATATGGCACGTAGCACGCGGCAGGGCAGATGCGTGCACTCACACATCATTTGAAATTGCGCGGCATACGGCTGTTTGTTTGCAAGGGAGGATTTGTACAGGCTGGCGTGGTTTATCATGGACTGGCTGCAAGCTCCACAGCCTGGAAAAGCATACCATTGCTGCTAACTAGTTGGCTTTTGTTGCCGTGCAGTCCGCAAGCCCGAAGCCTTGCACGCTCTCACGCCAACATTTTTGTTGTGCATCCCCACAAACCTTAACCACCTGCCCCCCATTCTATACCAATGCGCCCTTGCGCTTGCACTTCCGCTCATTTGCGCTTGCACTTGCACACGCTTGCACTTGCACATGCTTGCACTGGCACCAACACATGCTTGCGCTTGCACCAACATACGCTTGCACCTGACGGATCAATACAGCATGTCGCAGTCTATGTGCACAGGTCCACGTGTTTGCTACGCGCACACGCATGCACACACTCACACACACACCTGTGCGATGGCCCCGAGGCGTATACGGGCACCATGGTCGGTGGCGTTTTTGGGCGCGGCAGCAGGGCCTCGGGCAGCACTGCACCCGGCTGGTACAGCAGCCCATTGTCCTTCTCCTTAGTTCCCGCGATGGCACGCACGGATCGTGGGATGTCCCGCTTCTGGCCCACGCCGCGCTGCGGGGCGAGCGCATGTATGGCACCCAAGCGCACGCAGCGGCATGAATACCACACTGCATGCGAAGGCCAACGGGGCACAAACACACATGCATGCACACTCACATGCACACACATAACATACGGCTCTCATTCCTGCACCAGTTCTCCCTGAGCACCGCGACCGCTTCCAGGACCACTTACTAGCAGAAGGGTGATGCCCATGCATGCCCAGGACCACCTGCTAGCGGCAGGGTGATGCTCCTACATGCCCAGGACCCGACCTGCGTCTTTTCTGGCGAGCTGGATTTCGTGCTTTTGTGATGCCCTTCCCTGCCCAGGGTTCCCTTCCCTGCCCAGGGTTGTTTTCCTGCCCAGGGTTTGCCCCTCCCTGCCCTTCCCTGCCCTGGGTTGTTCCCTGCCCAGGGTTGCTTTTGTGATACCCTTCCCTGCCCAGGGTCGTGCACACAACCCTCATCAAAGCGGTGAGCCATGTGACCTGCACATGGCTGCGCGGCGACGAGTGTGGCAGGCGGCAGGCACCCACCTGCTGGCGATGCAATGAGAGTGACATCGGGTCCCGTGCATTTGTCGCTGTGATGATGGGCATGGGCTCTGCCAGGGCCGCCCCTCCAGCCGACCTGCACACGATAACCAGGCATGCAGGCGAGCATGAGTGAGCGTGCGTGTGCACACGTGTGTGCATGCATGTTTGGGTGCTTGTATGTGTATTTCAAATACAGTATTTGTGTGAATGTACATGCAAACACGCACGCTTGTGCTCGTGTGCACGACACGAAGGCTCACAATCAACAAGTTAAACGCCATCCTACACCGCAGAAGCCATCGCGTGAACAGCAACAATAAAATTTGAGCACACTCGTTGCTCCAAGGACGCCAGCAGCCCCAGGAGCGTTGCCCTGGTGTCAATCGGCAATGGTGGCAATTGAGGGCAATAAACCATCTGCCAAACTTGCCACCTGCCTTAACAGCAGCCCCGTCATACCCGCTGGGGGCGGCTGAGGCATTTCCACACCATTCGGACCCAGTTTTGTGTAGACAATTTGTTGCCCAACAATCAAGCAAAACAAACAACCAGAGGAGTGCCTCCGACTCACTTGGCAAGCTCAGAAGTCGGGCGGGCAATCGTGCGCGCCAGGTCAGTCGTGACCGCGGGTATGAGGGCCGCAGCTGCGTCCGCGCTGACGGGTGCCGTCTTCATCAGGAACACCGGCTGCAGCCGCCGGAGTATTACGTGCATGCGCTTGGTGCAGGCGTCTGCAGACCAGCCCACATGGTGCGACGCAGCTGCTGCAAGCGCATGTCCATGCAACCTGCTGCGTGCGCTGTTGTCTTTTGCTGCGTGCACCGTCTTCACCAAGAACATTGGCAGTGCCCGTAGGGGCATGCCAAGTGTGCGCCCACAGGAGGGTCAAGTGCGGACGTGTGTACGAAGTGCGTACACGCGCCCGCAGTGACCTGGCGGCCCGCTACTCTGTGCTTGCTTGACGCACGGATTTGTGCAGCGCAGAGACTTGCACGCCGGCCAAAGTCCTTGCAGGAGTGGGCTTTTGCCCAAAGAGGGCACTCGTACGCGCCAGGCTATAGGCCACAAAGAGGGCCAGCTAGTGCCCCTGCACAGTGTGTCACCCCACTCAATCGGGCACGGACAGCTTTGACAGTTTCATGCTGGCTGCCCTCATCCGAGGACACGCGCACGCGCTCACCTGGGAGCGCATGCGCAGGTAGTAGTCGCGGGTGATGTTCGGATTTGCTCTGCGGATGGCGGGCGGGATGTTGTCCAGCGCGCCAATGCGGTCGTTCTCGTTGGCCAGCTCAGCGACCTCCTTGAACCAGGACTGGATGAGCAACTTGTAGCTGACCTGCAAGCGTGCACACGCACGTGCCAGGGTCCTGCGCAGCTGCTGGTGATCATGGGCAGCTGAGTGGTCTCCAAGGCAGCATAGTGGAGGCGCTGGTTCCTTCACAGCGCCATTGGCTCCATCAGTGTTTTGTTGGACAGTCCCAAAATGCTGGACCTGCATCCAATGCTGGACTTGTACCCAATGCACGCCATGGATATGCATGCCTAGGGAAGCTTGTGAAAGCAGAGGGAAATGTTTGTTATGTACTGTGTGGCCTGTTCAGGCCATGCGCCAGAGGCATTTTTTTTGTATTGTGTGTATCCACTGTGTGGCCTGTTCAGGCCATGTGCTAGCACCAGATTTTTTGTCAGAGGCAAATTGGTCCGCGGAAATGTATTTGGTTCTAGCATATGGCTTAAACAAGCCATGGTACAAAGCATTTCCCTTGGCATTCACAAGCCTTCCTTGGCATGCAATACATGGTCTGCATTGGGCACAAGTTCAGCCCTTGGGACTCAATCGTAGAAAGCTTTCGATGGCAGATGTGAGATGGGCAGGGCTGGGATTGAGGCCCCGCACACAGGGTTAGCCAAGTAGTCTCCATGGCAGATGAGAAATGGGGTTGACTGGGATGGAGGCCACGCGCGCAATTGTGTAATTATACACATAAACAAACATGTATATACACAGGAGCGACTGAGCGCGTGCCCTGCCCTTTTTTTGCGCACTGCAAGTCACCAAATGGACCACAGGGCTATAGCTACCACGAGGGTGCTTGCAGCAGACGGATTAGAGAGAGGGCACCTGCCCCTGGCACGTGCAAGAGCTCTCACTCACATCCATACGCGCGCAAGGACTCACTCACATCCATACGTGCCCAAGGACTCACTCACATCCATACGCGCCCAAGCGCTCACTCACATCCATACGCGCCCAAGGACTCACTCACATCCATACGCGCCCAAGGACTCACTCACATCCATGCGTGTGCAAGAGCTCACTCACATCCATACGTGCCCTAGGACTCACTCCATCCATGCGTGTGCAAGAGCTCACTCACATCCATACGTGCCCTAGGACTCACTCACATCCATGCGTGTGCAAGAGCTCACTCACATCCATGCGCTGCCGCCCAGAGCACGTCTTCCCAGTGAGGGCGCACATGAATGGGTTGTCGTCCCATGTGATGCGTGTGCTGTCATCATGGCGCGTGGGGTCCTGCAGGTCAGCCGTCAGTGAGCAGGTCAGTTGCCTGTGAGCAGGTCTGCCCCAATGAGCAGATCAAAGCTGATGAGCAGGTCAGCTGCCGGTGAGCAGGTCAGCTGCCAGTGAGCAGGTCAGTTGCCCGTGAGCAGCGCTGTGAAGCAAGTGCAATGAGAGCAGGCTTGCGCCCTGGACTCTGGAGCGTGCTTGCTTCAAATGCAGTAGAGCACTGGCGTCTTGCCCCTTTCTAAAATGGAATACATGGAAAATTGCTACTCTATCCCAAAGAGCTGGCGCCCTGCCGCTCACCACAATGGAGGACATGGCAGATTGCCACACTTTTTGAAAGAGCTGGCGCCCTGCCGCTCACCACACCTGAGCACTGGCACACTGCCACTCACCACACTGGAGCACTGGGCGCTTTTCCACACCACACTGGCTCACCAGCACTTTGCCACACCATTGCAAAGGACTGGCGCCCTGCCACTCACCATAATAGAGTACTGGCGGTGAGGCATCTCCCGCTGCATGGAGGGCGAGCGGTCAATAGCAAACACAGTCCGGTCCAGCCGCAGGGTGTTGCAGTACATCAGCCAAATCCTGCACAGGTGGACAGTGCGTGCGAGCAGGAGCTGCTGCAGGGTGTTGCGGTACAGCAGCCAAATCCTGCACAGGTAGACAGCGCGTGCGAGCAGGAGCTGCCGCAGGGTGTTGCGATTCAGCAGCCAGGAGCTGCCGCAGGGTGCTGCGGCACATCTGCCAAATCCTGCACAGGTGGACAGAGGGTGCAAACATGAGCTTCTGCAAGGGCCACACGTAGCCATGCAAAGCTGCAGCTGGACTACGAATGGCACCCCATCTGGCAGCAGGCATCCTCTTGGCCACGTCCACGTGGCCCACAACCACGTGGCTCTGATGCCTTCACTGCACCAGGGAACTGCGATCTCTCAAGCCACCGGCTGCGGCCAGGAAGTGCACACCTCACTGGCTCTAACACCGGCAGGGCAAAGAGACAGGCCCACATGCCTGCCCACCCAATGCACCCAAAAGAAGTGTTGTGCCTGTTGTGGGCACACAGGCCGGGCCCCCAGTGGACGCCTACAAAATAATCTGCTGCTCGTTTGCACCTAGCCCGAGCCCTGGCCGGCAGTGGTGCACCCGACGTACAGCCAGGGCATCCAGCATCCAGCCACACGGGGGTAAGCCTGGCTCCTGGTCTTGTCTGTTTATCACTCACAACCCTAACTGAGCCTTTCCCCCACCCCAGTCTCCTTGCCAGCCTTCCCATATCACACCCATGAGCTTGCCCATCCCGTATGCCTGCGCGGCCTCACACCTGTTTTGGGCATCCAGCTTGAAGTACAGCTCCATGCGCGCCACAGACACTTTGCCTGATGTCGTGTCCCTCAGATGGTTGACCACCGCCTCACATTGGGAGGTCAGGCGCTCAACCACCACGCTGCCCTCGGGCAGCACCTGCGCATATGCATAAGGGAGTGTGAGCTCAGATTCGAGCCTCCTCCTCCAGGGCTCCATCAATTCAGGGGGCTGCCGCAGTCACAGGCGATGATGAGGTGCAGGCGAGCAAGGCTAGCAGGAGACGCCTCTTGCCTGTATGGCCACCCTGCATGGAGTCTTTCGTAGAGAGGGGGAAGGCAATCACTGGGAACACCCAAACATGCTCGCAAGAAGGTCTGGACGAGCCTTGGCCATGGCTGGTGCAGGGTGTGAATCCCAATGAAACACAGCTGTGCATACAAGTTGTGCGCACATAATTTGCACACATAGAAGCGCACACAAGAGCGCACGCACGCACACAAGCAAGCCGACGCAAGCATGAACGCACAAAAATGTGCGCGCACCTGGTGGGAGTTCAACCAAAAATTGGCGTGCTCAAAGCTGGCGATGCGGCTTGACAGCGGCTTGGACTGATCCGACAGCACATTCCGATTGGTGCGGCGCTCACACACGCATGCGGTTGGGCTCCAGATGGCCCTGCCATGGTGTGAGGTCGATTTGTCACGGCGTGAGATCAGAATGCGACAACGGCATGGTGTGGGACATTGAACCCAGCAGGGCTTGAGAATAAGTTAGGCAGTCAGCTGCTGGCGTCAACAGGTCATGATGGCACATAAGTTAGGGGCAGGCCATCCACAACTCTGCAACATGAGGGGTTCCTGATCTCCACAAGGACGGACTCTAGGTTGGAAGTGCCACTCCATGCTGAGCCCTAACCTTTGAACCTCAAGGCATCCTCTGTCTAAACCAACACTGATTTTTATGATCTGTGAGGCAACATTTCCTAGGAGCCCTAACAAAGTTGCTGCACATCTTCCTGCACGTGCCATGGGTCGCATGCTGCACACACACACACACACACACACACACACACACACACACACACACACACACACACACACCATGCCAGGGCATGCCCACACTGTTCACCTTATGATGGAATCGTGGGCCTCTCTGGGCGCCACAAACTTTTGGAGGATGCCGTCATAGATCTGCTCCAGTATCACCGTGTACTGCCCAGGGTAGGTGAGGTGATGGACCCGCTCGCTTGGGAGGTACTCAAAGCCTGAGCGTGCGCACATGCACAAGCCTGTAAGTGTGGATGCCAACCCGCTGGTGGCCGGTTGTGCATGTGTGTCTGGTTGCCAATCTCTCGCTAGTTGCCACGTCGAGCACTCCTATCCACCCAGTGAGTCCCCATAAACCAATACACGAGCCAGGCAGATTCTTCAGCCTCACTACTAACACTAGAGCTGGGTTGCAGGTGCGCTTTTGTGCGGGGCCTCCACATCAAGCGTAAGCGACCTGGAATGTGTGTGCGCGTGTGTGAGAGAGTTGCTTTCCGCAGAAAGCCTTGACATTTATGCCTCCCTTTGCTCAGCACTGCATACAAACATCCTTCTTTGTCGTTATGATATGGGATTAAAGCAGGCTAGATGCACATGCCCCTCCTTGCATTGCCACTGCACAGAAATGTATCCTCCCTTGATACCAAGAGGTCAAAAGCAGCACACTCACTGGCTGCCTCTTTTGTCTCTTCCATGGGATGCAAATCGTACTGTTCGGTCGTGTGCTGATGCCCTTTAGCCTGCACATCCACGTGGTATGAAGAGGACCTTTTCAGGCATATCCTGTGCACCCCGCACACCCCGCATACCCTGCAAAGCCCTTGATATTGCCCGTACATGCGCGGTCATATTTCTCAGAATTACAATTGAAAGGCCCAAATATGCATAGCTTTGTAAATATGTCACTGCTGTCCTGTTTTGGCCTCTCCCCAGCCTCTCAGCCTACTCACAAGCTCAGCATGCACACAAGCCATACTGCATGCATGCTTGCTTGTAGCCCGGCCGGGCATGCGCTCTCAGCCATAGCATTCCCGCATCAGCGCTTGTGTGCCATTGAAAGTGATTGTCGGGCGATCATTTCCAACTGCTTGCCAATCTTGTGAGCTCAGTCCAGCAACAAGGCACCAGCACTGTCCCTCAGGGCATCAGTATGATTCAGATGTATGGGTGCTCAAAACTCTGAGCAGATCATGTGCCCCAGGAAACTGGAACTCGTGCAGGACCGTCTTATCTTCAGCATGGTGCATCTTTGTGGCTGTGTGGGGACAGTATTGCGATGGGCTGCTGGGGTACAATGTAGCAAATAACAGAACATTCAATGTCTGCGTTGCCTATCTGTTTCTCGCCCACACCTATTGTGCTGCCCTTACGCTTGTGCAGCCCTGACTTGTGCCATGGCCTGTTGATGCAATCCAGTGCCATAGCCTGTTGATGCTGTCCCCGCATGCATGCTCATGCAACATGCCGCCCTTGAGAGCAACCGATCTGGCTGTGTGAGGCTGCATCACCACACCTTTTTTGGCTGGGAGGCAAGCAAGGTCATGTTTCCACTGAACCACGCGCATGCATCCACGTCAGGCTCCTGCAAAAAGGCAAGCAAGGTCGTGTTTCCACTGAACAACGCGCATGCATCCACGTCAGGCTCCTGCAAAGAGGCAAGCAAGGGGCACGTGACGGCCTGGATGAACAGCAGGGTGGGCTTCCATCTTGATGAGCAAGGACCGGATGCCTTTCTTGACAAGCAGCACAGCACAACAGCCATGTGCCCTTATTGTTGGTTTGCTCTTAAAGGCGAGCACGCAGCAAAGGTTGCAGTTTGGGGTCACCATGGCACCGCGTGACGCAAGGCACGATCACGCAGCCCGGGGGGCAGGAGTGCTGTGGCATAATTGTGCGAGAGCTTGCACTGTCTACAGCCGGCCGCTTTGATCGCGCCATGACACTAGGTATGCTGGATCTATTGAGAGCAGCAAGTGCGCCAGAGATTGTCTGGTGCCCCTCTTTGCCAGCTCCAAGCATGCAACTTTATCTGACCCTGGTAGGCGTCACGCTGTTGCCCACGGGGAGTACGCGGGGTCTTGTGGGGAATCACGGGGCCCCTGTGGGTGGATGGTCCTTCCTTCGAGAGGTCCTGTCACACTGCATCACAGTGTGCTCCAACAACCTGACTCTTTCCTGTTGGAGCCCAGCCTGAGGGCCCCTTGACACCATGAAGGACCAAGCAGGCATGACACCATCAAAGGCCGAGCAGGCATGCCCTTGCTGCGCCCTCTACATGCAGAGCTCACCTGCCTCCCAGCACTCATGGCGTCCCAGCATGCAGCACTCACCTGCCTCCCAGCACTCCCAGCATGCAGCACTCCCAGCACTCCCAGCACTCCCAGCACTCACCTGCCTCCCAGCACTCCCAGCATGCAGCACTCACCTGCCTCCCAGCA
>LFIK01000297.1_pt1 | contig 36707 bp, 36 predicted proteins | sample 643401 | NCBI WGS metagenome assembly LFIK01 (sample SAMN03777447, study PRJNA286221) | soda lake metagenome | biome: soda lake; feature: Kulunda steppe; material: water; isolation source: sample T5-Br brine of Lake Tanatar-5 | place: Russia: Kulunda steppe | collected 2010-07
ACGCCTGAGCGCCGGGCTCGGCGCAGGCGATCGTGGGGAGCCCGAGCGCGACGGTGACGTCCGCCGTCACACACGGCCCCCGAAGGCCACGGTCAGGGCTCAGGCCGCTCGGGACGTCCAGGGCGATGACCGGGACGTCGTGCCGTCGCAGCCATCCCGCGAACATCGCGGGCCGACCGTGCATCGGAGGTCGTGACCCGACCCCCAGCATCGCGTCGATCACGAGCGCACCGGGTGAGGCCGCGTCATCGAGCGGGTGGGCCTCGACGGCCGTCACGCGGACCCCGAGATCACGCAGCAGGTGGGTCTGCGCGGGGATGCGGGGTGGCCCTGCGGTCAGCACCTCCACGTGATGGCCGGTGGCGTGGAGCAGTCGCGCGGCGACCAGTCCCCCGGCACCGTTCGACGACGGTCCGGCGAGCACGGTGATCGGCCCCGACCTCGGGGGGCGTGCGCCTGCGGCGAGGAACCGTCGCACGGCCTCTGCGAGCGCGCGTCCGGCCTGCTCGGCGCGCGCCTCGGGCCCGACACCGCGCGCGTCCAACCACGCACGGACCGCTCGGACCTGCCGGACCCCGACGTGTGGCACGGCGTCCTGCACGTGCTCTGGGACGGGCGCCGTCGCGGAGGACCCGAGCCGTGAGCGTCGTGGTGCGCGGGGCGCGTCGAGCCACGGGCTCTCCACCCGCTCCGGGCCGAGCGAGTCGGCACTGCGGCCGCGCGACCAGTCCGGCAACGTCGCGTCCAGGAGCATCCGGACGACGAGTGCGGTCGCACCCCACAGCAGGTCGTCGTCGAGCCTCCACGCCCACGCCGAGCCGGAGCGCGAACCGATGGGCGTGTGACGCCAGCGGCGCTCGTCGGTCAACGATGCGAGGTCGACGTGCAGGACCTCTGCGACCTCGCGCGGCTCCGGGACGAGCGGATGCGGAGCGTCCCAGCGCGCGACGACCGGGACGACCCAGAACCGTGACGGCGGGACGTAGAACGTCGGTCCGGTCCCGAGCACCGTCGCACTGGCCGCGTCGAGCCCGACCTCCTCCGCCGCCTCCCGGAGCGCCGCGCTGACCGCGTCCTCCCCCGGCTCGACCCGGCCACCCGGGAACGACAGCTGGCCGGGATGGGACCGCAGGTCGGGACGCCGTCGTGTCAGGACCAGGCGTGGACCGTCGGGTCCGTCCTCCAGCAGCACGAGGACGGCGCCGATCCGTCCGCCGGGCGGCGGGGTCGCGACATCGTCGGGGACCTCCGCGAGCGCTGCGGTGAGCCGGCCCCAGAACGCACCGTCACCCACCGGAGTGCTCATGCGACGCCCGTCCGGTCGTCCGCGACGTGCGGCCGTGTCGCGGAGAGCCGCGCCGCGAGCGCATCGAGCGAGTCGGCCTCGCTGACGACCAGCTCGGGACGCCCGAGCAGCCGGAGGGCGCGCGACAGCACGATCGCGCCACCGTGGAGGACCTCGGCGCGCCCGGGCTGCACGGGCCCGAGCGCTGCGCGTCCGGCGATGTCCAGCGCGGCCAGCCGCGCTGCGATCGCATCGAGCACGTCGGCCGGGACGACCGTGCCGTGGATGCGCGACTCCTCGTAGTCGTCGAGCCCGAGGTGCAGCGCTGCGAGGGTCGTCGCGGTCCCGGCGACGGCGACGACGGTGCGCACGTCCGCGATGCCCAGGCCATGCGGGGCGAGCCCGTCGGCGAGGACGGCGATGCCCTCGGTGAGGACCGCGTCCGCGGTCCGCGTCGCGGCGGCGAGCTCGGTCGGGTCGGCCGGGTCATGGTGGAGGTCACGTTCGGTGAGCCGCACGCAGCCGAGCTGGGTCGACACGCTCGCGAGCACGGTGCCGCCGCGCCCGACGACCAGCTCCGTCGAGCCACCACCGACGTCGATGACGAGGCACGGGTCCTCCGTCGGCACGGCACCGGTCGCGCCGGCGAAGCCGAGCGCCGCCTCCTCCGTACCGCTGATGACGTCGACCCGGAGTCCGATCCGCTCCTCGACGCGGTCGAGGAAGCGGTCCCGGTCGCTCGCGTCCCGTACGGCTGAGGTCGCCGCGATGCGGACGTGCTGCGGGTCGGTGCTGACGCCGTGCTGTTCCCAGACGTCACGGAACGCGACGAGTGCATCGACGGTCCGAACGATCGCCCCGTCGTCGAGCTGCCCGGTCCGGTCCACGCCCTCTGCGAGTCGGGTGGTGGTGATGCGACGCAGCACACGGGTGCCGTCGTCGGCGAGCACGAGGAGTCGCACCGAGTTCGATCCGACGTCGACGGCGGCGACGCTCACGCGTCGTCCGTGACGCACGGCGTCGGGCAGGCCATCGGCAGCAGCGCGTCCGCGACGTACGACCCGACCGGGTTGTCGCCGGTGGCCAGATGATGCGCGAGGTGGACGTGGAGGCACTTGACGCGGCGTGGCATCCCTCCGGCCGTCGGTGCCCCGTCGAGCGGCTCCCCCGGTGCGCCGAGCCGGTCGCGGAACGCGACGTACTGCTCGGCGGTCAGGGTGTAGTCGGCCTGGAACGCCTCGTCCTCAGCGAGCCGCTCGTTCAGCCGCACCATCTCATGGTCGGCCTCCATGCGGCCGACCGCGGAGCGCAGCAGCGGGCAGGCGAGCCAGAACGTCGTCGGGAACGGCGTGCCGTCCTCCAGACGAGGGTCGACGCGTACGACCGTGGGGAGCCCGTGCCCGCAGCGGTGCATGACCGCCGGACGGCCACGAGCGGGCCGGCCGAGCTGCTCGGTGATGACCGCGATGGTCGCATCGTCGGCGGGCGGGGCATCGAACGCCGGGCCGTAGCCGGCGTCAGGGTCACGCTGGACGGCGTCGATCACGTGCCGACACGACCGCGCTTCTGGCGACGGGCCTCGCCCTGGATCATCTGCGACTTGTGCATGAAGCGACGCAGGCGCTTGTTGAAGTCCTTGTCCAGCTTCGAGCGGAGGTTCGGGGCTTCCTCGTCGACCCACTCGGGGTCGGCGCGCTTGATCGACAGGTCGACCTTGCCGTCCTCCTTGATGTCGAGGACGCGGACATCGACCTCATCGCCCTCGGCGAGGTAGGCGTAGATGTTCTCGACGTAGTCGACGGCGACCTCGGAGACGTGCACGAGGCCCGTCGCGACGGTGCCCTCGATGTCGACCTCGACGAACGCGCCGTATTCCTCCAGGCGCACGACCTTGCCCTTCACGATCTCTCCCAGCAGTTCGACCAACTCCTCTCGGGTCCTTGCCGACCTCGTCGGCGTACCTCCCAGGCCGTCCGCAGCGGTGCGGGGCCCCTCATCCTCGCTGCGGCCGCGGACGGCCAGCACGGGGGGACGAGGTCGGAACTTCCGTGGGAGTCGCGCCGGACACGCCGACGCAGGCCAACGGTAGCCGGAGCGCGCCCGAGGCGTGGCCGGGGCGTGGCCGGGGCGTAGCCCGAGCGTGGCCGGGGCTCAGCCGACGCGAGCCCGCAGCCAGGCGACGATCCGGTCGAGGACGTCCTCCTCCGGTGCCGTCCGCGCCGGCGCATCGAGGATGCGGGGCGCGTCGACATCCGGTGGGATCAGCACGTAGGGCACCTCTCCGGGCCGGACCAGGCCCTGCTGCTGACGTGCGAGCAGCTCGATGGTGACCGGGTCGTCGAGGTCCTCGACCCGACGTTCGAGCCGTTGGTTCTCCGCCTCCAACGCGAGTGCCTGCTGCTCGAGCACGGCGACCCGCTGCCGCGACACCACGTAGTTCTCGAACGGTGGGGCGAGGAGCGCGACACCCAGCACGATCGCGCCGAGCAGGAGCACCCCGAGGAGCAGGTCCGCGGTACTGCCGCGGCGTGCTCGACGTCGCTGCCGTGTCGCCATGCGTCCCCTCCTCCCGTTCCTGTCGTGCCGTGGTCCCGTGGTCCGGTGCTGCCGCTGGTTCGGCTCAGCCGCGGCGTGCGAATGCGCTGCGGCCTGCGTACCGCGCCGCGTCCCCCAGCTGCTCCTCGATGCGCAGCAGCTGGTTGTACTTCGCGACCCGGTCGCTGCGGGCCGGCGCGCCCGTCTTGATCTGCCCGGCGCCGACCGCGACGGCGAGGTCGGCGATGGTGGTGTCCTCGGTCTCGCCGGAACGGTGGCTGACCATCGCGGTCCACGCGTTGCGCTGCGCCAAGGCGACGGTGTCCATCGCCTCGGTCAACGTGCCGATCTGGTTGACCTTCACGAGCACGCTGTTCGCGGCCCGCTCGTCGATGGCGCGCCGCACGAACGTCGGGTTGGTGACCAGCAGGTCGTCCCCGACGAGCTGCACCCGGTCGCCGAGACGCTCCGTCAGACGGCTCCAGCCCGCCCAGTCCTCCTCGTCGAGTCCGTCCTCGATCGACACGATCGGGTAACGGTCCACGAGGTCGACCCACAGCTCGATCATCTCGTCGCTCGACAGCACGCGACCCTCGCCCTCGAGGTGGTAAGCGCCATCGCGGTACAGCTCGCTCATCGCCGGGTCGAGCGCGATCGCGACGTCCTCACCGGCGTCGTAGCCGGCCGCCCCGATCGCCTCGACGAGCAGGTCGAGCGCGGCCGCGTTGGACGGCAGGTCGGGGGCGAAGCCGCCCTCATCGCCCAGGCCCGTCGAGAGTCCGCGGCCCTTCAGCACGGCCTTCAGATGGTGGTAGACCTCGGTGCCCATGCGCAGCGCGTCGGCGAAGCTCGCGGCTCCGACGGGCACGACCATGAACTCCTGCATGTCGACGCTGGACTCCGCATGGCTGCCACCGTTGAGCACGTTCATGCACGGCACGGGGAGCAGGTGCGCGTTCGAGCCCCCGAGGTAGGCGTAGAGCGGCAGGCTGGACGCGGCCGCTGCGGCCTTCGCCGTCGCGAGCGAGACACCGAGCACCGCGTTCGCCCCGAGGTTGGAGCGGTCGTCGGTGCCATCGAGGTCGACGAGCCGTGCGTCCAGGCCCCGCTGGTCGGTCGCGTCATGGCCGGCGATCGCCGGCGCGATCACGTCGTTCACGTTCGCGACCGCGCCGAGCACTCCCTTGCCGAGGTAGCGCTTCGCATCACCGTCGCGGAGCTCGACGACCTCATGGACGCCCGTGGACGCTCCGGACGGCACGGCCGCACGGCCCTCGTCACCGGAGACCAGGCGGACGTCGACCTCGAGCGTCGGGTTCCCGCGCGAGTCGAGGATCTCACGCGCGTGGACCGACTCGATGGCGGTGAAGGTGGCGAACGGTTCCATGGCGACTCGAGGCTCGGACCCTGTGGTGCCCCGGCGCGGGATCGCCGGCTCAGCGGGACCGTACGCGCGGGGTCGTGCCCGATGCAACGACCGTCGACGGCCGTCCGGACCGGATCAGCCGGGCAGGCGCCACATCCGGCGTGCTGCGATCGCGCCACCGAACCCCAGGACGGCGCCGATCTTGGCGCGCACGAGGGGGTGGCGGCCACCGACCGCCAGGCCGGCGACCATCCCCGCGACCATCGCGCCGACCGCGATGACCGTGTCGGTCGGGAACGGGGCGCGACCGTCCAGCACCGGCGGTGGGCCGGCCGGGTCCCAGCCGGCGAGGACGTCGTCCGCCTCGCCGTGGTCGGTCCCGCTCATCTCGTCCCCTGTCCGTGGTGCTGCTCGGTCGGCCCGCAGGCTAACCCTGCGCCGGAATGCCGTCGTCGGGGGCGCCCGCCGCGAGCCGCCATGGGGCGTGCCCGCCCCCGGCCTCACCACCGCTGTCCTGGCCACCGCCGTCCTGGCCACCGCCGTCCTGGCCGGCGGCGACCGCCTCATCGACCGCACGGCGCAGCCGCATCGCCGTCGATCGGGCGGCGGCGTCCGCCTCGATCCCGAGCACGCGAGCGAGTGCGGCGGACTGGGTGAGCAGGCGGCCGACGAGCTCCTCGGTCGCGCCTTCACCGCTCGCCGCGCCGTCGAGCGCATCGATGGTGGCGCGGAGATCGTCGACGAGCGGCGCGGGAGCATCCGGCATCATGTCGAGCCGCAGGACCCGCCGCAGCAGCGCATCGAGCAGCGCGAGTCCGGGCATGCTCTCGGGCACCCCGTCGAGCGGACCGCGTCCGCCCTTCTCGTCGGCCTTGAGCCGGTCCCAGCTGCGCTGCACCCCGTCCGCATCCTCGCCGCCCTCCGTACCTGCGAAGACGTGGGGGTGGCGCCGGACCAGCTTGTCGGTGAGGGCGCGGGCGACGTCGTCGACGCCGAACGCGTGCCGCTCCGCCGCGATGCGAGCGTGGAAGAGCACCTGGAGCAGCACGTCACCGAGCTCCTCCATCACGTCACTGTCGTCCTCCGACGTGATCGCGTCGAGCAGCTCGTAGGTCTCCTCGACGAGGTAACGGCCGAGCGAATGGTGGTCCTGCTCGAGGTCCCAAGGACATCCGCCGTCGGGGTCGCGCAGCCGGTCCATGACGCCGACCGCGCGCAGCAGCTCCGTGCCGCGTGGGAGCTGGGCGAGGAAGACGAGCTCGATCTCGACGTCGTGCTCGGCGACCATTCCGGCGAGTGCCGGAGCCAGCCCACGTTCGTCGTCCTCGAGGAGGTAGACGACCCGTCCTCGCTCGCGCGCTGCGGCCACCAGCGACTTGGCGAGCCGCCGGTCATCTGGCGCGCCCGGACGGGTCAGCAGGAGGTCGCCGCGGTCGAGCGGGGTCGGCTCGAGCGCGACCAGATCGATCCCGGCGAGGAAGAGCGGCGCTGCAGAGGGGTGCGTGGCCGGGTCGCGCAGCAGCACCACATCCGCGGTGGCGAGCGCGTCCCAGGCCTGGAACGGCAGCATGCCGGGGAGCAGGTCGGACGTCTCGACGAGGACGACGGTTCCGCCGGGGTCGCTCACCGTCCGCTCCTGCGAGGTCAGGAGCCCGGGACGATCGAGCCGGTCGCCGGGTCCCAGACACCGATCGTCGGGTCGACGGTCACGTCCGCCGCGACGAACGCGCCGGTGACCAGCTCCTCGAGTTCCGGCGCGACGAGGCCGCGCCGCTCCTGGGGACCGAGTTCGGCCGCCGGCGTGGTCGCGATGGCGGTCACCTCGATGACGTGGAACCCGAAGTCGGACTCGACGGGCGCGAGGACGGTGTTGAGGCTCGCGGCCCAGACCGCGTCATCGAACGGCGGCACGAACGCGCCACGCTGCTGCGGTCCGAGGTCGCCGCCCTGCTGGCCGCTGCCGGGGTCGGCGGAGCGCTCGATGGCGAGCTCGGCGAAGTCCGCGCCGTCCGAGAGGAGCGCGAAGACCTCGTCGGCCTCCTCCGCGGTGTCGACGAGGATGTGGCGTGCGGTCCGCGTCTCGAGCGTCCGTCCCTCCACCAGCTGAAGGATGAGCGTGTCGATGCTCGCCTCGACCGCGAGGAAGACGTCCTCGAAGTAGTCCTGCGGGAACCCGATGTCGATGAGGGTCGCCTCGAGCGACAGTGCACCGCCGACCTGCTCGGTGATCGACGCGCGGATCTCCTCGACGAGTGCAGGGTCGACGCTCAGCCCGCGTTCCGCCAGCAGCCCGTCGATGATCCGCTGCTGGATGACGCGCGACAGCAGGTCCGCCTGCAGCCCGACCGCATCGACGTCCCCGTTCGCGTCGGTCGCGATGCGGACCCAGCCCTCGAGCTGCTCCCGGGAGACCTCGACGCCGTCGACGGTCGCGACCGGGCCGGTCGGTGCGGACGCGCACGCGGCGAGGACGATGGCGGTGGCGCCTGCGACGAGCACGCCTCGAACGGTTCGGGAGCGGGACAAGAGGGCCTCCGGGCCGGGAAGTCGGCGCAGTGCGCCGGATGTCGCCCGAGTCTAACGGTCGTCACGCTCCGTGCCGGCGTGCCAGCCTCGCCTACCCTGCCCGGATGGCCGAGGACCCGCACACCGTCGTCGCTGACCGCCTCCATCGGGGTCGGCAGCGCTACACCGGTGGTCGGCGCGCGCTCGTGACCGCCCTGCTGGGAGCGGGTCGTCCCCTCACGATCGCGGAGCTGCTGCGGGACGTCGACGGGAACGGGGCGTGGTCCCAGAGCTCGCTGTACCGCAACCTCGGGGTCCTCGAGTCGTGCGGCATCGTGGTCCGGCTGCCCTCCTCGGACGGGGTCGCCCGCTTCGAGGTGACCGAGGAGCTGTCGCGCCACCATCATCACCTGGTGTGCTCGGGCTGCGGACGGCTCGACGACGTCGACCTCCCCGACCGGGTCGAGGCGACCCTCCACGCCGTGACCGCCGAGGCGGGCGAAGCGCTCGGCTATGAGGTCGACGAGCACCGGCTCGAGCTCATCGGACGCTGCGCGAGCTGCCGCTGAGACTCGTCACGGCGAGCATCACGAAGAAGCCGAGCACGCTGACCCCTGCGATGGTCGCGGCGGTCGCAGTGGCCAGGTGGTAGCTCAGCAGCAGCCCGACGAGGACGGCGGCCGACCCGAACCCGATCGCGGCCAGCATGACGATGGGGACGCGGCGCGCGACGAGGACGGCGGTCGCGGGTGGGGCGATGAGGAACGCGAACACGAGCAGCGTGCCGACCGAGCGGAACGACGTCACGACGACCAGCGCGACGAGGGCGAGCATCGCGACGTGCGCGAGTCCTGGCCGCATCCCGAGCGTCGCGGCCTTCGCACGGTCGGCGGTCAGCGCGAGGAACGGCCGGTAAGCGACGATGCTGACGACGATCGTGACGGCGGTGGCGATGAGCAGCGTTCGCAGCGCGTCGGCACGTACCCCCAGCGGATCACCGAACAGGATCGTCGTCAGATCACCCGCGTACGCACCGCGTGCCGAGATGATCGCGACGCCCAACGCCAGCATCCCGACGAACAGCAGTCCGATCGCGGTGTCCTCGCCGATGCGGCTGCGCGCGGTGACGAGCGAGATCCCGCCCACCATGACGGCCGCGCCGAACGCGGCCCCGAGCAGCAGGTTGCCTCCGAGCAGGTACGCGATGGCGATGCCGGGCAGCACCCCGTGGGCGAGCGCGTCACCGATGAACGCCAGTCCCCGCATGACGACCCAGGTCCCGACCAGCGAGCTGGCGATGACGGTCAGGAGTCCGGCGGCCAACGCGTTGCGCATGAAGCCGTAGCGGAACGGTTCGACGAGCAGGTCGGTGACGACCTCGACCATACGGTGCTCCGTCCTGCTGGGCTCGTGTTCCTGATCGACTGCACCGATACTATGGGAATCGTTCCCGAAGTTGTGCGGGATCCTCTGCGACAGGCGTGAGATGACCGAGCAGCCCACGGCAGCGGTCGAGGCGGCGGTCGAGCTGGACTGCGTCTGTGTCCGCTACGGCTCCGTCGAGGCCCTGCACGACGTGACCCTGCGCATCCCGCGCGGCGTGTCCGTCGCCGTCATCGGCCCCAACGGGTCGGGCAAGTCGACGCTGCTCGGCGTGCTGTCCGGGCTCGTGCAGATCACCAGCGGGTCGGCGCGGGTGCTCGGTGCTCCCGTCCCCCCGCGACACGGCCGCGTGGCCCACGTCCTGCAGGAGACCACCGTCCGGCCGGAGGTCGCGATGACGGTCGCCGAGACGATCCGCCTGGGGACCTACGCGGAGCTCGGCCTGCTGCGCCGCCAGTCGTCAGCGACCCGTGAACGCATCCGCACGGCGGTCGAGCGTCTCGACATCGGCGACCTCCTCCAGCGTCAGCTCCCCGAGCTGTCCGGTGGCCAGCGTCAGCGCGTGCTCATCGCGCAGGGGCTCGTGCAGGACGCCGAGCTGTTGCTGCTCGATGAGCCCGTGTCCGGGCTCGACGTCACGAGCCAGCGCATCATCACGGACGTGATCGAGGCGGAGCGCGACCGCGGCCGGACCGTCATCACCACGACCCACGACATCGGGTCGGCCGCGAGCGCCGACCTCGTCGTGCTCGTCGCGACCGACGTCGTCGCGTTCGGACCCCCGGACCAGGTGCTCACCCCGGAGCATCTCGCGCGCGCCTTCGGCGGCCACCTGCACGTGCTCGCCGATGGCACGCTCGTGCTGGACGATCCGGCGCATCACGGCACCCCGGTCGCTCCGCACGTGGCCACCCTGGATCACCGCCACGAGCATGACCACACCCAGTGACCGTGGCGCGCGTCAGCGGCTGAGATCGACCACCACCGGCGCGTGGTCCGACGGCTTGTCGCCCGCCTCGTTGTTGCGCCGCGCCGTGCGGTCGACGGCGACCGCCGTGACATCGAGTCCCGCGACGTAGGCGAGGTCGATGCGCAGCCCATGCCCACGGTGGAACGCGCCGCCGCGGTAGTCCCACCACGTGAACGCCTCGCCCTCGGGCAGCACGGCCCGCTGCGCATCGACCATGCCGAGCGCGACGAACGCACCCAACGCATCCCGCTCGGGTGCCGTGACATGGGTCGAACCCTCCGGGAACGCCGCCATGTCCCACACGTCCTGGTCCTCGGGCGCGACGTTGAAGTCGCCCGCGACGACCGTCGGCCCGTCGGCGACCAGCTCCGCCAACCGCTCACGCATGGCCGCGAGGAAGTCGAGCTTGCGCGGGTACCACTCGTTGGCGACCTCACGCCCGTTGGGCACGTAGACGGAGGCGACGCGCACGCCGTCGACCGTGGCCTCGATCCAGCGCGCCTCCTCCGGCACGGGCCCACCCGGGAGGTCACGGACCACGTCGGTCACCTCGAGGCCGTCACGCACGAGCAGCGCGACCCCGTTCCAGCGCCCCTCGGACGACTCGACCGCCGAGTAGCCGAGCTCGGCCAGCGCGGCGTGGGGGAACGCGTCGGCCGCGAGCTTCGTCTCCTGCAGGCACACGACGTCGGGCGCATGCGCCTCGAGGACCTCGGGCACGCGGGGCCAGCGGGCCTTGAGCGAGTTGACGTTCCAGGTGATCAGTCGCATGCCGCGGACCGTAGCGGGAGCGCGGCTAGCGTCCGGGCGAGCCGACGCCACCGGCGGTGACACGGACGAGATGAGGACGCGATGCGCGACCTGCGCCGGCCCGGCTGGCTGACCACCCCCATCCTCGCCGTGTCGGGCCTGTCGATCGGCTCGGGAATCGCTCAGTTCGGGGTCACCGCGGTCATCGGCGACGTCGCGGCCGCGTTCGGCGAGGTCGGGAACGGCACGGACCTGACCTCGCAGATCGGGCTCCCCGCGACGACCGTCGGCCTGGCCCTGGCCGTGGTCCGGTTGACGTCGCTCGCTGCCCTGCCGGTCGCCGCGATCGCCGATCGGCGCGGTCGCCAGCGGGTCCTCGTCGCGCTGTCGGTCGTCGGGCTCGGCCTGACCGTGTTCGCCGCGCTCGCCCCCAGCTTCTGGTGGTACGTGGCGCTCGTCGCCCTGGCACGCCCGGCGCTGTCGGGGGTGAACGCGGTCGCTGGCGTCGTCGCCAGCGAGGAGACCCGCACGAAGGACCGTTCGGCGGCGATCGCGCTCGTGACCGCCGCCTACGGGCTGGGCGCAGGACTGATCGTCGTCGGGCGAGCAGCCGCCGGTTCGCTCGCCACCTTCCGCGTCGTGACGGCCGCTGCCATCGTGCCGCTCCTGCTCATGCCGCTGATCGTGCGCGGGACCCGTGAGCCGCGCATCGCCCGCGGACACCTGCGCGAGCACGGCATCCCGGGTGCGGTGCCGCGCAGCGCCGTGCGCAGCGTGGCGATCCTCAGCGCGCTGAGCGGGCTCATCGCGCTCGCGACGGGCCCGGCGTTCTCCTACCTGTTCGTCTACGGGGAACGGGTGCTCGGCGTCTCCCCCGGCCTGCTCGCGCTGCTCGTCGTGCTGGCCGGTCCGGCCGGCCTCGTCGGCATCCTGCTCGGGCGGGCGGCTGCGGACCGCATCGGACGCAACCTCGCCGCCGGCGTCGCGATGGCCGGCACGGGCGCCTCGGTCGCCTGGGCCTACGGCGGGACGACCTACCAGCTCGCGGTCGGCTACCTGCTGGCCATCGCGTCGTCGAGCGCGTTCGCGCCACCGACCGGAGCGCTCGGTGCTGAGCTCGTGCCGACACGCATCCGTGCGACGCTCGCCGGCTGGATCACGTTCGCCGGCGTGCTCGGTGCCGTCATCGGCATCGCCGGGTTCGGGGTGCTCGCCGACGCGACGGGCGGCTTCGACCGGGCCGCCCGCACGATCGGCATCGTGACCGCGCTCACCTCCTTCGGATTCCTGCTGCTGCCTGAGACGCGTGGCGTCGAGCTCGAGGACCTGGAGGACCAGGAGGACGCGACCGACTGACGGGCCGCCCGCCGGTCAGGCGCGCCGCTCAGCCGCGCCGCTTGGGCGTCGCGAGCAGCTCGACGAGCGTCGCCGACGCCCAGGCGATGAGATCACCGGGTCGGGGTCTCGGCAACGGGATCGTGAGGACACGGGACGCGGGCTTGAGCTCCGCTCCGGGATGCAGACGCTGCAGCCGCACCTGGACCGACTCGGACAGCTCCACCGGCTGGACGCGCAGCCGGTCGCCTCGCGCGACGACCAGCTCCTCGATGCCGAAGCGGGCCAGCAGCACCTTGAGCGCGGCCAGCGCGGTCAGACGCCGTGCGGGATCGGGCAGCGGGCCGAACCGGTCGAGCAGCTCGGCCTCCAGCGCGCGCACGCCATCCGCGTCGCGCACCGCCGCGAGCCGGCGGTACAGGTCGAGACGCGTGTCGCTGTCGGCGACGTACTCCTCCGGCAGGTGCGCGTCGACGGGCAGCTCGACGCGGATCTCCTGCTCGACAGGGATCGGCTCGCCACCGAGCCGCGCGAGCTCCTCCTTCAGCAGCTGCGTGTACGCGTCGAACCCGATGGCCGCGACCTGACCGGACTGCTCGGCGCCGATGACCGCTCCGGCACCGCGCAGCTCGAGGTCACGCATCGCGATGGCGAGTCCCGACCCGAGACGGCTGCGTTCCGCGATCGTCGCGAGCCGCTCGTGCGCCTGCTCGGTCATCGACGCGTCCGGTGGGAACAGCAGGTACGCGTAGCCGCGCTCGCTCGAGCGACCGACGCGCCCGCGGAGCTGGTGCATCTGCCCGAGACCCAGGAGGTCGGCCCGCTCGACGATGAGCGTGTTCGCGTTGGGGATGTCGAGCCCGGACTCGATGATCGTCGTGCAGACCAGCACGTCGAGGTCGCGCTCCCAGAAGCGCAGCATGGCCTTCTCGAGCGACCGTTCGTCCATCTGACCGTGCGCGACACCGACCCGTGCGTCGGGCACGAGCCGGACGATGCCAGCGGCAGCCTCTTCGATCGTGTCGACCTGGTTGTGCACGTAGAAGACCTGGCCGTCGCGCAGCAGCTCCCGCCGGATGGCGAGCTCGACCTGCCGCTCCTCGAACGGCTGGACGATGGTGACGACCGGCTGACGGTCCTCCGGTGGCGTCTCGATGACCGACAGGTCACGGATGCCGGACAGCGCCATCTCGAGCGTGCGCGGGATCGGCGTGGCCGACATCGTCAGGACGTCGACCGATGCACGCAGGTGCTTCAGCCGCTCCTTGTGCGCGACGCCGAAGCGCTGCTCCTCGTCGACGATGACGAGCCCCAGGTCGTGGAACCGGACCGATGCGGCCAGCAGCGCGTGCGTGCCGATCACGATGTCGATCGTCCCGTCGGCGACGCCGTCGAGCACGGCCCGACGCTCAGCCTCCGGGACGAACCGGCTCACGACACCGATGCGCACCGGGAAGCCGGCGAAGCGTTCGCGGAACGTCTCGGCATGCTGCTGCGCGAGGATCGTCGTGGGCACGAGCACGGCGACCTGCGCCCCGTCGAACACGGCCTTGCCGGCCGCACGGACCGCGACCTCCGTCTTGCCGAACCCGACGTCCCCGGCGAGCAGGCGGTCCATCGGGAGCGGCGCCTCCATGTCGCGCTTGATCTCCTCGACGACGGTGAGCTGGTCGACGGTCTCCACGTGCTGGAACGCGTCCTCGAGCTCCTGCTGCAGCTCGCCGTCGGGAGCCGCCGCGCGGCCGGGTGCATGCAGCCGGGCCGTGTAGAGCCGCACGAGGTCGGCGGCGAGCGCGGCCGCCGCACCACGTGCCTTGCTCCGGGCGCGTTCCCACTGCGCGCCACCCAGCCGCATCACGGTCGGCTCGTCGCCTCCGCGGTAACGGGTGAGCGCGTCGACCTGGTCGGACGGCACGAACAGCGTGTCACCCCCGTGGTACTCGACGACGACGTAGTCGCGCTTCACGCTGCGGCCGTCGAGCCCCTCCGATGCGCGCGTGACCATCCCGCGGAAGATGCCGACGCCGTGGGTCCGGTGCACGACCGCGTCACCGTCGGACAGCGATACGACGGCGTCGGCCGCCCGCATGCGCGTGCCGAGCCGGCGACTCGCGCGGCGACGTCGCGGCCCGAACACGTCGGTCGTCGCGAGCAGGGCGATGCCGAGCGACGGCGCGTCGAGCCCGGCAGGCAGCCGTGAGACGACGACCTCGACGCGTGCCCCCTCAGGGCGCGGCGGCAGCCCTTCGACCACGTCGGCGGCCACGCCATGCTCCCGCAGCACGTCGACGACGCGCCGGGCCGGGCCGTCCGCGTCCACGCTCACGACGACCCGACGGCCATCAGCGAGCAGCGTCCGTGCCCGGGTCGCGAGCGCATCGACGTCACCGCGCAGCGAGTCCCACGGAGCGACCTCGAGCACCTCGTCACCGGTGCCCGCGAACGGACCGACGCGCCACACCGCTCCCCCACGGTCCGTGACGGTGCGCGTCAGCTCGTCAGGCTGTGCGAACGAGACGGTCGGACGCGCTCCGCCGAGCTGCCAGGTCACCTCGGCGAGGCCCTCGGCCTCCGCGAGGATGGTGCGCGCACGCTCGTCGCAGCGGACCGGGTCGGCGAGCAGCAGCCCCGAACCGGTCGGCAGCAGCCCGGCGAGCAGCGTGGCGTCGCCACGCAGCGCGAGCGCGAGCGACTCCGCACCCTCGACGCTGCGCCCCTCGGCGAGCGCGATGAGCGCGTCCGCATGCGCCGGCGCGTCGGCGACCGCCGCACGGGCGAGGGCGGCCAGCTCCTCGTCGGTGACGAGCTCGCGTGCCGGATCGATGCGGACACGGTCGACGGGTCCGAGCGAGCGCTGGTCGCCGACACCGAAGGCACGCAGGCCGTCGATCTCGTCACCGAACCACTCGATGCGCACCGCGAGCTCCGCGGCCGCTGGGAACACGTCGACGATGCCACCGCGGACGGCGAACTGGCCGCGCGCCTCGACGTGGGGCAGCCGCTCGTAGCCGAGCGCCACGAGCTGCTCCACGACCCGGTCGAGCACGGACGGCCCGACGGTCAGCTCGAGTGGACGTCGCTGTGCGACCCGCGGGTCCATCGGCTGCAGCGCCGCTCGGACCGGAGCGACGACAGCGAGCAGTGGCTCGTCGTGCGCATCGGGGTGTGCCAGGCGGTCGACGACGGCGAGGCGGCGCCCGACGGTCGCGGGCTGGGGCGAGAGGCGCTCGCTGGGGAGCGTGCCCCAGGCCGGGAAGACCGCGACCCGGCCCTCGCCGAGCAGCGCGGACAGCGCGTCGGCCATCGCGCGCGCGTCCGCGCTTCGCGGGGTGACGACCAGCAGCGGCCGGGCCCGCTCCGCGAGCAGCGCGGCGACGAGCGGATGGGCGACCTGCGGAGCGACGAGCTGCTCGTCGATCCCGACCGCGTCCCACTCGGTCCGAGCCGGACGCAGCAGCGCGGCGAGAGGACCGACCGCGAGCCCCGGGTCCAGCACGTCGTCGACGTCCGCCGGTGGCCTGGTCGCCACCTGGCGGTCGACGTCGCTCACCTGGGCTTGGGGCGACCCCGCCGCACCGCGGTCGGGTCGATCCCGCCCGGGATGGGCAGCGTGCGGGTCAGGGGCTTGAGGCGACGTTCGAGCTTCGCCACGTCCTTCCGTCGGACCTTGGCGGGCAGCTTGTTGACGCGCGCCTGCAGCTTCGCGAGCGGCACCAGGTCCTCGCCCTCGCCGACGACGAGCGTGTGGATGGGAAGGTCGCCGACCGCCCGCGACAGGCGCTTGCGCTCCTGAGCGAGCAGCCCCTTCACGCGCTGCGGCGCACCCTCACCGACGAGGACGACGCCGGGCCGACCGACCACGCGGTGCACGAGGTCCTGCTTCCCGTTGATCGCGACGGCGGGTGTGACGAACCAGGCGCCGCGCATCTGCTCCAGCACCGCTGCTGCAGCGCCGAGCTGGCCCTCGATCGCGCCGTACATCGCACGCCGCGCGCGGAGGTTGAACACGATGAGCGCACCGAGCATCCCGGTGAGCAGCGCCATCGGCACGATCGCCCACAGCGACAGCAGGAACCCGACGCCACCACCGACCGCGAGTCCACCGGCCCCCGCCAGGATGATCCAGCCTGCGGCCTTCGGGTCGAGCGTTCGGAGCTGACGCCAGACCTCGGCCAGGTTCCGGAGCCTGTCCATCAGCGGTCCTCCTCGGAGCGTGCGGCCGTGCGGCCGTGGTAGCGGTTCTGCGTCGCCTCGAGCCCTTCGGCGACGAGCATGGTCACCGCCTCGGCGGCGGTGGTGAGCACCGTAGCGACGACGCCACGTTCCTCGGCCGAGAACGGGCGCAGGACATGGTCGGCTGCGGGCGAGTTCCCCGGCGGCCGACCGACCCCGATGCGCACCCGCAGGTAGTCGGCCGTCCCGAGCGCCCGGTCGAGGTCGCGGAGCCCGTTATGGCCACCGTTGCCGCCACCGCGCTTGAAGCGCAGCTCACCGAGCGGTACGTCCAGATCGTCGTGGCACACGACGATCCGTGCGACCGGGATCCGGTACCAACCGGCGGCCCGCTGGACCGGCCCACCTGACACGTTCATGAAGGACTCAGGGACCGCCAGGACGACCGGCGAACCACCGACCCGGACCTCCGCGGTCCTGCAGCCGGCACGACGGTTCCGTGACAGCGCCGACCGCGCGTCGTCGGCGAGCAGCTCGATGAGTTCCGCGCCGACGTTGTGCCGCGTGCCCGCGTACTCGGCTGGCGGGTTGCCGAGCCCGGCGACCAGCCAGCGCCCGTCGGTCACGCCGCGGCGTCGCCGTCGGCCGCACCCTCGGTCGCGGCGGCCTCGGCCCCGTCGCCCTCGGCTCCGTCCTCGGTGCCACCACCGGCAGGCGCGTTGATCGTGACGATGACGCGGTCGGCGTCGTCGGCGATCTCGGCACCCTCGGGGAGCATCGGGATGATGTCACCGAGACGCTTCACGTCGCCGATCGCCATCCCGGCGACCGACAGCTCGATGAAGTCGGGCGTGTCGAGCGGGCGGACCTGGATCGGCACCGCGTGACGCACGTGGTTGAGGTAGCCCCCGTCACGTGCGACGTCGTCGACGTCGGTCAGGTGGATCGGGATGTCGACCTCGATGCGCGCGTTGCGGTCGACGGCGACGAAGTCGACGTGGAGCGTGTCGCGCCGGAGCGCGTGACGCTGCAGGTCACGGACGACGACCAGCGTCGTCTCTCCCTCGACGTCGAGCGCGATCAGGGCGTTGCGTCCGGCCGGACCATGCAGCGCGTGGTAGAGCTCACGGTCGTCGACGCTGACCGCGGTCGGGTCGACCTCGAAGCCGTAGAGGATCGCGGGGACGCGGCCCTCGCGGCGGAGGCGGTTCGTCTCGCCCTTGCCGGCGGCGGCGCGCGGCTGAGCGGTGAGCTTGACCTGCTTCGACAACGGAGTGCTCCTGCTGGAAGGTCCCCGGCGTGGGTCGGTCACCCGTGAGGCGGCGAGGTGTCACGTGGGGTGCCGGTGCGGTCGCAGGCGCGGACCGCTCCAGAAGGGCGGGACGACGCGACGGATGCGTGCGGCGGAGGGGATGCTACCGGCGTCCGTCCGGCCCGGGCAACCGGTCCTGGGCAGGCCTCAGGGGGAAGCCTCAGGGGGAAGCCTCAGGCTGCGGGTCAGACGTTCTCGCCGCGGAAGATCTCGGAGACGGACTCGTCCTCGAACACGGCCCGAAGGGCGGAGGCGAGGATCGGTGCGATCGACAGCACGACGAGCTTGTCCATCTGCAGGTCGGAGGGCAGCGGGATCGTGTTGGTGACGACGACCCGCTCGATCACGCTGTCGTTGAGCCGCTCGATGGCCGGGCCGGAGAACAGCGGATGGGTCGCGCAGGCGATGACCCGCTCGGCGCCGCGCTCCTTCAGCAGCGCCGCTGCACCGGCGATCGTTCCGGCCGTGTCGATCATGTCGTCGATGAGCACGGCCGTCCGACCCTCTACGTCACCGATGACGTCGAGGGTCTCCGCGACGTTGTGGCGCGTGGGATCACGGCGCTTGTGCAGGATCGCGATGGGCGCACCCAGGTGGCCCGCGAACTTCTCCGTCAGCCTCACGCGGCCGGCGTCCGGGGAGACGATCACCCGCCGGGTCGGGTCGGTGTTCTCGGTGATCCACTGCTCGAGCAGCGGCAGCGCGGTGAGGTGGTCGAACGGGTTGTGGAAGAAGCCCTGGATCTGCCCGGTGTGCAGATCGACCGACATGATGCGGTCCACCCCGACGGCCTCATAGAGGTCGGCGACCATGCGTGCGGCGATCGCCTCGCGTGAGCGCGCCTTCTTGTCGGAGCGGGAGTAGCCGTAGTACGGGATGACGGCCACGGTCCGCTTCGCCGACGCGCGCTTGAGCGCATCGAGCATGACCAGCTGCTCGATGATGAGGTCGTTGATGCTCATGCCCGGCATCGAGAGGTGGGACTGCAGGACGAACACGTCCGCCCCGCGCACCGACTCCTCGAACCGCGCGTACAGCTCGCCGTTGGCGAACTTCGACAGCTGGACGTCGCCGACGCGCATCCCGAGGTGGTCCGCGACCTCACGGGCGAGGTCCTGGTACGAGGACCCCGCGAAGATCATCATGCGCTTCTTGGTGACGAGCTCCATGGGTGCCGCTCCCCGGTGACGCCAGTGGGTCTCGCCAGCGGGTGTCCCTGGCGCGAGCGGACCCTACCCGAGGCGTCCGGCCGCCCGGCCCTCCTTGGTGACCTGGCGCGCACGGGCGATCGCGAGCGCCTCGGACGGCACGTCCTCGGTGATCGTGGACCCGGCTCCGATGAACGCCCGCTGCCCGATGGTGACCGGCGCGACCAGCATCGTGCCGCAGCCGATGAACGCGCCCTCACCGATGACCGTCCGGTGCTTCTCCCGGCCGTCGTAGTTGACCGTGACGACCCCACAGGCGACGTTCGCGCCGGCGCCGACCTCGGCGTCGCCGACGTAGGCCAGGTGCGGCAGCTTCGCCCCCGCCCCGATGGTCGCGTTCTTGGTCTGCACGAACGCGCCGACCCGTGCGCCGTCATCGATCCGGGTCCCCGGACGCAGATGGGCGAACGGACCGACGTCGACCCCTTCCCCGATGCTCGCCCCGTCCGCACGCGTCGAGTGGACGACCGCGTCGTCCCCGACGCTGCAGTCGGTGAGGTGGCTCGACGGCCCGATCGTGGCCCGTTCCCCGATGCTCGTCGTCCCTTCCAGGATGGTGCCCGGGAGGAGGACGGACTCGGCCCCGACGGTCACGTCGACGCCGACGTAGGTGTGGTCCGGGTCGACGACGCTGACCCCTGCGCGCATGAGGTCATGCAGGTGGCGGCGACGCAGCACGCCGGCCGCCGCCGCGAGCTGCACCCGGTCGTTGACGCCCGCGACCTCCGCAGCGGGCGCCGCGACCGCACCGGCACCCGGGCCGGACGCGGCGAGCGCAGCGACGACGTCCGTCAGGTAGCGCTCGCCCTGCGCGTTGTCGCTCCCGAGGGCTGCGACGAGCGGCTGGACGACGGCACGGTCCAGCACGTACATGCCGGCGTTGACCTCGGTGATGCGGCGCTGCGCGGCATCCGCATCGCGGTCCTCGACGATGCCGACGACCGCGCCGTCCGCGTCGCGCAGGACGCGCCCGTACCCGTCGGGCTCATCGAGCACGGTGGTGAGCATGCCGAGCGGCAGCTCCGGGTCGACGGCGAGCAGCGCCGCGAGGGTCTCCGGCCGGAGCAGCGGGGTGTCGCCGGGCAGCACGAGCACCCGGTCGACGTCGTCGGGCAGCGCACGCAGCGCGACGTCGAGCGCATCGCCCGTACCGAGCTGCTGCGGCTGCACGACCGTGGTGACCGGCTGCGCCATCCGCGCGTCCCACGCCGCGACCTCGTCCTCGACGTCAGCGCCGTCGGGTGACACGACGACGAGCACACGCTCGAGCCCCAACGGTGCGAGGGCCCCCAGCACGTGGCCGAGCAGGCTGCGCCCGGCAGCAGGGTGGAGGACCTTCGGGGTCGCCGAACGGAACCGGGTCCCCCGACCCGCCGCGAGGACGACGGCGGCCGTGCGCGGATGGTGCGTCAGCTGCTCGATCATCGTGGGTTCCTCCATACTGGCGTGGCTGGGGGGCAGGGGATCGAACCCTGGATTCCGACTCCAAAGGTCGGCGTGTTGCCGGTTACACCACCCCCCAAGGGTCGCTCACCGAGGGTAGTCCTCGGCCCTGTTCGGCCCTCGGGCGGTGTACGGCCGGCCGGCCGCCGACGGTCAGGCGGCGCGCCCCGCGAGGATCTCCGGGCCGCCCGCGGGTGACGACGCGACCTCGACCGCATCGAAGTGCGGCTCGAGGGCCGCAGCGAGGCGCCGCGCGTGGAGCGCGTCACGCGCCAGACCCAGCAGCGTCGGGCCCGAACCGCTGACGATCGCCGCGAGCGCACCGGCTCGCAGCATCGCGTCGCGCCGTCCGGCGAGCTCCGGGCGGAGCGCGATCGCCGCCGGCTCGAGCTCGTTGTGCAGCGCTCCCGCGAGCGCCTCGAGGTCGCCGCCGCGCAGGATGTGCAGCAGATGATCAGGAGTGGTCGGGACCGGCGGCTCGATCCGATCGAAGGCCGCATAGACGTCGGCGGTCGACAGCGGCGCCCGATCGATCCCGACGACCCAGTGCGTCGTCCCGCGGGTGAGCACGCGCGCGACGGACGTGCCCGTACCCGTCGCGAGCCCGGTGCCACCCGCGACGCAGAACGGCACGTCCGACCCCACCGTCGCCGCGATCGCGCACAGCTCCGCCACGTCGAGATCCGCCCCCCAGAGCCGGTTCAGCCCGACGAGCGCTGCAGCAGCGTCCGCCGACCCACCGGCCATGCCGGCAGCGACCGGGATGCGCTTGGTGAGGTGCATCCGTGACCACGGTCCACTCTCGCCCTCCTCGGCCGGAGCTCCGGTCGCGATCCCGAGGTGGTCCATCAGGCTGCGGGCGGCGACGAGCACGAGATTGCTCGCATCCGCGGGGACCCCGACGGTCTGCCCGTCAGCGTCGACCGTCAACGATGCCCGCATGCGCCGACGAGAGGATGGGTGAGCGGCATGCGCATCACCGTCCAGCTGCAGCCGCAGCGTGTCGTAGAGCGAGACCGTCTGGAGGACGGTCACGACGTCGTGGTAGCCGTCAGCGCGACGGGGGCCGACCGCGAGGTGCAGGTTGATCTTTGCGGGCACGCGGACCCGGAGCATGCTGCCCGCGCCGTCCTCCATGCTCGTCCTCCCGGACCCCCACAACGCTTCGCATCCTATGGGGGTCCGTCGAGCGCCTCCGCCAGTCGGATGAACGCTTCCGGTGCGAGCGCCTCGGCGCGGTCGGAAAGGTCCACTCCGGCGAGCGCCGCCGCGGCCTCGACCGCTTCGGGCCCGGCGAGCGTCCGGAGCGTGTTCCGGAGGGTCTTCCGGCGCTGCGAGAACGCGGCCTCGATCACGGTCGCCAAGCGGGCGAAGCCGGCCGCGTCGGGGGCGTCGACACGCCGGACGAGCCGGACCATCACGCTGTCGACGTTGGGGACGGGGAGGAAGACGCTGCGGGGGATGGTGAGCTCGACGGTCACGTCAGCGAGCACCCCGAGCTTCGCGCTGACCCCGGAGTAGGTCGCCTCCCCCGGCCGCGCGGCCCAGCGCTCCCCGACCTCCCGCTGCACCATCACGAACAGCTCACTGAACGCTCCCGAGGCGAGCCCCTCGATGGTGAGTGCGGTGGCGATGTTGTACGGCAGGTTCGCGACCATGCGTGCGGGGCCACCGTCGACGAGCTCCGCGAGGTCGATCGCGAGCGCATCCGCATGCACGACCTCGACGCCGTCGACGTCAGCGAGCACATCGGCGAGCGCGGCCACGAACCCTGCGTCGATCTCGACCGCGACCACCCGCTCGACCGCGCCGGCGAGCGCGAGCGTGAGTGACCCGATCCCCGGACCGATCTCGAGGACGACGTCGTCGGGCGCGAGTCGAGCTGTGGCGACGATCCGCCGGACGGTGTTCGGGTCGACGAGCAGGTGCTGACCGTCACGCTTCCGCATCGCGAGCCCGTGGCGGTCGAGCAGTGCCCGCGCGGCCGTCGGGGTGAGCAGCGCGGTCATCGCAGGCCGAGCCGACGTGAGCATGCGGGCCAGGCACCCCAGCCCTGACGCGCGAGGACGCGCTCGGCGACCTCGATCTGCTGCTCGCGCGTCGCCTCCGACGCCAGCGCGGGGAACCCGTCCGGGCGGTACGCCGACCAGGTGCGCGCGTCGAACTGCAGCCCCCCGTGGTAGGAGATCCGGCTGTTCACGACCCGGACGACCTCCCACCGCCCGCCCGCCTCACAGCGGGCGAGGGCGTCCCAGATGGTCTCACCGTCGAGCATGCGGGTACCGACGCGCTCCACCCGGTCGACCGGAGCCCTCGTCGTCTCCGTCTGGAGGGTGAGCCGTGACTCGACCTCGCCGTCGACGGTGAGGACGAGCTTCGTGTCCACGCGCGTGCCGGCGCGGCCGGCACGGTCGACGCGGGCGTAGCCGCGCAGCATGCGTGGGTCCTCGACACGGACGATCTGGCGGGGCAGTTCGACCTCGACCTGCTGCTCGATGACCTCGACGCGGGCGATGCGGATCAGCGTCGGGCCGTCGATGGGGGCGAGCAGCTCCGGCTCGACACGGTCGAGCGGGCTGCGCTCGACGCCGAGCGCCCGCAGCGCCGCCACGACGGTCGGTGCGTCGCTGACCCCGAGGTGGATGGTCAGACCGTCGACGACGGTGACGACCTGCGGGGTCGCCGTCGCGCTGACGGCGGGGACGAGCCGGGTCGTACCCGGTTCCACGACCGACTCCACGATCGGGTCAGAGGCGGAGGCGTCATCGGGCACGCCGGCGAGCGCCGGCGCGAGAGCGACCAGCGGGAGCGCGACGGCGGCGAGGGCCAGGAGGTGGAGTGGGCGGCGCGGGAGCGCACGCACTGAGGCCCGGACCGCCCGGATGGAGGACGGAGTCGGCATGGGTGAAGGGTAGGTGCGCGGGAGGAGCGCCCTCCAGAGGCGCACCGGCCGGTCGGCCTCCTGCCGGCGCGACGATGCTGCGCGTCCACGGCCCCACTCGCTGTGGCGACGCACCCAGCCGTGCTCAGTCAGGAAGTGCGAACACGCGCCGCGTGTTCGCGAGCACCACCTCGGCCACCGCGTCAGGGTGCGCTCCCCGCACGTCAGCGAGTCGTTCGAGCGTCAGTCCGACGAACGACGGATCGTTCGCGCTGCCACGATGCGGGTGCGGTGTCAGGTAGGGCGCGTCCGTCTCCGTGAGCAGCAGCTCGTCAGGGACGAGCGCAGCGACCTCGCGCAGCGGCGCCGCGTTCGTGAACGTGACGTTCCCCGCGAACGAGTGGAACCATCCGTTCGCGACGGTCCGGACGGTCGTCGCGACGTCGCCCGAGTAGCAGTGCAGCACGACGCGTGCGTCCGGACCGGTCATGCCCTCGTCCTCGAGCACGCGGACGCACGCATCCCACGCGTCGCGACAGTGGACGACGACCGCCAGATCGTGCCGACGGGCGATGGCGATATGCGCCCGGAACGCGCGGTCCTGCTCGGCCGGCGTCGCGGTGTCGCGGTAGCGGTCGAGCCCGGTCTCCCCGACGGCGACGACCCGTGGCTCGCCTGCGAGCGCGTCGAGGGCCGCGAGCACGTCGTCCGTGGCCGTCCCGGCATCGTTGGGATGCAGCCCGACGGCGGCCCACACGTCGGGCTGTGCCTGCGCGTTGCGCACAGCGTCGCGCGACGACGCCACGTCGGTGCCGACGTCGACGAGGACGCGCAGTCCCGCACGGCGTGCACGATCGAGCTGCTCGTCGACGCCGAGATCGAAGTGATGGCCGAGATGGCAGTGGGTGTCCACGAGCGGTCGCATGGGCGGACGCTAACCCGACGACGGCGCGTCGCGCGGTCCATCGTCGCGCGGCCCGGTGACGGCGGCGTACAGCGCGCGTCGGCGCAGGCCACGTTGCGCCGCGACCTGCGCGACCGCATCACGCGTCGACATGCCCGTCGCGATCAGCGCGTCGACCGCGGCGACCGCCGACGCGTCATCGTCGGCCGGACGCGCAGGCTCCGGTGCACCTGCGATGACGAGCGTGAGCTCTCCCCGGACGCCGTCGGCGACGCTGTCGCGCAGCTCGGCGAGCGTGCCGCGACGCACCTCCTCATGGAGCTTGGTGAGCTCACGACACAGCGCTGCTGGACGTTCCTCGCCACAGGCGGCGGCGAGATCGGCGAGGTCCTCGTCCGCCCGGTGGGGGGAGAGGAACAGGACCACGGTGCGCGGCTCGTCCGCGAGTTCCTCGAGGCGCGCCGACCGTGCTCCCCCACGTCGAGGGAGGAAGCCGTCGAAGGCGACGCGGTCGCTGGCGAGCCCTGATGCGACGAGCGCGGCGAGGACTGCGGAGGCACCGGGGATGGGGACGACGGTCATGCCGGCGTCGGCGCAGGCCCGGACCACCGCGAGCCCCGGGTCGCTCACCAGCGGTGTGCCGGCGTCGGTGACCAGCGCGACGTGCGCGCCGCCCTTCAGCAGCGTCAGGACCTCGTCGACCCGAGCGCGTTCGTTGTGCTCATGCAGCGAGCGCTGAGGGACGGTGCTGCCGATGTGGGCGAGGAGCCGGCCGGTGTGCCGCGTGTCCTCGGCGAGCACGAGGTCGGCCGTTCGGAGGACCTCGATGGCGCGTGCACTGAGGTCACCGAGGTTGCCGATGGGGGTCGCGACGACGGAGAGAGTGCCGCTCATGCGTCCTCGACCGTCCTGAGATGGACACGTCTCGGTGGAGGTGATCGGATTTGAACCGACGACTTCTTCGTTGCGAACGAAGCGCTCTGCCAGGCTGAGCTACACCCCCGAAGGGTCCGCGGAGTGTAGCGCCGGGGTGACGGCGCCCAGCGTGACGCTCAGCCGCGCCAGGACGGCAGCCGGACCGCAGAGCTCGACGCTCCGGCGGCGACGACCAGCTCGCCGGTGATCTCGTCCACGAGCGGCTGCGCCGGGCGGCGCAGATCCAGCGAGACCAGGACGTTGCGTGCCGCGTCCCGCTGCAGCTTGAGCCGACGCAGGACGAGCGTCGTCGTGACGGCCGTCGCGGTCATGAAGCCTGCGACCAGCCATGCCGCACCACCGAGCAACGGTGCCGCGACCAACGAGAGCGCGGTGAGGGAGTACAGGCGCAGGGTGCGACGGCGCCGGCGCGCGACGACCGGGTCCTCCGGGCGCGAGGCGACGACGGCCCCTGAGGAGGCGGGGACGTGCGTCGAGACGACGCGCTGCGGAACCCGAAGTCCGTCCATGGTGCCCTGGAACCCTCCCACCGAGGCCCGCGGTGACGGGCGCAGGCGGGACCGTAGTGCCCCGGGCAGGAGGATGGCCACCCAGACGAGGATGAGCAGCAGCAGCGACGGATTCACCGTTCGCACCGGGCCACCGCCTCCACCGGTCCGCACCGTCCACGTCAGGTACGTGGCGGGACTCGGGTCACCGAGTGGTCGGACCGTAACAAGCCGGCCCGCGCGAGCCGTGCAGGCGTGACCATGCGAGAGACGTCGATCAGTGCTTGACGTCAAGCTCGACGTCGCCGGAGCGACCACCGGTCTTGCGCACGAGGCGCAGCCCGTTCACGACGGCGTCTCGCTGCACCGCCTTGACGAGGTCGTAGATGGTGAGCGCGGCGACCGAGGCGGCGGTGAGCGCCTCCATCTCCACCCCCGTGCGGTCCCTGGCCCGCACCGTCGCGGTGATCGTGACGGTCCCGCTCGAACGGTCGACGTCGACGTCGACGCTGACGCCGGTCAGGGCGACGTGGTGGCAGAGCGGGATGAGTTCCGGGGTGCGCTTCGCGGCCTGGATGCCGGCGACCCGAGCGAGCGCGATCGCGTCGCCCTTCGGGAGTGCACCGTCCGCCAGCAGCGCGGCGGTCGCCGGCTGCAGCTCGACGGTGCACGTCGCGACGGCCAGCCGTTCGGTGACGTCCTTGGCGCCGACGTCAACCATGCGTGCCGCACCGCGTTCGTCGAGGTGCGTGAGCCGCGCGTCGTCGTCGATCCCCATCAGGCGGCGCGCATCAGTCGACGAGCAGCATGACGCGGACCTCGTCACCCACACGGACCTCGGTGACCGCCTCGGGGACGATCGCGAGCCCGTCGGCCTGCGCGATCGAGGTGATGAGGTGGGATCCCTGCGCGCCCGTCGGTCGGACCGACCATGACGCGCCGTCCCGTGCGAGCCGCACCCGGACGTAGCCGCGCTTGTGGGCCGGGGCGTGCAGCGGCTCAGCGGCACGCGCGACGACGGTCGGCCGATGCACGTCGCGACGGCCCTGCAGGGCACGGATGGCGGGCCGGACGAACACCTCGAAGGAGACGAACGACGACACGGGGTTGCCCGGCAGGCCGATGACCGGTGTCGGGCCGATGCGTCCGCGGATCTGTGGCATCCCGGGCCGCATCGCGACCTTGACGGCCTCTACCTCGCCGAGCTGCCCGATGACGTCGGCGAGCAGGTCGCGCGTGCCGGCGCTCGCCCCGCCGGTGCAGACGAACAGGTCGGCGTGACCGAGGTTCGACTCGAACGCCTCGGTGAGCGCGGCGTGGTCGTCAGGGATCGCGCCGGTGATGAACGGGACCCCGCCGGTCGCCTTGACCATCGCGGCGAGCATCGGTCCGTTGGCGTCGCGCACGCGGCCCGGCTCCGGCTCACGCTCGGCGGGCACGAGCTCGTCACCGGTCGACATGATGACGACGCGCGGAGCGGGGATGCACACGACGCGCGTGACCCCAGCGGCACTGAGCAGCGCGACGTCGGCCGGAGCGAGCCTGCGGCCGGCCGCGACGAGCTCCTGACCGGGGACGAGGTCCTCGCCGGCGCGCCGAACGTTGTCCCCCGCACGCGCGGCCAGATGGAACGTGACGTCGTCGGCGTCACCGTCGGAGAGCGTCAGCTCGACGGGGACGACCGTGTCGGCACCGGGCGGGATGGGTGCGCCGGTCATGATCCGCACGCACGTCCCTCGGGCGACGGTCGGGATCTCGGCGGAGCCCGCGATGACCTCACCGACCACGGTGAGCCGGACGGGCTGCGTGCGCGTGGCGCCAGCCAGGTCGTCCGCGACGAGCGCGTACCCGTCCATCGACGAGTTGTCGGTCGACGGCAGGGTGACCGCACACGTCGCGGTCTCCGCGAGGATCAGCCCCAGCCCGTCAGCGGTGCGCAGCTCGATCGGCTCCGGCGTGGGGAGCATCGCGAGGATCGCCTCGAGGTGCGCCTCCACCGACGTCAGCTGATCCGCAGGGGTGACCTCGTCCTGACCCCGTCCGACGAAACCGCTCATGCGCCTGCCTCCTGCCCGCGCACAGCGTCCGCACGGGCTGCGAGCTCGCCGAGATGCTCGCGGAGCCACGCGACCAGGTCAGGACCGAGGTCGGGACGTCGCGCGGCGAACGCCAACGTGGCGGTGAGGAACCCGAGCTTCTCGCCGGCGTCGTGACGTGGCTCGTCGAGCACGAGACCGACGATGGGCTCCTCGATCGCGAGGGTCCGCAGCGCATCGGTCAGCTGGATCTCTCCCCCGCGTCCGGGTGCGGTGGAGCGCAGCACCGGGAAGATGCTCCCGGGGAGCACGTAGCGACCGATGACCGCGAGGTCCGACGGCGCAGTGCCCGGCGCGGGCTTCTCGACGAGGTCGTGGATCAGGACCTCTCCGTCGCGCTCGCCGGGGACGGCGTCGACGACCCCGTACTGCGCGAGTCGGTCGGGGTCCTCGACGCGCATGAGCGCGACGACCGCGCGTCCGGTGCGCTCATGCGCCGCGACCATGCGGGACAGGAAGGTGGAGTCCGGCTCGAGCAGGTCGTCACCGAGCAGCACGGCGAAGCTCTCGTCGTCGCCGACGTGGCCCGCGGCCATCAGCACCGCATGGCCGAGGCCGAGCGGCTCCGGCTGACGCACCGCGTGGACGCTGACCAGATCGACGAGGGCGCGGATCTCCGCGAGCTCGGCGTCGCGGCCCTTCGCCTCCAGCGCCGCCTCGAGGTCGAGACGCCGGTCGAAGTGGTCCTCGATGGCCGACTTCCCGGCCGCGGTGACCAGCAGCACGTCGTCGATGCCGCTGCGCGCGACCTCCTCGACGATGTACTGGATGGCCGGACGATCGACGATCGGGAGCATCTCCTTCGGGATCGCTTTCGTGGCCGGCAGGAAGCGCGTGCCGAGGCCGGCGACAGGGACGACGGCGGTGCGCACCACGTGGCCTCCTGCAGCGTCGGGCGTCAGCGTGAGCGTCAGCGTCGTCCGGCGTCCTGACCGGCGGTCGAGCGTACTGGTCGGGCTGTCCGCATCTGGGGAGGAGCACGACCGGAGGTCGGTCCCGACCTACGCTCGGCGCATGAGCGGCGAACCCCAGGCAGAACCCGCGTCGGTGGCGCCGGCGACCAAACAGGAGTTGCGCCGCGAGCTGCTCGCCCAGCGGCGCGCCATGCCGGGCACGACCATCGCCGACGCGTCCCGAACCGTGGTCGCCGCGCTCCGATCGCTGCCCGAGCTCGACGGCCGTCACCGGGTCCTGCTGTATGCCGCGGACCCCGATGAGGTCAGTGTCGATGCGTTCGTCGACGATCCACCGGACGGCTGGACGGTCCTGCTCCCCCGCGTCGACGACGGCGAGGTCGTGGTCGTCCCCCACGTCCCGGGCACACCGCTCGTCTCCGGGTACCGAGGGATCCGCGAACCCTCCGGCGCGCCGCTCGATGCAGCGAGCGCCCACGCGACCATCGATGCGGTGATCGTCCCCGGGGTCGCGTTCACCCCGACGGGCGCTCGGCTCGGTCGCGGAGCCGGCCTGTACGACCGGCTCCTCCCCCGGTTGAGCGCCGCGGTACGGATCGGGGTGTGCATGGAGCCGTTCGTCGTGCGCGACCTGCCCCTTGAGGCCCATGACGCCGCCATCGACGTCCTCGTCACCGATGCGTCGGTCCGGCGCAGGGACGTCGGTGCCATCGCGCCGCCGGCGTAGCATCTCGGTCCACGCCCGTCCCTGCGAGACTCAGCGAGCCGCCGATGCCCACCTACGAGTACCTGTGCCGTTCCTGCGAGGAGCGCCTCGAGGTGGTCCAGTCCTTCTCCGACGACGCGCTGACGGTGTGCGAGGCGTGCGGCGGCGAGCTGCGCAAGGTGTTCTCGGCCGCAGGGCTGATCTTCAAGGGCTCCGGGTGGCACGTGAAGGACTACGCGCCGAACGCGAAGAGCGCCACCGGCTCGTCCTCGAGCGGCTCGGGCAGCGGCGCGGGCAGCGGGTCGGACAGCGGCTCAGGCGGCGGGTCGGGCGGCGGGTCGGGCGGCGGGTCGGACAGCGCATCCTCGACACCGAAGAAGGACGCCTCCTCGGGAAGCTCGACGAGCAGCACGACCAGCAGCACGAAGAGCAGCACGAGCTCGACGGACTGACCCCTCGGACGGCCGACGGACGGCCGACGGACGGCCGTCGCGGGCCGTCATCCACAGGGCAGCGATCGCCCCTTCCCTCCGCCGGTACCGCACGCTCCAATCCCTCCCATGCCACCGGCCCTCCGCTTCCGGACCCGTGCGCTCGAAGAAGGAGCGCACGGCGTCCCATCGTGGCTCCCAGGACCACCCCTCCGCCTCCCGGGGGTCGTGGACCGGGTCGCGGAGGGCTGGTGGCTGCTCACCCCCCGCGCGCGCACCGTCCTGGCCGCACTCGCCGTCGGGATCGCCCTCGCCGCGGTCCTGCTGCGGATCGCACTCGCGCCCTACGGCCCTCCGATCACCGTCCTCGTCGTGTCCACCGACCTGGAGGTCGGTGCGGCGCTCGGACCCTCCGACGTCACGACCGCACGCTGGCCGCGTGACCTCACCCCACCCCCACCCCTGCTGACCCGTGCGGACCTCCCGGGTTCGCGGCTCGCGGTCGGGGTCACCGCCGGGACCGTCCTGACGGCCCGCCACGTGCGCGACGACGGGCCACTCGCGACGATGGCCGGCGGGACGGCGGCGGTCCCGGTCCCCGACGCGTTGCTGCGCGGTGTCGACAGCGGGTCACGGCTCGACCTGATCACCGTCGTCGGGGACGGCACCGGTCGCACGATCGCGCAGGACGTGCGGGTCCTCACCGTCGACGGGGACACGGTCTGGCTGGAGGTCCCCCGCGACCGCGCACCGGACGTCGCCGCGGCGGCGCTGCGCGGCACGCTGTCAGGCGCGGTCCTTGCGCAGTGACACCGAACGGGCGCGCGCGTACGCGTCCTCGGCCTCGCGCACGATGCGCCGAACCATCCGCGGGTAGAGCAGTGCGTGCATCGGCGCGAGCATGAACCAGTACGCGCGACCCCACAGGCCACGCGGCTCGAACAGCGACCGCTGCTCGAGGATCGTCGCGACGCCGTCGTCGAGCACCCGGTACTCGTGCCAGGCGACGCCCGGGACCCGCATCTCGGCCCGCAACCGCAGTAGCGACGGCGGATCGATCGCGTCGACGCGCCACAGGTCGACCGCGTCACCGACGGACAGCTCGATGGGGTGACGCCGGCCGCGGCCGGCGCCGATGCCACCGGTGAGCTTGTCGACCGCACCGCGCATCGACCACAGCAGCCGCGGCGAGAACCAGCCGTGCGAACCGCCGATGGAGCGCACCACGTCGAACACGTACTCGCGCGGCACCCTGGTGCGCCGCAGCCTGACGTCCTCGTAGCGCACCCCGCCGGCCCACGAGGGGTCGTCGGGGCTCGGCGCGGTCGGGTCGTCATGCTCGGCCGGGTCGGGCCCGCCGGCGCTCGCCCATGTGGTCGCGACGTCCATACCGCGGATGCGACCGAGGGTCAGGGCCAGCGCCTCATCGAACGTGTGCCGTTCGAACGGGATGAGCGTGAGCGCACGGTCGTCGCGCACCACGACGTCGTCGCGCAGGATGTCGAGCAGCTGGTGGGCGACCGGCGTGGGGAGCGGCGTCACTGCGCCGACGAACAGGGCGGACAGGCGCGGGGTCACCACCGGGATGCTGATGATGATCCGGCGGCGCAGACCCGCTGCACGCGCGTAGCGCAGCATCATCTCGCGGAACGTCATGACCTCAGGTCCGCCGAGCTCGAGCACCTCGCCACGGGTCGCCTCGATCGTGAGCACGTCGACGAGCGCACGCAGCACGTCACGGATGGCGATCGGCTGCGTCCGCGTCGCGATCCAGCTCGGGATGACCATGAGCGGCAGCAGCTCGGTCGTGTGGCGCATCATCTCGAACCAGGCGCTGCCCGACCCGATGATCACCCCGGCACGAAGCTCGGTGACCGGCACCGGCCCGTCCGCGAGCAGCCGTCCGATCTCCTGCCGCTCGCGGACCCGGCCGGCGGCGGCCGCATCGCCCAGCTCCCCGAGGTAGACGATCCGCGCGACACCGGCGACCGCCGCCGCGTCACGCACGATCCCCGCGCCGGCGCGCTCACGGTCGGCGAGATCCGGACGACCGTCGACGGCGCGCAGCAGGTACACGACGGCATCGACGTCCGTGCAGGCACGCTGCATGTCCTCGCGGACCGTGACGTCCGCCTCGAGCACCTCGACGCGATCGCGCCAGACGCGCCCATCGAGCTTCGCGGGGGTCCGCGCCGCGCATCGCACCCGATGCCCGGCGGCGAGCAGCTCCGGGACGAGACGCCCACCGACGTACCCGGTCGCTCCGAGGACCAGCACGTGCACGGTGACCTCCTCGTCCGCTCGGCCATCGTGCCACACGCAGGGCGGACACCTACGCTGCGGCCGCCCCCCGTACGGCGCGGCCGACGCCGCCGGGTCGCTCCCCTGATGCTGCTGCTCCAGGCGTTCCTGCTCGGCCTGATCCAGGGTGTCACCGAGTTCATCCCTGTGTCGTCCTCAGGCCACCTGCAGGCCGTCCCGTTCCTCCTCGGCTGGGAGCCGGGCAGCCTCGCGTTCGACGTGGCGCTGCACCTCGGCACGCTGGTCGCCGTCGTCGCCTACTTCCGTGCCGACCTGTGGGGGATGGTGAAGGGGCTGGTGCGACCCGGCGATGACGAGCCGACTGCGCGCGCCTCCCGCCGCCTGATCGGCCTGCTCGCCGTGGCGTCGGTCCCTGCCGCGATCGTCGGACTGCTCGCACGTGACGTGATCACCGCCGCGTTCGAGCAGCCGCTCGCCGTCGCTGCGTTCCTCGCGCTGACCGCGGTGCTGCTGTGGAGCGCCGAACGGCGACGCACGCAGCTCGGCACGATCGAGCACGCCGCCGACGATGTGGCCAGGGTCGGTGCGGAGCTCGGCGCACTCCCCTGGTCGCGCGCGGTCGGGATGGGCGCCGCGCAGGCGCTCGCGATCTTCCCGGGCGTGTCCCGCTCCGGCGCGACGATCGCAGCGGGCATGGCGCTGGGCATGTCGCGCGGGGCCGCGGCGCGGCTCTCGTTCCTCATGCTGCTGCCGGTCACCCTCGGTGCGGCGCTGGTCACGCTCCCCGACCTGGCGACCGCACAGCCGGGCACGCTGCCGTTCGGCCCGGCCGAGATCGCGCTGGGAGTGGGCGTCTCCGCCGTCAGTGGCTACCTCGCGATCCGCTTCCTGATCGCGCTGGTCGCTCGCCGCAGCCTGCTGATCTTCGCCCGCTACGTGCTGACGCTGGCCGCCGTGCTGGCGGTCGTCGCGGTCGTCCGCGGCTGAGTGCGTCCGAGCATGCGACCTGCGCGCCGCTCAGCCCGTGCGGCTCGCGAGCTGCTCCGCGTCGCTGGCGATGCGTCGCGCCATGCGCGGGAACATGAACGAGTGGATGGGTGACAGCCCGTACCAGTAGACGCGCCCCCACAGGCCACGCGGGTGGAACCGTGCCTGCTGCTGGAGCGTGCTGCCACCCTCACCGTCGGAGCTGATGCGGAACTCGAGCCATGCCTCGCCGGGGACCTTCATCTCGGCGCGCAGGCGCAGCAGCCCGTCGCCACCCTCCACCGGACGCAGCAGCTCCTCGACCCGCCAGAAGTCGACCGGCTCGCCGACGGCGAGCTGCTGCGGGTGGCGACGTCCTCGACCAAGGCCGATCCCGCCGAACATCTTGTCGAGCCCCCCGCGGATCATCCACAGGAACCGAGGCGTGTGATACCCGCGCGAACCGCCGAGCGACGTGACCGCGTCGTAGAGGTTCTCGGGGGCCGCCTCACAGCGGACGCTGCGGACGTCGCGCAGGATGGTGCCGCCCGCCCAGTCCGGATCGGCTGGGCTCGGGGTCGCGGCAGCGTCGAAGGGCATGCGGACCGCGCCGCCGGCGGAGGCCCAGGTCGTCTCGACGTCGAGGTCCTGGACGCGCCGCAGCGCTTGGCGCACCGCGTCGTCGAACGAGGTGCGCTCGAAGGGGATGAGCCGTTCGGCGAGGTCGTCGCGGACGATGACCTCGTTGACCAGGCTGTCGACGAGCGGCCGCGCCACCCCGGTCGGCAGCGGCGTGACGAGGCCGACCCACAGCGAGGACAACCGCGGCGAGAGCACCGGGACAGGGATGATGATGCGGCGTCGCAGTCCGGCGATCGCCGCGTAGCGCTGCATCATCTCGGCGTAGGACAACACGTCCGGACCACCGATCTCGATGATGCGCCCGGTCGTCTCGGCGACCTCCAGCGCACCGACGATGGTGCGCAGCACGTCGCGCACCCCGATCGGCTGGGTCCGGGTCGTGACCCAGCGCGGGGTCGTCATGACCGGCAGGACCTCGGTGAGGTGTCGGAGCATCTCGAACGACACGCTGCCCGAGCCGATGACGACACCGGCCCGCAGCTCGGTGACCGGCACCGGCCCTTCGGCGAGCAGGCGGCCGACCTCGTGGCGGGAACGCAGGTGCTTGGACAGCTGGTCGGCCTCGTCGCCCAGCCCGCCGAGGTAGATGATGCGCTGCACATCGGCGCCGGCCGCTGCGTCGCGTACGGTCGTCGCGCCCGCCGCCTCACGCTCGGCGAAGTCAGGCTGGCCGTCCATGGCGTGGACGAGGAACAGGATCGCGTCGATGCCGACGCACGCGGCGTCCATCGAGGCACGGTCGGTCACGTCGCCGCGGACGACGTCCACGCGCTCCCGCCAGACCCGCGCATCGAGCTTCGCCGGAGTGCGCACGGCGCACCGGACCGTGTGGCCGGCAGCCAGCAGTTCCGGGACGACCCGTCCCCCGACGTAGCCGGTCGCTCCGAGCACGAGCACGTGCATGGTGTCTCCTCGGCCAGCAGGGGGTCGTCCTCTGGGATCGCCCCCGAGCCGCTTCCGCGGTCATCTCCCGGTCGGGGCGCCATGCAGCGGTCGGTAAGGGTTCGGAGCGGGATCGCCCGCCGGACCGTCAGCGGTCGGCGCGCGCTCTCCGGTCACAGCGGATCGGTGTCCTCGAGCGTCCAGACCGCCCATGACAGGTACTGGGAGGCCGGGACCCTGTCCAGCGTCGTCGGGTTGACGGCCAGGGCGTAGCCGCTCTGTGCAGGGATGCGCTTGGCGAGGTCCCTGCGCAGCTGCTCGGTCGCCCTCGCGATGCGTTCGTGGGCCCAGTCGCCGAGCGTGTCGTCCCAGAGCCCGACACTCACGGCCGAGCCCTCGGTGAGCACGGCGTGGAGCTTCACGTTGCGCTCGTCCGCCTCGACGTACCACTCCTCGGTCGCAGCGACGAGCCGCATGACGTCGGTCGGAGCGTCAGCGCGCCGATGGCTGGCTGCCAGCCGACGGATGCGCTCCCCGGCAGGCGCCAGGACGTCACGTTCGACGAAGTCATCGTGCGCCACGCGGCCGTATCTGCGCGCTACCCACGCGGCCAGGCGTGCGCGTTGCGGTCCGGTGAGCGGCGCGAGTTGACGCACGCTGGTGTGCAGCAGCGCCGTCTTGTCGACGCTGCTCACATAGAGCAGGTTCGCGACCGGCCACCGTTCATCGTCGGGCCGCAGCCTCGGTTCGTCGGGGAACGGGAAGTGCCGGGGCGAGGAGGGCCCGCTGCGGAGCTGGCGCCAGCGATCCGCACTGACGTACGTCAACGGGCAGACGACGATGCACGGCTCGATACCCGGATCGCGGACGATGTCGCAGTCCTGACTGATGACGACGTACCAGCCCGCCTCGCTCTCCACGGTCAGCGACCACAGAGCCTCGCTGTAGACCTCGGCCGCAGCGGCGGTGGCGGCCGCTGAGCGTCCCGCGCCGACCAACGTGACCGCACCCAGAGAGATGAGGTCGCCCTGCCGCAGGGTCCGGAGCAACTGCCCGAGTCGCACGCGCTCGGCCGCGACGGTCACCGGCCGGTCATCACGTGCACACGCCGAGCGGTCGCGAACAGATCATCGAGCGCGTCCCGCCCGGCAGGCTGCCCCACGCTCGTCGCCGGATCCTCCGCACCGAGGACGGTCGCCCGGGTCTCGCGCACCCTCAGCGCCGAGGCCGAGGGCGACGCCACCCCGCCCGTGCCGAGACCGCCGTCGCGTGGGAGCGGCTCGGCCCGAAGTCCGGGTGAGGCGCCGAACAGTGCGGCACGGACCTCCTCGAGAGCGAAACGTCGATGGCCGCCCGGCGTCGCATCGAACGGGATGCGCCGCTCGCGCGCGTACTTCTGCACGGTCGCGGCAGCCAGGCCGAGCGCCTCACCGATCTGGCCCGAGGTCTGGTCGCGTCGCATCAGCTTGCGCCCTCCTGCCGTGACGGACCGGTGCCGTGACGGACCGGATGTGACGGATATCACGGTTGTCACGAGTGTAACGGTTCGCGACGGGTCGTCAACCCCCCACCGGCGGGTCCAGCAGCCGGTCAGCGGCGGGTGAGGGGCTTGTAACGGACCCGGGTCGGGTTGAGCGCGTCGTCACCCTTGCGTCGCTGCAGGTCCTCGGCGTACTCCGAGTAGCCGCCCGGGAACCAGGTGACCTCCGAGTCGCCCTCGAAGGCGAGGATGTGGGTGGCGACACGGTCGAGGAACCAGCGATCGTGGGAGGTGACGACGACGCAGCCGGCGAAGTCGAGCACCGCCTCCTCGAGCGAACGCAACGTGTCGACGTCGAGGTCGTTGGTCGGCTCGTCGAGCAGCAGCAGGTTGGCCTCCTCCTGGAGCAGCTTCGCGAGCTGGATGCGGTTGCGCTCACCGCCGGAGCACGATCCGACGGGCTTCTGCTGCTCGGAGCCGATGAAGCCGAACGCGGCGCAGTAGGCGCGCGACGCCATCTCGGTCTTGCCGAGCTGCACCCAGTCGCCCCCACCGGTGATCTCCTCGAACACGCTCTTGGACGCGTCGAGCCCGGCACGCGACTGATCGACGTAGCTGAGCACGACCGTCTCGCCGACCCGCAGGGCGCCCTCGTCGGGCGTGATGACGTCGTCGCCCTGGGCGACACCAGCGGCCGTCGCGATCATGCGGAACAGCGTCGTCTTGCCCGCCCCGTTCGGTCCGATGATGCCGACGATCGCGCCGGGCGGCAGCGAGAAGCTCAGGCCCTCGTACAGCAGCCGGTCCCCGAAGCCCTTCGCGATCCCGTCCGCCTCGACGACGATGTTGCCCAG
>LFIK01000298.1_pt1 | contig 36687 bp, 33 predicted proteins | sample 643401 | NCBI WGS metagenome assembly LFIK01 (sample SAMN03777447, study PRJNA286221) | soda lake metagenome | biome: soda lake; feature: Kulunda steppe; material: water; isolation source: sample T5-Br brine of Lake Tanatar-5 | place: Russia: Kulunda steppe | collected 2010-07
CCGATGAGCTGAAGACCAGCGGGACGTCGTAGGTGTCGGCGAGTTCGATCCCGAGTGCGGCCCGCTCACCGCCGGCACCCCCGAGCACGACCACCACGTCCGGATCCTGCGGCGTGTCGTCGCGCGGGTAGATGTAGAGCCCCATGGCGACCACGGCGACCATGCCGGTGACGATCATCCCCGCGGCGATCGCGAGCACCCAGCGCATCATCGGCGACCCCCGGCCATCGCGTCCGGCGCGTGCACCATGACGCTGCTGGGCAGCGCAAGCGGGGCGGTGCAGGCGGACATCGGGACCCTCGTGGTCGGTCGCCGGAAGGTAGCCGCGCCCGTCCACAGGGTCGCCCGATCCGGCCCGACGAGACCGTCAGGGCGTCGTAGGTTGCTGGACCGTTGCGCCCCGCGCTCCCGGCGGCGTGCTGCGTGGCGCGCCGGACCGTTGCCGAACATCGAGGGAGGTGCCACCATGGTCGCCGAGGAAGCCGACCGCCATGCGCTCCTGGAGGCGGTCGCCGATGCGTTCGGTGAGGAGGCTGCGCAGACCTTGGGCGAATTGTTGCCGCAGGCGGGGGCTCGACCCGCCACCAAGGAGGACGTCGATGGCGTTCTGGCGGTCATCGACGCGATGGACGAACGGATCGACGCCCGATTCGAGCGGCTGGAGAGCCGGATGACGGCCGTCGAGGGCCGCCTCGATGGGTTGGAGGCTCGCCTCGATGGGGTGGAGGCTGGGTTCGATCTCCTGGAGGAGCGGCTCGGCGGTCTGTTCGAACGGCGGCTCAACGACGTGATCACGACGCAGACGCGGACCGTGGTGCTGTCCATGGTCGGTGCCGTGACGGTGATGGCGGGGCTCGTGGTCGGGGTCGGCTGAACGCAAGCCGCCCGCGGCCCGACGGGTGTGTGGCTCGGCCTGCGTCGGTTGAGATCGCGCGGTGTCGCGGTGTCCGGCGTCGCGATGTCTCGGGCTCGCGATCGCGCGCCGAGCGTGACGTCCGCTGTGCGTCGTTCATTGCCGCTCGATGGCCGCAGTGCGCTACCTCGATGCTGTTGCTCGGCGGGCGTCGGGGAGCGGGGCGGCGGTCGGTGCCGGAGTCTGCGCCGCTCGGCTCGGTAGTGTCGGGGGGTCCGGTGGTGGACGCGACGGGAGCGTGGTGTGGCAGTCGGTGACGGTTCGAGCGTCGTGTTGCGCGCGCAGGAACTCGAGCCGGCCGACGACGGTGACGTCCCCATCTTCCGTGACGGCGCGGACTCGCCCGAGCTGTCGGAGCTGACCGACCCGTCCACCATCCTCGAGCTGATCGGCGAGGCCTTCGCGGAGCTCGCCGGCGACATCCTCGCGCGGTTGCCGCTGATCATCGTCGCGTTCGTGGTGCTGCTGGTGTCACTCATCGCGGTGCGGTTCGTCGTGCGCGGCGTCGGACGCGGGCTGGTGCGCGGCAACGTCGACTTCACCGTCCGCCGGCTGATCACCAACCTGCTGCGCGTGGTCCTGCTGCTCGTGGTCGTCCTGCTGTCGTTCTCCATCGCCGGCGTCGAGGTCGGGGCGATGCTCGCCGCGCTCGGGCTCGTCGGCCTGGGTCTGGCGCTCGCGCTGCAGGGCATCCTCGAGAACCTGATCTCCGGAGTCATGATCCTGCTGCGCAAGCCCTACAGCCAGGGCGAGGTCATCATCACCGGCGACATCGAGGGCTTCGTCGAGGACATCGACCTGCGCGTCACCACCGTGCGGTCCTACGACGGCACGCTCACGCTCGTGCCCAACGCCGACATCTTCGCGGCGCCGCTGACCAACCTCACCCGACGCGGCACGCGGCGCTCGACCATCCACATCGGTATCGACTACCGCGACGACCACGAGGCAGCCCACCAACTCCTCTACGACACCGTCGCCGCCCTCGACATCGTCCACGACGAACCGGCCCCGCGCGTGCTGATGATGGGCCTCGGCGACTCGAGCGTCGACTTCGAGGTGCGGTTCTGGACCACGAGCGACCTCCCGACCGTACTGACGGCCCGGGACCAGGCGCTCCGGGCCTGCAAGACCGCCGTCGAGGCCGCGGGGATGACGATTCCCTGGCCGATCCGGACGCTCGCCGCCGACATGCACCCGCTGCAGATCGAGCGGCGCGCTGTCGGTGGGGGTGCCTCAGGCGGTGACGGCACCGAGGTAGCGGGTGCGTCGGGCGACGACGGCGCTGTCACGGGGCGCGCTGCCTCGCCGCCGACGACGGCACGGAAGGTCGACGATGACGGTTGAATCCACGGACATCGAGGGGCTGTTCGTCGTACGCAGCGACACGCTCGGCGACGAGCGCGGCTTCTTCCGCCAGACCTACGTGTGGTCCGAACTCGTCGCGGGACTCGGGCGCGAGCCGTCGCTGGTGCAGGGCAACCACTCGCGCTCGGCCGCCGGCGTGCTGCGCGGGTTCCACGCCGAGCCGTGGGACAAGTTCGTCTACGTCGCCCGCGGCACCGCCTTCTGCGCGATCGCGGACATCCGGCCCGACAGTCCGACGCTCGGACGGGTGGCGACGTTCACGTTGGGTGACGCACCGGGGGAGCGGGCGCGGCTGTTCATCTCCTCCGGGTTGGCGAACTCGTTCTGCTGCCTCACCGAGGTGGACTACCTCTACGACGTCGGTGCGGAGTGGCGGCCCGGTGTGCCCCGACGGGCGGTCGCGTGGGACGATCCGCAGCTGGCGGTGTCGTGGCCCATCGAGGATCCCGTGCTGTCCGCGGCCGACCGGGCCAATCCGACGCTGGCCGAGCTGCTCGCCGAGGGGTGAGGCCGGGTTGCGGGTTGCGCTGGCGGTGTGCGCCTGTGTGGGTCGAGATTGCGCAGAGCGACTTTTCCACCGTCGCGGGCATGCGCCCCATGGCCATCGAACGTACGTTCGATACACTGACAGCCAACAGGGTCATGCGGGAGGAATCGGGGACATGTCCGAGGTGGCGGCGAGCTACGAGGCGGTGTGTGATGACGCCCCGCTCGTGGGTGGCCGTCCTGTGGGTGGCCGTCCTGTGGGTGGCCGTCCTGTGGGTGCCCGTCCCGTGGCTGCCCGCACGCCTGCGTCTCGATCCGCTGGTCGACGATCTGGCCCGGCACCGGAACGCGGTGACCAGGAACGCGGTGACCAGGTGCGCGCAGGTGCCCAGTCGGGCCGGGGTGCCACGCCACGACCTCGGCGCACCGCTCGACGGGCACGACGCGCGTCCGACGGATCGGTCCGCGCATCGGATGCTGCGGTCGCGCGTGAAGATGGCGGTGCCTACGTCCCCGACCTCGCGATCTACGCCGCACTGGACCAGGCCGTGGCCGAGGTGGTGGGCACGGATCTCGACGCCATGGACGAGGCCCTGCTCCTCGAGCATCTCGATCGGCTCGCGCGTCCCATCGCCAAGCTCCAGGCCGCCCGCTCGCGGTGCATGGCCGCGGTGGAACACCGTCGCGTGGTGTCGGCGCCGCCCCATCAGCGGCCGGCGACCCGCCGGGAGACGCGGGGTGAGATGGCCCGCAAGCAGCGCCTGACACCCAGCGACGCGAAGCGCGCGTCCGAGGCCGGTCGCGCCGCCGCGGATCATCCGCGGACCGGCCAGGTGTTCCGCGATGGTGAGCTCTCCGAGGCGCATGTACGGCTCATCGCCGGCGTGCTCGACCAGCTCCCTCCGGACCGCGCCGCGGCGATCGAGCCGACGTTGCTCGAACTCGCCTCGACCAGGGATGCGGTGGCGTTCGGGCGTGAGGCTCGACGCGTACTCGCCGACGAGGACGTCGAGCGCGCGGCGGAACTGGAGCAGCGACGGCATGGTCGACGAGGACTGCGCATCACCGACACCGATGACGGTGGTCTGGTCTTCCGTGGTGAGATGCACGGGCTCGCGGCCGAGACGGCCAGGGCGGCGCTTCGTGCTTTTCGTCGGCCGGATACGCCGGATGAACATCGACGTCCCGAACAGCGCGAGGCCGATGCCTTCGAGCAGGTGTGCGCGTCGGCGCTGCGCTGCCTGGATGCGCCTTCCGAGCATGGCACACGTCCTCAGGTCATCGTGATCATGCAGGCCGACCAACTCGGTCGGCCGGTCGGGACAGCTCGTTTCGCCTTGTCCGGCCAGCCGGTCACCACCGCCGAGCTCGCGCCCATCCTGACGGACTGTGCGATCGGTCGGCTCGTGGTCGATGCCAAGGGGACGCCGCTCGAGGCCAGCGTGATGGTCCGTGATGTTCCGGCGGGTCTCTGGCGGGCGCTCGTCGTTCGCGATGGCGGGTGCACGTGGGACGGTTGTGACGCCCCTGCCTCCTGGTGTGACGTGGCGCACGGTGAGCATCCGTACCGGCGGAAGGGTCGATTGTCGCCGGCGAACGCGACGCTGCTCTGCCGCCGCCACCATCGTCGGTTCGACCATGGCAACTACCGGGTCACGATCGACGGTGAACAGGTCACCTTCCACCGGCGAACGTCCACCGATGTGCCGACGGATTCGCCCGCCACGGTGAACCCACCCGGGGTGGCGGACCAACCACGACTGGCCACCGCGGCAGACCGACCACGATCGGCCGAACGGTCCGGATCACAGACAGCGGGTCGGGGCGATCCACTCGCGACCGCGACCGCAGCCGCAGGCGCAGCCGCATCCGCATCCGCAGCCGCAGCCGCGGCCCCGCTGCGCACGCTCGACCCGACGACGGCTACATCACCACCCGACATCGCGTCCGGCCGACCGCCCGATCCGACCAGTTCCTCGGGTGGATCGACGGCATCCCCGGAGCCGCCGCCTGCGACCATGAGCCCAACGTTGCCACTGCCGCCGTAGTCGCCGTGGGTGGCACGTCGATGCGGAACGTTTCGAGCGCTATCGTTCCGCGTCACGGTGCGGATCGGGAGCTGCGGGGCGTGCAACCGATGCCGCCGGCTTGGCGAGTTGAGGGTGGTGGCAGATGAACGGTCGACACGGCACTCCGGCACTGCCCGGGCGTCCAATCGTCGACCGCGACGTGCTCGACAGCCGGATCGACCCGGCCGATGCGTCGTTCGTGCGCAACCGCGATCAGAACCTCGCCCTGCTCGCCGAGATCGGCGAGCAGCTCGCGGCGGCCCGCGCTGGTGGCGGCCCGGCCAAGCTCGAACGGCACCGCGGACGCGACAAGCTCATGATCCGCGAGCGCATCGCGCTCCTGGTCGATCCCGGCAGTCCCTTCCTGGAGCTGCAACCGTTGATCGGGTGGGACAGCGACTTCCACGTCGGCGGATCGCTGGTCCAGGGGATCGGTGTGGTCGCCGGGACCGAGTGCCTGATCACGGGCGCGGACCCGACGGTCAAGGGCGGTGCGTCGAATCCGTTCTCGGTGACCAAGGCGCTGCGCGGCCTGCAGGTCGCCCGGGAGAACCGGCTGCCGGTCATCAACCTCACCGAGTCCGCCGGTGCCGATCTGCGCACCCAGAAGGACATCTTCGTCCGCGGTGGACAGACCTTCCGCGAGCTCACGGCGCTGTCCAAGGCCGGGATCCCCACCATCAGCATCGTGTTCGGCTCGTCGACCGCCGGCGGTGCCTACGTCCCCGGGATGAGTGACCACACGATCCTGATCCGCGAGCGGTCGAAGGTGTTCCTCGGCGGCCCGCCGTTGGTCAAGATGGCCACCGGCGAGGACGCGACCGAGGAGGAACTCGGCGGCGCGCAGATGCACGCGCGCACCTCCGGGCTCGCCGACCACCTCGCCGACGACGAGTTCGACGCCATTCGCCGCTGCCGCCAGCTGGTCGCGAACCTCGACTGGACCAAAGCCGGCCCCGGACCGACCTGGCCCGCCGACGAGCCGCTGCACGATGCCGAGGAGTTGCTCGGGATCGCGAGCGTGGATCTGCGCGAGCCCTTCGATGCCCGCGAGGTGCTCGCCCGCGTGCTCGACGGCAGCCGCTTCGAGGAGTTCAAGGCCGAGTACGGCCCCAACCTCGTCACCGGGTGGGGCTCGATCCACGGGTTCCCGATCGGCGTGCTGGCCAACAACGGCGTGCTGTTCAGCCCGGAGGCCGAGAAGGGCGCGCAGTTCATCCAGCTCGCCAACCGCCGCAACGTGCCGCTGGTGTTCTGCCAGAACATCACCGGCTTCATGGTCGGGACCAGCTACGAACAGGGCGGCATCATCAAAGACGGTGCAAAGCTCATCAACGCCGTCACCAACTCCGAGGTACCGCACCTCACCCTCATGATGGGCGCGTCCTACGGGGCCGGCAACTACGGCATGTGCGGGCGCGCCTACGACCCGCGGCTGCTGTTCACCTGGCCGAACCACCACATCGCCGTGATGGGGCCCCAGCAGCTGGCGGGCGTGTTGTCGATGGTGGCCGCATCCGCCGCCCACAACCGCGGCGAGCCGTGGGACGACGAGCAGGACGCCGCCGTCCGGCAGATGGTCGAGGATCAGATCGAGCAGGAATCCAACGCGCTGTTCTCGACCGGCCAGGGCTGGGACGACGGCATCATCGACCCGCGGGACACCCGACATGTGCTCGGGTTGGCGCTCAGCGCGGTCCACAACGCCGAGGTGGTCGGGACCGACCACTTCGGGGTGTTCCGGATGTGAGCGGCATGCGACGAGCGACGACGGCGGACGTGCCGATGGTGAACCTGCTGATGGTTGACGTCCCGACGGTGAACGTGCCGGTGGCTGACGTCCCGACGGTGAACGTGCCGATGGTCGACGCGTCGACGGTGAACGTGCCGATGGTCGACGTCCCGACGGTGGTGGTGTGCTGATGGCGTTGCCAGAGGTACTGCTGATCGCGAACCGCGGCGAGATCGTGGTGCGGATCGCACGGACGGCCAGGTCCATGGGCATCAGGACGGTGGCGGTCGCCTCGGACGTCGACCGCGATGCGCTGCACACCCGCGTCTGCGACGAGGTCGCCCACCTCGGGGGTAGCTCATCAGCGGACAGCTACCTGCGGATCGACAAGCTGCTGGCCGCCGCGGAGCGGTGCGGCGCGGACGCCGTGCACCCCGGGTTCGGGTTCCTCGCCGAGGACGCCACGTTCGCCCGAGCCGTCATCGACGCGGGGCTGATGTGGGTCGGACCCGCACCCGAGGTCATCGCGGCGATGGGCGACAAGCTGACGGCCAAGCGCCGTATGGCCGCCGCGGGTGTCCCCATCATCGAGGGCATCGAGCTGCGCGGGCACCCTGACGGGGCAGATGGCGACGGGGCTGGCACCGACGAGGCAAGTACCGACGGCAAGCCGGACGCCGCGACGCTCCAGGTCGACGACGACCGGGCGCTGCTCGCCGCCGCCGAACGACTCGGGCTCCCCATCCTGGTCAAGGCCACGGCCGGCGGTGGTGGCAAGGGCATGCGCGCGGTGCACCAGCTCGATGAGCTGGTCGACGAGGTGGCCGCCGCCAAGCGTGAGGCCGGGGCCGCATTCGGGGACGACCGGGTCTTCCTCGAACGCCTGCTCGAACGGCCGCGGCACGTCGAGGTCCAGATCCTCGGCGACACCCACGGCCATCTCGTGCATCTGTTCGAACGCGAATGCTCGATCCAGCGTCGCCACCAGAAGGTGCTCGAGGAGTCACCCTCACCGGGCATCGACGACGAGCTGCGAACCGCGCTCACCGACGCGGCGGTCACCGCTGCCCGAGCCATCGACTACGCGAGTGCCGGGACCGTCGAGTTCATCGTCGATGACGCCCTGGTGGCGCGGCGGCGGGCCGGTGAGCACGTCCCGGTCGAGCAGACGTTCGCGTTCCTTGAGGTCAACACCCGTCTGCAGGTCGAACACCCCGTCACCGAGGAGGTGGTCCGCCGCCTCGATCCGGTGACCGGTGTGCTGCAGCGCATCGACCTGGTCCGTGAACAGCTGCTCGTCGCCGGCGGCTCCGCGCTGACGTTCACGCAGGACGAACTGGTGACGACCGGTCACGCCGTCGAGGTGCGCCTCTACGCCGAGGATCCGGGCGCCGGGGATCTCCCCGGAGCCGGGCCGCTGCCGGTGTTCGAGCCGGCCGGTGGCGATGGGATCCGCTGGGAACTGGGCATCACCGGCGGGGACCGCGTGCCCTCGCAGTACGACCCGATGCTCGCCAAGGTCATCGCCCACGGCCCAACCCGCGAGGAAGCCGCCACGCGCCTCGCCGCTGCGCTCAACGCGACCGCGCTGCTCGGGGTGCCCACCAACCGCGAACTGCTGATCCGGATCCTGCGTGACGACGGCTTCCTCGCCGGGGCCACGACCACCGCGATGCTCGACGAGTGCCGGGCGGGCTGGCTGGCCGCGACCGTGCCCACGGCCGACGAGGTCGTGACCGCCGCGATGCTGGCCGCCGTGCACGAACTCGAGTCGCAGCACCGCCGGCACGCCCTGGTGGTCGGGGTCCCGGCCGGATTCACCAGCGCGGGCACGTTCCCGGTCCAGCAGGCCTACGTCAGCGAGGCACCGTGGTCGTCGACCGCGTCATCGACCGGCGCGTCGGACCACGAGCCACTGACGGTCAGGCTGGTGCCGCAACGGGACGGGGCGTTGGCCGTCCGGGTCGTCGACGGTGTCGGCCCGGGCCACCTCGACGAGGATGCGCCGGTGCACCGCTCGGCGACGATCCGCGTGGTGGGTCTGGCGGCGGATCAGCTGGAGATCGATCTCGACGACCGGCGGATCCGGGTGGGCGTGCACACCGCCGGTGACGGTCGGGTCCAGGTCGCGTTCGCACGTCGGCGGGTCGAACTACGGGCGGTACCACGGTTCCCGCAGCGGATCGCCGAGCTCCAGCACGGCGCGAGTGTCGCGCCGATGCCCGGTGCCGTGATCAGCGTGGCGGTCGCCGTCGGCGACCGGGTCGATGCCGGGGCCACCCTCGCGCTCGTCGAGGCCATGAAGACCGAGCACCGGATCAGGGCCGCCGTGGCCGGCACGGTCAGCGAGATCAAGGTCGAGGCCGGCGACCAGGTCGATGCCGACGACGTGCTGGTGGTGGTCGACCCGGATGATGTCGACTGAGGTGCGCGGCGTAATCGACCCGGACGATGACGGGCGACGCCGGTGGACGTGCTGATAGGGGCCGACCCGGACGATGCCGGCTGATCGGGCGGAGGGATCGCCACGGTCGTCCGCGGCCACCCCGCTGACTCGTGGCCAGCGGCGGCTCGCGGTCGTGGGTCAGCCGAGCATGCGCATGGCGATCGGCATCAGCACGTTGTCGACGATCACCAGGTTGAAGATCCCGATCAGCAGGATCGACGCGGCCAGCACGGCGACGGTGCCGACGACCCGACCCGATGGCTCGGTCGCGTTCGCGACGACGTCCTCCTCGGGCTCGGCGACGAAGATGCGCTCGAACAGCTTCAGGAAGTAGGTCAGGGTCAGCAGGCTGGAGGAGACCACCACCAGCGCGACCAACCAGTTGCCGACCTCCAACGCACCGAGCACCAGATAGAACTTCGAGAAGAAGCCGGCGGTCGGCGGCACACCCACCATCGAGATCCCGGCGATTGCGAACCCGGTCATCGTCCACGGCATCACCGATCCGAGCCCGGCGAACCGGGGGATCGACTTGATGCCGGTGCGCTGGATGATGCCGCCGGCGACCAGGAACAGCCCCGACTTCATCACCGCGTGGTTGAGCACGTGCAGCAACGCGCCGACGAGCGCGAGCGGGGTCGCGAGTCCGATGCCGACGCCGATGTAGCCGAGCTGGGCGACCGTCGAGTAGGCCAGCATGCGTTTGATGTCGGTCTGTCGGATGGCGAGAACGGATCCGACGACGATGCCGGCGAGCCCGAAGTAGGTCAGCGCCAACGACACCGGCAGGCCGTCGCTGCCGGTGTAGGCCGGGCCGAACACGTCGAACAGGATGCGGACCAGCGAGTACGCACCGGCCTTGACCTGCACGGCGGCCAGCAGCGCCGCCACCCCCGGCGGCGAGTAGCTGTGGGCATCGGGCAACCAGATGTGCAGCGGGAACAGCGCCATCTTGAGCCCGAGTCCGAGCACGATCAGCGCCATGCCGCCGAGCACACTCGGGCTGTCGGCGATGCCCGGCAGGATGCTGGCCATGTCGGCCATGTTCAGCGTGCCGGTCGAGAAGTACAGGAACCCGACGCCGAGCAGGTACAGCCCGGACCCGATCGTGCCGAGCAGCAGGTAGCGCAACGCCGCGAACGTGCCGCGGTCGCCACCCAGGGACACCAGCCCGTAGGTCGCGATCGCGTAGATCTCGAGGAACACGAACAGGTGGAACAGGTCGCCGGAGAGCACCACGCCCATCAGCCCGGCGAGCAGCAGCAGCGCCAGCGGGTACAGCGGCACGGTGCGCTGCGGCTTGATGTCGAACGCCGCCTCGACCGGGTAGATGACGACCAACAGCCCGATCAGACCGATGATGACGGCGAGGTAGCCCGACAGCGGATCGAGGACGTACTCGATACCGATCGGCGGCGGCCAGCCACCGAGCTCGTAGCTCAGCGCGCCGTCCGCCACGACCGTGACGAGTCCGACCACACCGAGCACCAGGCTGGCCGCGGTGGAGATGATCGCGACGATCTGGGCGGCACCGGCGCGCCACAGCGACGCGAGCACGGCGACGACCGCCCCGAAGAGCAGGGGTAGCAGCGGCAGGATGGGAAGCTGGCTCACGAGTCGTCCCCGGCCGGACGCGGCCCGTCGGTCGGCCCGTCACCCGGGCGAGTGGTGCCGGGCCCGTCGGTGGAACCGCCGGGTGCTGTGGTGCCGGGGCTGTCGGTGGAACCACCGGGTGCTGTGGTGCCGGGGCCGTCGGCAACCGTGGCTGTGCTCGCGGCATCCGGCGCACTCGTGCCGAGCCCGAACAGGCCCGCTCGACGGGTGGCGGGTTCGCGACCGGCGAGTCGTTCGGCGATCACCGCCTCGTCGAGCGTGCCGTGCGTGCGGTAGAGCCGGACGAGCAACGCCAGCGCCACGCCACTGACGCCGACGCCGACCACGATGGCGGTCAGGATCAGCAGATGGGGGAGCGGATCGACGTACAACGCCGGATCGGAGCCGCGCTCGTCGATGACCGGCGCGGTGCCGTCGAGCTGCAGGCTCCCCTGGATGAAGAATAGGTAGATCGCCGTCGAGAAGATGGTCAGACCGATGACCTTCTTGACGAGATCACCCTTGGCCAGTGCGCCGTACAGCCCGATCGAGAGCAGGATGAACACGAACAGGTAGACGTACCGCGCGAGGAACAGCTCCATCATGGGCGGCCCCCGTCGGTCCCGGACGCGCCGCTCGGGCCGGCCCGGCCGGCTGGTCCACCGGGGCCGGCCGATCCGGACGCATCGCTGCGAGCGGTCGATTCGGACGCGCCGCCACCGACCCCGGCGGGTGCACGGTCATGGGCGAGGCCGGCGTGGCCGACGTCGTGGCCGGTGAGCACGTCGAAGATCATGAGCATGGCCCCGGCGACCGCGAGCCCGACCGCGACCTCGACGACCAGGATGCCGAGGTAGCGGATCCGTGCTGCCTCGATGCCCGCGATCTCGATGGCGGCATAGTCGAGGAAGGCCCCACCGACGAACAGCGGCGCCACGCCGATGATGAGGAAGCTGAGCAGCCCGATGCCGGCGGCCAACGGGCCCAGCGCCACGGGGGCGAGCCGGTAGGCCATCTCGATGGGCAGCGTGAGCCGCGGCAGGATCAGCCCGACGGCCACGAACACACCGCCGGCGAACCCGCCACCCGGGCCATAGTGACCGTGCGCGATGACGTAGAGACCGAACAGCATGATGAACGGTGACAGCAGCGCGCAGACGACACGCACGACCTCGGAGGGGTAGGAGCCGGTCATCATCGGTCGGTCACCTCCCCGTCCTGCGGTTCACCCGACGCCGCGGGTGCACCGGTCGCGCCGGAACCGCCGGTCGCACCGGAACCGTCGGTGGCGTCGGTGGCGTCCGTCGCGGTGACCTCCCCGGCCGGAGCGTCGGGATCCGGGTCGGGCCCGCCGTCGACGGGCGCGGGCGCGTGGCCGGTGGGCGTGCCGGGATCGTCGACCCGGCGCAGCAGCACGAGGCTCGCGGACAGGGCGGCGGTGACGATGACCATCGTCTCGCCGAGGGTGTCCAGTGAGCGGTAGTCCGCCAGCAGGGAGGTGACGACGTTGGGGGTCTGGGTGTCAGCCAGCGAGTCGGACAGATAGACCTGCGACACGCCCTGCTGGGCCGGTGCGTCCGGGTCCCCGCGATCGGGCAGGCCGAAGCTCGCGTAGAACACCAGGCTGGCGAAGGCGACGATCATGGGGATGACCACCCACCGGCGGCGCGGGTCGGGACGGGGTTCCGAGCGCCGCGAGGTCGCCAGGATCGCGGCGATGAACAGCACACCGGTCAGCCCGGCACCCAGCGCCGCCTCGACGAGCGCGACGTCGATCGCGTTCACCTCCGCGAACAGGATGGCGGCGAACAGCGAGTAGCCGGCCAGCAGGGCGACCGCGGCCAGCAGGTCCTCGACCACCAGGGCCAGGATCGCGGTGACGATCAGGATGACGAAGAGGATGACATCGACGGGAACGATCACGAGGACGTTCCTTCCTGCTCGGCGGCGGTCACGTGCGGGCTGAGCTCATCGTCGGCGGCGTCCTGATCGATGATCGTCCAGGGCTCGGCACCCGAACGGCGGGCCGCACGCACCAGAGCATGCACCGCCGCCGGGTTGGCGATCAGGGAGAACACGAGGATGAACCCCAACCGCAGGCCGGCGTGGATGTCCAGTCCCGGACGCAGGAAGATGCCCGCGAAGATGAGCAGCAGCGCCAGCGTCTCGGACTTGGCCACCGCATGCGCCCGCGTGTACAGGTCGGGCATGATCAGCAGGGCGAGCGTGCTGACCACGAGGAAGAACAGCCCGGCGTAGATCAGCACGAACGACACGATGTTCATCGCGCTCATGCGCCACCTCCGGTGCCGGGGGCGTCATCGGGGTTCGGCCGACGGGCCGTCGAGCCGGCATCGGTCGGATCGGCGTCGCCGGTGCTGGGATCGCCGGTGCTGGGGTCGCCGGTGCTGGGGCCGCCGGTGCTGGGGCCGCCGATGCCCGGGTCGTCCGTCGGATCGGGCGAGTCGGGCCCGTCGGCGCAGCGGTCGCGCATCGGGCTGACACCCACCGCGCGACGTCGGGCCTCCAGCTCCTGCAGGCGACGACCCCGCTCGGCGAACAGACCGTGCGGGACGATCCCGAGCGGTCGCGGTCGTGCCCGGATCGAGGGAGCCCCGTCGCTGGAGGTGCCGTCGTCACGGTCCTCGAAGTAGCGACCGAGCGCGATCGGCAGCAGGAAGGCGAGCAGCGCGAACGCGAGCGCGATGTCGAGGAACAACGAGGGCCGGTCGAAGGCGAATCCGATGAAGACCAGCAGGATCACGCCGTTGACGGACAACAGCGCGATGGCCACGAGCCGGTCGAACACGGTCGGGCCGGCGAACACGCGGTACAGACCCACGGCGATCATGGACGCCGTGATCAGCATGGCCGCGATGAGCAGGGCGGCGTCGGTCATCGGACCTCCTCCGGCAGCTCGTCGTGGACCGGTTCCCAGACCATCGTCGGTGGCCGGTCGGGCTCGGCGCGGAAGATGCGGGCGATCCGCCCCTGGACCTCGGCGGTGGCGAGGTCGATGACCGCCTCGGGCGTGAATGCATGGACGGTGAACTCGCTGCCCTCGACGTTCACGGTGATCGTGCCGGGCACGATGGTGATGGCGGTGGCCAGGATGGTCCGCGCCGCCGGACCGGGCAGGTTCGTGTGGAAGCGCACGACCCCCGGTCGTGGTGGGCGGGTCGGATCGATGACCACGCGGGCGATCGTCAGGCCCGCCGGGGGGATCCGGGTGAACAGCCAGGCGACGAAGCTCAGCAGGTGCCACACGTTGATCAGCGGCGTCTGGTCGTGGGGGCCCAGCACGGACTCGAGGGTCCGCCGCCCGAGCCAGGTCGACCCGGCGGCCGAGATCACACCGAGCGTGATGAACAGCGGGTCGATCCGGCCGGACAGCGACTGCCAGAACGCCAACAGGATGACGAACAGAGCCAATGCGCGCAGGCTTCTCATGACGGCACGCTCCTCATGACAGCACGCTCAGGGCGAGCAGGAGCACCGCGGCACCGAGGAAGACGACTCCGAGCGCCCAGGTGGCCGCCACGTTCGGGGTGCCCTCGACGGGCGCGATGAGCGCCCCGGCGAAACGACGGACCCGCTGCCAGAGGCCCGGATCGCTCGCGGGGGCTTCGCCGGGCGCGTCCGTGGGGGCGGCGACCGCGGTCGATCCCGGCGCGTCCGTGCCGCCGGACCCGGTGGTGATGGTCGGGTCCCGGTCGCTGGTGACGGTGGCGTCCGCGGGGGTGGGGATCGTGGCCCGGGCGGCCTCGACGTCATGGCGGAACCGCTCGCGGCGGGCGCGCAGCAGCGCCGGCACCCGCCGGTAGAACGCGTCGGTGTCGATGGTGACCACGGCCTTGGCCTTGAGCTTGGGCAGCAGCAGCCAGAACCCCAGCGCGGTGAAGCCCAGCAGTTGCAGCTTCTCGACCACCTTGCCCACCGAGTAGGGGGTGTAGTCGACCGGGAAGGGCATGACCGCGTACAGCAGGTTCGGGAACAGCCCGAGCGCCAGGTTCGCCGCGGCGGTCAGCCCCATGGCGATGAACATCGTCATCGGGAGTTTCGCCACCGGGAACGGTGCGTCCGCGTTGTCGCGTGGACCGGGCCCGTTCGGGCCGAACCAGGCGGCATACGGCAGCTTCAGCCCGGTCGAGAGGAACGTGCCGACGCTGACGACCTTCAACAGGATGACCAGCAGCCCCAGGTCCGCGCCGGAGGCGGCGTCGATCACCAGCTCCTTGGACACGAACCCGCTCAGCAACGGCACCGACGAGATCGAGGCCGCGCCGATCATGTAGAGCACGAACACGCCGCGCATCCGGTGGTACAGCCCGCCGAGCTCGCTGGCCTTGGATCGACCGGTGGCGTACAGCAGCGCCCCGACGCCCATCAGCAGCAGACCCTTGTAGAGGATGTGCGCCACGGCGTGGGCGGTCGCGCCGTTGAGGGCGGCCTCCGTGCCGATGCCGACGGCCGTGATCATGAAGCCGACCTGGCTGATGATGTGGTACGCGAGCAGTCGTCGGACGTCGTTCTCGAGGATGGCGTAGGTCACGCCGTAGACGGCCATGATCGCGCCGGCGACGAGCAGGATCTCGTAGCCGGCGAAGCCGCGGATCAGCGCATAGACGGCCGACTTGGTCGTGAACGCCGACAGGAAGACCATGCCGGCGACGCTCGCTTCCGGGTAGCCGTCCTTGAGCCAGGCGTGCAGCGGGGGGATGGCCCCGTTGATCGCGCAGGCCAGCAGGATCAGGTACGCGGCCAACGACGGCTCGAAGGCCCCGAAGACGATCGAACCGGTGGTGCCGTAGTGCAGCAGGACCCCGGCGAGCAGCAGCTTGCCGCCGACGATGTGGACGAACAGATACCGCATCCCGGCGCGTTCGGCACCGTGGGTCCGGCGGGCGAGGATCACGAATGTGGTCGCGATCGCCTTGACCTCCCAGAACAGGAAGAAGGTCAACAGGTCGCCCGCGTAGACGACCCCGATGCCGGCAGCGATCGCGATGAGCACGGCCATGCGCTCGGCGCGGCGTTGGATGCGGATCCCGTAGATCCCGGCCGCGATGGCGACGACGGCGAAGATCAGCGCGAACGGCCGCGACAGGGCATCCGCCCGCAGCCAGGTCAGCTCGAAGATCAGGACCTCGGCGGTCAGCGACGTGTCGACCCCGAGCGCGATGACCTGGCCGAGGACCACGACGGGGGCCAGGACCATGACGAGGTCGCCGACGGGCCGGGCCGCCACGCGGACGACGATCGCCGCGACGACCAGCAGGATCGCGGGGTGGAGCAGCGCCTCAGTCACGGCCGGCTCCTCGGTCGTGGTCGCGCGGGGTGTCGTGGCCGGCTGCCTCGACGCTGTCGTGGTCAGCCCGGGCCGTGACCGGGTGGTCGGGCCACGCGTCGATGTCGGCACCGGGTGCGACGGGCAGATCGGGGGCGACGTCCGGGGGGATCTCGTCGTCGTAGAGGTCCTCGGAACGGACGACGAACACGTTGCCGAGCGCCTTGGCCCCGAGGATCAGCACGAACGCGCCGACCAGGCCGATCAGCGCGCCGTAGCCGGGAATCGGCGAATAGCCGATGACGAGGTCGATGCCGACGCCGACGACGAACAGTCCGGCGGTCAGGGCGATGAGGCGTTGGCGGGTCATGGGGCACCCACCGTGACGAGTTCGGCGGTGGCGCGCGCCAGCTCGTAGATGCCGCTGGGGTCACCGAGCCCGAGCACGAGCCCCAGAAACGCGGTCACGCACAGCGGCACGACCATCAGCGGCGACGCCTCGCCGTGGTGGTGGTCGTCGGGCAGCGGCTTGAAGAAGGCCCGGTAGACGATCGGGAACAGATACGCGGCCGTGAAGATCCCGGAGAACACCATGACGCCCGCGAAGAACAGCTCGCCGGCCTCGATCGCGCCGAGCACCAGATACGACTTGCTCACGAACCCGCCCATCGGTGGGAGTCCCGCGAGACCGTATGCGGCCACGGCGAACGCCGTCATCGTGAAGGGCATGCGCCGGGCGATGCCGTCGAGCTCGGAGATGTTGTCCTTGTGCGCGGCGATGTGGATCGCGCCGGCGGCGAAGAACAGCGTGATCTTGAGCGCCCCGTGGTTGACGATGTGCAGCAGCCCGCCCTCGAAGGAGGTCTGCGACAGCAGCGCGAAGCCGAGCACGATGTAGGACAGGTGCGCGATGGTGGAGTAGGCGAGCCGGCGTTTGAGGTTGTCCTGGCGGAGCGCGATGATCGAGGCCACGACGATGGTCGCGCCGGTCACCGCCGCCAGCACGACCGCGACATCCAGTCCGGCGAGCACGCCGGGACCGATCACGAACCCGATGAGCCGGCCGAAGGCGAACACCCCGGCCTTGACCACCGCGACCGCGTGCAGCAGGGCGCTGACCGGGGTCGGGGCGACCATCGCGCCCGGCAGCCAGGCGTGCAGCGGCATGACGCCGGCCTTCGTGGCGAACCCGACCGCAAACAGACCGAACACCGCGATGGTCAGCCCGGGGCCCATCGCGTCGGCGACGAACCCACCGGCGACGAACTCGAGGCTGCCGGTGTTGGCGTAGACCAGGATGGTCGCGAGCAGGACCGCGACCCCACCGGTGAGCAGGGTGCCGAGGTACTTGCGGCCGGCCGCCACCGCTTTGGCGTCACCCTTGTGCGTGACCAGCGGGTAGGTCGCCAGCGTCAGCGCCTCGTAGGCGATGAAGAAGGTGAGCAGGTCGCCGGCGAAGGCCACGGCGAACGCCGTCGACAGACACAGCGCGTAGAAGGCGTAGAAGCGGGTCTGGTGTTTGGCGTTGTCGCCGCGCATGTAGCCCAGTGCGTAGGAGCCGGCGAGCACCCACAGGAAGCCCGCGAGCAGGGCGAAGATCATGCCCATGCCATCGGCACGCAGCGTGAGTTCCGTGCCGGGCACCAACCCGCCGAGGGAGGTGGTGGCGACCTGCCCGTCGAGCGCACCCGGGACGAGGGCGGCGATCATGGCGAAGGTGACCACCGCACCGGCGATGAGGATGCCGTCGCGCACGGCCGGTACCCGCCGTGTCAGGACGATCAACATGGCGGTGAGGGCGGGCGCGCTGACCACGAGCAGTGGCAGCGTCGAGGCGTGCGGCTGCATCGGCCTCCGTCGGCGACCCGGGGCGCAGGTGCGGGCCTGATCCCGGCTGGGGGTGAGCCGACGGATGGACCCTGGCACGTGCTCCGCCGGCGTTGGCCGCAGAGACTAGCGGCCGGTTCCCGGGGCTTCTCGGCCGCGTGCGTGCGCGCTCAAGGGCATCGAGGTGGCCGTGCGGTGCGGATGGCGCACGGCAACGACCCGACGATGAGATCGCGGCGACGCGGCATCGACCGGGCGGTGGCTGGTCGCGGGCTGGTCGCGGGCTGGTCGCGGGCTGGAGCCGGTCGGGTGGTCAGCCGTGTGGCGGTGGCTGGTCCTCAGCGGGGGTGTCGGCCACGCCGACCGCTTGGTTGCCGGGTTGATCGCGCGCCGGCTCGACGGCCCGCTCGCGAAAGCCCTGCAGCTCGTCGAGGTGGGTGGCGGGCCACAACGGGGTGCCGGAGCGGTAGGCGGCCCGGCCGATGACGTGGCCTGCGATGGGTGCCGCGGTGAACTGCAGCAGCACCGCGATGGTCATCTTGACGGCAGCTTCCGGGGTGGCGAAGGCGAACGCCACGCCCGCGAACAGGCAGGCCACGCCGAGCCCCGCGGCCTTCGTGGTCGCGTTCGCCCGGGTCAGGGTGTCGGGGAAGCGCAGCAGGCCGACCCCGGAGAGCAGGATCAGCAGCACGCCGATGGTGATCAGGACGTCGCCGGCGATGTTCATGAGCCCTGCCGTCCGACCAGCGCGGCCAGCGCGACCGTGGCGAGGAAGCCGAGCATGGTGGTGATGAGCACCAGATCGAGGAACTGGGTCGCTCCCGACCGCAGGGCCAGCAGCGCGGTGGCCCCGACGATCGAGTAGAAGCCCATGTCCGCGGCCAGGGCGCGGTCGGCGATGGTCGGCCCGACATAGGCGCGGATGACCGCGCAGATGAAGGCGACGGCGAGCACCCCGAGGGCGAGGTCGAGCGCGGTCATCGGTGCACCTCCGGGGTGGTCGTGACGGGGTTGTGACGTGGTGGTGTCGCGCGCATCGCCCGCAGCAGCAGGTACTCCATCCGGTGGATGCTGGCGACGAATTCGGCCCGGTCGGTGACGTACAGCGAATGCACGAACAGGGCCCCGTCGGTGGTGTCGACCTCGAGTGACAACGTCCCCGGGGTCATCGTGACCGCGTTGGCGAGCAGCATCGTCTCCCAGTCGGTGCGGCACGCGATCGGCACCCGCACGATCGCCGGTGAGAGCCGCAGTCCGGGGGTGACGATCTCCCAGGCGACCCGGAGGTTGGCGATCACCAGCTCCCGGGTGAAGAACACCAGAAAGTGCAGGGCGTGGTAGATGCGGGCGGGAAGGGTGAGGAGCTGATTCATGCGTTGCGCACCGCCTCGAGGTAGGGCGTCGGGTCGATCAGGTTGCGCGCCGCGGGCTCGACGAGCTCGATGAGTTCCTGGGCACCGATGCCCGCGATGATCGTGAGCAGCCCGACGAGCACGGCCGGGCCGATCATCCCGGCGAGCGCACGGCGACTCAGGGGCCGGCCTTCGCGGTGGTGGGCGTCCGCGGCGACGCCGACGTTGACCGTGGCCGCCCGGGCCGCACCGGGCGGGTCGTCGTCGCCGGCACCACCCGCGGGGACGGGCAGGCCCAGCGCGCCGTGCTCGACCTCCTCGGTGACCACCACGGCGGGTTCGCCCCAGAACACCCCCGTCCAGATCTTCATCATCGACAGCAGGGTGAACAGGCTCACGGCGACGGCGATGCCGCCGGCGAGCAGCTGCTGGTCCTCGAACGCGGCCCGGATGAGCAGGACCTTGCCGACGAAGCCGCTCGACGGCGGGAGCCCGGCGAGTGCGAGCGCGGGCAGCAGGAACCCGATGGCGACACTCGGATGGGTGCGCAGCATCCCGCCGAGCCGGTCGAGGCGGCCGGTGCCGGTCAACGTCTCGATCGTGCCGGCGGCGAGGAAGAGCGCGCCCTTCACCAGGATGTACTGCAGCAGGTAGACGATGCCGGCGGTGACGCCGGCGACGGTCCAGATGCCGAGCGGCAGCAGCAGGTAGCCGACCTGGCTGACCATGTGGAAGGCGAGGATCCCGCGCACGTCGCTGCGCCCGATGGCCCCGAGCACGCCGATGACCATGGTGATCAGCGCGAGTGCGAGCAGCAGTTCGCGGACCTGCGGGGCGTCACCGATGACCACGCTCGACAGCCGCAGCAGCACGTACACACCGGCCTTGGTGAGCAGCCCGGAGAACAGGGCGGTGACGGCTGGTCCTGCCTCGACGTAGGTGCGTGGCAGCCAGGTGTGCATCGGCACCAGGCTGGCCTTGACGCTGATCGCGACGATGATGATGGCCAGCCCGACGGCGGTGGCCGGTTCGCGGTCGACGGCGTCGGCGAGATCGATGAACGCGACGGTGCCGGCGGTGCCGTAGACGAGGGCGATCCCGCCGACGAACGCGGTCGAGGCCAGCAGGTTCACGGCCACGTAGATCGTGCCGGCCCGGACCTGGGACCGCGAGCCGCGCAGGGTCAGCAGGACGTACGAGCCGATCAGCATCACCTCGAACGCGACGAACAGGTTGAACAGATCGGCGGTGAGCACGGCCCCGAAGACGCCCGCCAGGGTGACGGCCGCGACGGGGTGGAACAGCGGATGGCGGTCCTCGCCCCGGGCGGCGGCGAACAGCAGCGCGAACGACGCCATCAGGACCATCGCGACGAGCAGCAGCGCCGCCAACCCGTCGGCGGCGAACGGGATGCCGAGCCCGGCGGGCCAGTCACCGATCCGGGTGGCGACCACCACGCCGTCGGCGGTGGCGCGCACCAGCGCGACGGCGTCGACCAGCAGCACCAGCATCAGCACACCCATCAGGGTGCGCTGCGCCGTGGTCGAGCGGCGCAGCAGCAGGCCGAGCCCGGCTGCGATCAGCGGGGCTGCGAACGGCGCGGCCAACAGGGTGCTCATCGGCGCTGCTCCGGCTCGCGACCGGGGTCCTTGCCCGGGTCGGTGTCGGCGTCGGCACCCGCCGCGATGGCCGGATGCCGGTCGAGCACGACGGGTACCCCGTCGAGCTCACCGACGAGGTGGTCGTGCAGATCGGGGTCCTCGACGTCGTCGTGACCGAGCACGTCCCGACCGCGGAAGGCCAGGGTCAGCAGGAAGGCGGTGATCCCGAACGAGATCACGATCGCGGTCAGCGCGAAAGCCTGGGGGAGTGGGTCGGCGGGTGTTCCCGGCGCACCGATGAACGGCACCCCGCGGCGATTCACGCCGCCGGAGGCGACCAGCAGGGTCGTCGCGGCGTGTCCGAGCAGCGTGAAGCCCAGTGCGATGCGGACGATGCCACGCATCAGGATCAGATAGGTCCCGCCGGCGGTGAGCAGCGCGACGATGATTGCGGCGGTCATCGGTGCCTCCTGTCGTGGTCGCCGGGTACCTCGACGTCCGGACGCTGGCGGGTGGCGGGCGGGTCGTGGCGCTGGCGCCCGGCGCGTTGGCCGGTCCGCGTGGTGGTCAGTCGGCGCGCGCCGACGGTGAGCAGCCCGCCGAAGGGCTGATGGGTCGGCAGCTCGTCGGGGTCGTCGACGGTGCCCGACGCCGGTTCGGCGTCGGCGCTCGGCCGCATCCGTTCGGGATCCGGCGGCTGCTCGGGGATGCCCTGACCGAGGTGGCGCAGGACGGCGACGACCACGGCCACGACCACGATGTAGACACCGACGTCGAAGACCAGCGATGCGGCGACCTCGAGCCCCCCGGGCAGGGTGACCTTGGCACCGGCGAGGAAGGCTCCCCGGGTGAGCCCCGACAGCCCGTAGCCGATGGCGACGGCCAGGCCGACGCCGGCCAGCGGCAGCGTGCGCAGCAGTCGGCTGCGCCAGATGCGTTCGTGGCCGCGGCTGAAGTACAGCAGCACCACGGCCGCACCGGCGGTCAGCCCGCCGATGAACCCGCCGCCCACGGCGTCGTGCCCGCGGACCAGCAACCACAGCGACGCGAGGATCATGATGGGTGCGAGCAGCGTGTTGGCGCTGCGCAGGATCGGGGAGTCGATGACGCCGATCCCGCCCCAGCGTTCGTCGGGATCGATGCTCGGGCCCTGCTGGCGGCCGGGTCGCGGGACCGGATCGAACTCGCTGTAGCGGACCAGCCCGACGATGGCGGCCGCGGCCGTGGCGATGACCGTGATCTCGCCGAGCGTGTCCAGGGCGCGGAAGTCCACCAGGATCGTGTTGACCACGTTGATCCCGCCGGTCAGGCCCTCACCCTCGGCGAGCAGTCGTCCACCGATCTCGGACAGCTCGCGTCGGCCGGTCAGCAGGTAGGTCGCCGCGCCGGCGGCGATGCCCACCCCGATCGCGATGACCGCGGAGGCACCCTTGCGTCGGCGGTCGCCGCGCAGGAACGTCGGGGGCAGCCGTCGGAACACGACCACCACGACCGCGACCGTCAGCGTCTCGACGAGCAACTGGGTGAGCGCGAGGTCCGGCGCGCCGATCAGCACGAACCAGCCGGCCACGGTGAACCCGGCGAGCCCGAGGGTGGCGACCGCGGCGAAGCGGCTCCGGGCCTGCACCACGCCGACGATGCAGGCGGCGAGCAGCACGATGATGATCCAGTCGCCCGGCTGCGAGGCGGCGGCCGGCCCGGCCGGCAGGGTGACCAGCGACGCCGTCGCCAACCCGGTGGCCACCAGGATCGCCACGACGGGCAGCAGATACACGGCGGGGGCGTGCGGCGTGGCCTGCCGTCCGACCTGCCGTCCGACCAGGATCGCCCCGTCGTAGATGCGGTCGAACAGCCCGGCCCCGCTGAACATCGTGGTGCGGTCCTGGAAGCGCTCGATCCGGGCCCGCGCGACGATCAGCGCACCCCCGGCCCCGACGACGATTCCCGACATCGCCAGCGGCACCGTCAGCCCGTGCCACAACGCGAGGTGCAGGTCCGGGCTGGTGCCGGTGGTCGCGACCGCGACGGCGTTGACCAGCGGATCGAGGCGTGGCACCACCAGCCCGAGCACCAGCCCGAGCCCGGCGGTGAGCGCCGCCGGCAGGGCGAAGGACGTGGCGGCCCCGTGGGCCGGGACCACCCCGGTCGGACCGGTGAAGGTCCGCAGGAAGTAGCGCGCGCTGTAGACCACGGTGCCGATGCTGGCGACCACGGCCAGCACGCCGGCCACGGGACCGAGCCAGGCCGGGTCACCGAGCCCGATGAAGCCGGCGAACGCCTCCTCCTTGGACACGAACCCGACGAGCGGGGGCAGACCGGCCATGGAGATCGCCGCCAACCCACCGGCCGCCGCGGTCAACGGCAGATGGCGGCGCAGCCCGCCGAGCTCGCGGATGTCGCGGGTGTGACAGGCGTGGTCGACGATCCCGACCGTCATGAACAGCGTCGCCTTGTACAGCGCGTGCGCCAGGGTGTGCAGCGCGGCGGCGGCCAGCGCCAGCGGGGTGCCGATGCCGATCAGGGCGGTGAGCAGGCCCAGCTGACTGATCGTCGAGTACGCCAGCAGCGCCTTGAGGTCGGTGCGGTTGCTCGCCACCACCGCCCCGAACACCGCGGTGGCCAGGCCCAGCAGCACCAGCGGGACCTGCCAGCGCACGTCACCGCCGAACAGCGGGGTGAACCGGAACAGCAGGTAGATGCCGGCCTTGACCATCGTGGCGGCGTGCAGATAGGTCGACACCGGGGTCGGGGCCACCATCGCGCCGGGCAGCCAGAAGTGGAACGGCAGTTGCGCGGACTTGGTGGCCACCGCGAGCAGCAGCAGCACGATGATCGCCGGGGCCGTCGCGGCCCCGGTCACCACCTCGCCACTGGCGAGGATCGCGGTCAGCGCGAACGTCCCGGCCTCGTTGGCGAGCAGCAGCACCGCGGCGAGCAGCGCCAGACCGCCGAGCGCGGTCGTCAGCAGGGCCCGAAGCGCCCCGGGCTTGCCCTCGCCGAGCCCGCCGATCAGGAAGAAGCTCGTGATGCTGGTCAGTTCCCAGAACACGAACAGCACGAGCACGTCGTCGGCGAGCACCAGGCCGAGCATCGCCGCGGCGAACACGGTCAGCAGCGCGGTGATGCGCCCGACCCGGGTGTCGCCGACGTCGAAGTAGCGGGCGGCGTAGGCCTGCACCGCCGCGCCGATGCCGAGCACGATCAGGGCAAACAACCAGCCGAGCGCGTCGAGGCGCAGCCGCAGCGCCACGTCGATGGCCGGCAGCCATTCGATGATCTCGGTCCGGGCGTCGCCGGCCAGCACCGCGGGGCCGAGCGTCGCGAACCACGTGCCCAGTCCGGCGAACACCGCCGCGGCGAGGTAGCCGACGTTGCGACCGAGGATGCGGGTGGCGGCGGGAATGAGGGCAGCGAGCGTGACGAGCAGGACGATGGCGAGCAGCATCAGGAACGTCGGCTCCGGATCGAGCACCCCGAACCCGTGAGTTGGTGTGCGACCTGGCCCCGTCGGTCCGAATCCGCCTGGCTCCGGCGGTGCAGCGACGGGGACGAGCGTGGAAGGCCTCCGCGACCCGTCGTCGTTCGCCGCCGTGGGGGTGCGCGGACCGACTCCGACGATGCCGATTCCGGGCGCACGTGCTGCCGCCGGTGCCGGTGCGGGTCCGCCCTCGGGGCGACGTCCGACGAGGGTGTGGACCGGGGCTGCATCCGGCCGGGCCCATCGGGCCGAATGAACCTTCGACCGGTGGTCGGCGATGCTCACGCGCCGGGCACGGGGCACGATTCCCATCCGGACCGACGGGCCCGCCGCACCACGCGTCGACGGTCCACGACGAGCCCCACGATCAAGGACGCGACATGACCGCCATCATCGATCGAGGTGCCGGTGCGACCGACACCGAGGACGTCGTCGAGCTCATCCTGGCCGATCACCGGCTGTTCGAGGAGCTGCTCCGCGACCTGCGCAACCGGGAGAACGACCGCACCGACGATCTGGCCGCCCTGGCCGACCTGCTGGTCGCCCACGCCGAGGCGGAGGAGGACGAGGTCTATCCCAGGCTGCAGCGGCGTGCCCCGGAGGAGGCCGAGGAGATCGCGCACGGTGCCGAGGAGCACGCCGACGGGCACCTCGCCCTGCTCGAACTGCTGCAGGTGGACGCCGACGATGCCGAGGCCTTCGAGGAGGCGCTGGAGGAGTTGTCCGAGACGCTCACCCACCACCTCGACGAGGAGGAGCGCGACGTGCTCAACGTCGCGCGTGAGGAGGTCCCGATCGGCACACGTCAGGAGCTCGGTCGCGCGTTCCGTCGTCGCCGTGGCGAGCTGCTGATGGACCGCCCCGGTGAGCTCGGCAAGGTCAAGGTGCTGGTCGACGAGGCCCGCGCCGAGGGGCTGCTCGACGACTGACCGGCACGAGGAGATTGCCCCGCACGCACCGGTCGGAGGTCGAGGATGTCCACACCGCAGCCGGACGCCGGTGGCTCACCGACCGCCGGTGGCTCACCGACCGCCGGCGCGTTGCGCGGCCGCCGGATCCTGGTGACCGGTGCCTCCTCGGGCATCGGTGCTGCCACGGCCCGTGTCGTCGTCGCGGCCGGTGGCTCGGTCGCGCTGCTCGCGCGGCGGGCATCGGTCCTCGACGACCTCGCCGGCGAACTCGAGCAGCTGCCGGACGCGCACTCTGAACCCGGCGAGCCCGCCGGGCCCGACCACCCCGCTGGACGGGCGGCGTCAGGATCGGTGCAGTCCGCCATGCCGCGGGTCGTGGTCGTCCCGGCGGACGTCGTCGATGCCGGGGCGTGCCGCGCGGCCGTCGGGCGGGCGGCCGATGAACTCGGTGGGCTCGACGGGCTGGTCAACGCGGCCGGGGTGCTGCGCCCCGGGTCCACCCTGGACGGCGACCCGGACGATTGGCAGCTGACCTTCGATGTCAACGTCCGCGGTGTGCTGCACGTCACCGCGGCGGCTGCCGACCATCTGCGGACCGCCGCGGCGAACGGGACGGGCGCGGACGTGGTCAACGTCTCGTCGATGTCGGGACGGCGGCTCGGTTCGACCCCGATGGCGGTCTACGCGGCCTCGAAGGCCGCGGTGCACATGGTCTCGGAGGGCATGCGTCGCGAGTTCGCCCCGGCCGGTGTCCGCCTGGCCGTCGTCAGCCCCGGCATCGTCGCGACCGACCTCTTCAGCGACGACGAGATGTCGCGGCAGCTGGCCGGCACGGCCGCCGAGGTCGGACTCGACGCGGTGGATGTCGCGCGGGCGATCGTCGAGTTGCTCGCGGCCCCGCCCCACGTGGTCCACCACGAGATCGCCCTGCGCCACATCGGGCAGTGAGCCCGGGTCAGTCCAGCCCTGGTTGCCGCCGGACGGTCGCCGCGGCGATCACCACGCCGACGAGCGCGAACGCGACCGGCAGCCCGGCGGCCTCGGTGAGCAACCCGATCATGGTCGGGCCGATCACGAAGGCGAGGTAGCCGACCGTCGCGACCGCGGCGACACCGGCGCCGGGTGACTCGGCGACCCGCCCGGCGGCCGCGAACGCCAGCGGCACGGTGCCCCCGACCCCGAGCCCGACGAACACGAACCCGATCAACGCGGCGGTGATGTTCGGCACCAGCGCGATGAGCAGGAACCCGGCACCGGCGAGCCCGCCGCCGATGCGCAGCACGGTCCCGGCCCCGAGCCGCCGGACGGCGAGGTCCCCGAGCAGCCGCACGGCGGTCATCGAGGCGGTGAACGCCACGAACCCCCACCCGATCCGCTCGACCGGGACGCCGACGACGTCCTGGAGGTGGATACCGCTCCAGTCGTTGGCGGTGGCCTCCCCGAGCGCGCCGGCGAGCGCCACGAGCCCGAGCGGCAGCAGCGCGCCACGCGGCCACGCGAACCCGGCGGCGGTGTCCGCGCCGACGCGGTCCTCGACCCGCAGGCTCGGCGCGAGCGCCAGCATGGCGAGCAGCACGACCACCGCGATGGCACCGAGGTGGGCCACGACCGGCACGCGCAGCGCGATCGCCGCAGCCCCGATCAGCGCGGCGAGCAGCGCGCCCAGGCTCCAGGCACCGTGCATGCCGAGCAGCACGGAACGCTCGAGGGCCCGCTCGACACCAACGCCCTGCGCGTTCATGCCGACGTCCATGCTCGAGGAGCCGAAGCCGGTGACCAGCAGCGCGAACGCGAGCGTGACGGGTCCGTCGGCCAGGCCGATCACCGGGAGCGCGACGAGCATGATCAACGCACCCGCCAGCGTCACGGCGCGGCTGCCCGCCCGGGGGATCAGCCGACCGGCGGTGACCAGCCCCAGCACGACCCCGACCGCCAGCAGCGACAGCAGCGTGCCGAGCACGGCCTCGCGCAGGCCCAACTCCGTGCGGATCGACGGGATCCGGGTGACGAAGCTCGGCACCGCGATCCCGTTGACCAGGAACGTCGCGGTGACCGCGATGCGCGCACGGCGCGGCGCGATGGCGAGCGGTTCGGGCACGGGCATCCCTCGATCACGACGACGCCCGGACCACCACGGACCGGACGTCGGTGCGAACCGGCGATGCTACCGACGGTGGGGGAGCCGGTTCAGTCGTTGCCGGACAGGTAGCGGTCCTTGATCGAGTCGACGATCGACGCATCCGCCAGCGTGGTCGTGTCACCCAGCGCCTTGTCCTCGGCGATGTCCTTGAGCAGCCGGCGCATGATCTTGCCCGAGCGGGTCTTGGGCAGATCGGCGGTGAACAGCAACGACGCGGGCTTGGCGATGGGGGAGATCATCGTCGCGACGTGGTTGCGCAGTTCGGTGGCGAGCGCCTCGTCGGCCTCGATGCCGCCGCGCACGGTCACGAACGCGGCGATGGCCTGCCCGGTCTGCGCATCCGCACGCCCGATGACCGCTGCCTCGGCGACCGACGGGTGGCTGACCAGTGCGGACTCGACCTCCGTGGTCGACAGGCGGTGCCCGGAGACGTTCATGACGTCGTCGACGCGGCCGAGCAGCCAGTAGTAGCCGTCGGCATCGCGCTTGGCACCGTCCCCGGCGAAGTAACGGCCCTCGAACCGGGACCAGTAGGTGTCCTTGAAGCGCTGCTCGTCACCCCAGATGCCGCGCAGCATCGACGGCCACGGCTGGTCGAGCACGAGGTAACCGCCGCCGGGGACGCCGACCTCCTCGCCCTTGTCGTCGACGATGGTCGCCGAGATGCCGGGCAGTGGGAACGTCGCCGAACCGGGCTTGGTGGTCGTGGCCCCGGGCAGCGGCGCGATCATCATCCCGCCGGTCTCGGTCTGCCACCAGGTGTCCACGATGGGGCAGCGCTCGCCACCGATCTGCTGGTGGTACCAGATCCATGCTTCCGGGTTGATCGGCTCACCGACCGTGCCGAGCAGCCGCAGCGAGGTCAGGTCGTGCTTGGCGGGGTGCTCGTCACCCCACTTCATGAACGCCCGGATCGCGGTCGGCGCGGTGTAGAGCTGGGTCACCTGGTAGCGCTCGATGATGTCCCAGAACCGGTCCTCCTCCGGGTGGTTGGGCACGCCCTCGTACATCACCGAGGTGGCCCGGTTGGCCAGCGGCCCGTAGACGATGTAGCTGTGGCCCGTGACCCAGCCGATGTCGGCGGCGCACCAGTACACGTCGGTGTCGGGCTTCAGGTCGAACACGTAGCGGTGGGTGAACGCGACCTGGGTCAGATACCCGCCGGTGGTGTGCATGATGCCCTTGGGCTTGCCGGTCGTACCCGAGGTGTAGAGCAGGTAGAGCAGGTCCTCGGCGTCCATCGATTCGGGCTCGCAGGTGGCGTCCTGGGAGTCGACGTGCTCGTGCCACCACAGATCGCGGCCCGCGACCATCTCGACGTCGTTGTCGCCGCGCTTGACGACCAGCACCTTCTCGATCGAGGGGGTGTCCTCGAGTGCCTCGTCGCAGGCGGGCTTGAGCGGCGCGACCGACCCACGGCGATAGCCGCCGTCGGCGGTGACCAGCACCTTGCAGTCCGAGTCGTTGATCCGGTCGCGCAGCGCGGCGGCGGAGAACCCACCGAACACCACCGAGTGCACCGCGCCGATCCGGGCGCACGCCAGCATGATGACCGGCAGCTCCGGGATCATCGGCATGTAGACCGCGACCCGGTCGCCCTTCTCGACCCCCAACGCCTTCAGCCCGTTCGCGGCCCGGCTGACGTCCGCCAGCAGGTCGGTGTAGGTGATGGTCCGGGTGTCGCCGGGCTCGCCCTCCCAGTGGAAGGCGACCTGGTCACCGTGGCCGGCCTCGATGTGCCGGTCGAGGCAGTTGTAGGAGACATTCAGCTTGCCGCCGACGAACCACTTGGCGTGCGGGGCGTCCCACTCGAGGATGGTGTCCCACTCCTCGAACCAGTCGAGCTCGGCCGCCTCGCGCGCCCAGAAGCCCTCGCGGTCGGCGTGGGCCTCGTCGTAGATGTCGGCGCTGGTCTGCAGGGCGGCGCGCTTGAAGGCGTCGGGTGGCGGGAAGGTCCGCCCTTCCTGCAGCAGGTCCTCGATCGCGTCCGATGCCATCAGTGCTTCTCTCCCTGTCGACGACGCCCGGTCAACGGCCGACCGGGACTCCCAGGTCGAGTCTAATGACCCGATCCACGCGACCGGGGTCAGCCCTTCGCGCCGCCGGTGAAGTTCCAGCTCGCCAGCCGCAGCGACGGGCAGATGACCATGCCCGGCCCGAACTCACCGTGGGCGTAGCGGTCGTCGTCGCCGACGGCCAGCACGCGGCCGGGGGACAGGGCCTCGAGGAACGACTGCGTGAACCGCAGGTTGCCGACCGCGCCCGTGATCTCGCCGTTCTCGATCAGGAACGTGCCGTTGCGGGTCAGGCCCGTCGCCACGGAGCTCTTGGGGTCCAGGATGCGCACGTAGTGGAACTGGGTGACGAACAGTCCCCGCTCGACGCCCGCGATGAGCTCCTCGAACGGCGTGCCGCCCGGGGTGAGCAGGAGGTCGGTGGGCACCGCGCCGATCCCGGCACCGCCGGGGATCGCGTGGCCCGTCGAGGTGGTCCCGGCCCGGCCGGCGGTGCGCCGGTCGTGGGCGAGTGCGGCGGTGGTGCCGGCGTCGACGAGCACCAGGCGCTGTCTGGGGGTGCCCTCGGCGTCGAACGGCAGCCCGGTCGAGCGCGGGTCGAACGGCTCGTCGGCGATGGTGATGGCCGGGTCGAACTGGGCCTCGCCGAGCTGCGCGAACGAGGCACCCTCGAGGTGGGCCTTGGCGTTGAAGCCGTAGACCGACAGGAACGTCAGCACGGTCGCGACGGCCTCCGGGCCGAGCACGACCTCGTAGGCCCCCGGCTCGAGATCCACGAACTCGGCCGAGCGTCGCGCCCGGTCGGCGGCCTGCGCGCCGAGCCCGGCGGCGTCCAGATCCGCCAGGCGCACCGAGGTGGCGTGCCCCGACCCGGCGGACGTGCCGGTCTGGTGGATGCCGTCCACCGTCGCGCGGGAGGTCGCACCGTGGACCCGCTGCCCGGCGGTGGAGGCGAACGCGACCTCCGACAGGCTGGAGTCGACGAACCCGGCGGCGCGCAGATCCTGCGCGGCGTCGACGAACGCCTTGACCTTCACGGCGCGCTCGTCGGGGCTCGCGTCCGCGGTGGCGGCATCGAGGTTGGCCGAGCCGGTGAGCTCGGCGGCGGGCGTCGCGCCGGGCCAGTACGGGTCGACCGGTTGCTGCCGGGCTGCCTCGATGGTGTCGCCGACGAGCCGGGCCAGCGCGTCGTCGTCGACCGCGGTGGTCGAGGCACTGGAGGTCCGCCCGCCGACCGCGCAGGTCAACGCCACGGCGACGGTGTCCTCGCCGACGTGCTGGTGGACGAACGAGTTCGCGAACCGGGTCAGGCCGTGGCGGACCCGGTCGACGCGGACGTTGGCCTCGATCGGTTCGTCGCCGGCGGGTGCGGCGGTGACGTGCTCGATCACGCGGTCGGCGAGGCGCTGCAGCTCGGAGACGCTCATCGGTGGTTCCCATCGTCGTCGTGCGGTGACCAGCGTGCGGGCCGGTGCCTGTCGTGCGGGTGCGGGGCGGCGCGGTGTGTCGTGGTGTCGGTGCGGGCCGGGTGCGGGGCGGCGCGGGCGCGGCGTGGCGCTAGCCGGTCACCCCGATGCGGACGCCGGCGAAACGGGCGGGGGAGGCCGGGTGGCCGGTGTGCCCGACCTGCATGGGCTGGCCCTTGCCGCAGTTGGGTACGCCCCAGGGCGTCCACTCGTCGGCACCGGCGAGCATGTCCATCGAGCCCCAGAACCGTGGCGTGATGCCCGTGTAGGTCGGGTTCTTGACCATCCGTACCCGTTTGCCGTCCTTGACCTCCCAGCCGATCTCGCAGCCGAACTGGAAGTTCAGCCGCCGGTCGTCGATCGACCAGGAGCGGTTGGTGGCCATGACCACGCCGTGCTTGGTCTCCGCGATGATCTCCTCCATCGAGGAGTCCCCGGGCTTCAGCCCCACGTTGGTCATGCGCACCATCGGCAGCCGGTTGAACCCGTCGCCGCGGACCATCCCGCCTGGCGGCAGCCCGGCGAGATGCGCCGAGTCACGGCCCGACAGCACCCCCACCCAGGTGCCGTCGCGCACGATGTCGACGGCCTGGGCGGGCGTGCCCTCGTCGTCGTAGCCGAAGGTCGCCAGCGCGCCGGGGATCGTGGCGTCCGCGGTGATGTTCATCAGCTCCGAGCCGTACTTGAGGCTGCCGAGCTGGTCGAGTTCGAGGAACGAGGTCCCGGCGAACGCGGCCTCCCAGCCGAGGATCCGGTCGAGTTCGATGGCATGCCCGACCGACTCGTGGATCTGCAGCGCCAACTGGGATGACTCGAGGATCAGGTCGAGCTCCCCCGACGGGCACGGGTCGGCGGTCAGCAGCTGCACGGCCTCCTCGGCGGTGGCACCGGCGTGGCCGGGGAGGTCGAAGCGACGGACCACCTCGTAGCCGCCGGTCTCCACGTGGCCGAACGACTGCGGGTAGCTGCGCCGCTGGGTCTCTGCCTCGCCGACCGCGGTGGCGTCCATCGAGCAGCCCGACTCGACGATGTGCTGGTGGATGCGGTGGCCCTGGGACGACACGAACCACTTGTCGGTGTCCCAGAACATCAGCTGCGCGGTGGCGACCGCGATCCCCGCGACGCCGTGCATCGTGGCGGTCGCGTCGACGACGACGGCGACCTTCTCGCTCAGCGGCACCGTGAACGGGTCCTCGGCGTGGGGCGTCTCGTAGGTGTCCTGGCGCACCTCGACATCGGCGAGCTCCAGGCTGGACCCACCGACGAGCGCGGACGCCTTGGCCGTGGCCGCTGCCTCGGCACCGGCGGCCTTCGCGGCCTTGTCGGTCAGCGTGGAGGTGGAGGCGAACCCCCAGGACGACCCCATCAGCGCCCGGACCCCGACCCCGGCGTCCTCGGCGCGATCGACCCCTTCGAGTTCGCCGTCCTGGGCACTGAGGCGTTCGTGGCGGCGGATCACCACGCGGGCGTCGGCGTAGGTTGCGCCGGCGGCGAGCGCCCCCTCCACCGCGGCTCGGGCGTAGTCGTACATCTCGTCACCGGCGTCGCGCACGCGTGGCCTCCAGGTGGATGCGGGCATGACGCCACACGCTACCCCCGGGAACGTGGCACGATGCCGTCATGCCACGCATCGACATCGAAGCGCTCGAAGACGAGTGGGAAGACGACCACCGACCTGAGCCGCGCCGCAACCGCGACCTGTCCGTCGCGGCCCGGGCCCGTATCGACGAGCTCGACGTGGCCCGTGTCGTCGGCGTGGATCGTGGGCGGATCACCGTGCTCTACGACGGGGACATCGTCGAGGCAGCACTGGCCGGGACGATGCGGGGCACCAAGGCGGCGGTGGGGGACCGGGTCCGGGTGCGTGCCCCCAAACACGCCCAGGACCGCCCCCGGATCGTCGAGGTGCTGGACCGCGCGTCGGTGCTGACCCGCACGGCCGACGACGCGCTCGACGAGGAACGCGTCGTGGTCGCCAACGCCGATCTGGTGGTGGTCGTGCTCGCCGCGGACTACCTCGAGGTCGGCAGTCGGTTCCTGGACCGGGTCATGGTCGCGGCCTCGGTCGGCGGCCTGGACACCGCGCTGTGCATCAACAAGATCGACCTGCTCGGCACCGGCTCGGGTGCGGGCGACGGGGCCGGTGGCGACGGGGCCGGTGGCGACGGGGCTGGTGGCGACGTGCGTGCGGAGGTCGAGACGATCGCGGCCCGGTACGCCGCCAGCGGTGCCGAGGTGGTGGTCACCAGCGCGGCGACCGGTGAGGGCATCGAGCAACTCAGGCGTCTGGTGGCCGGCGGGTGGACCGCGTTCGCCGGGCACTCCGGGGTGGGCAAGTCGTCGCTGTTCAACCACCTGGTGCCGGGTGCGGCCCAGGCGGTCGCCGAGATCGGCCGCTACGGCGGGCGGCACACGACGGTCGCGGCCTGGGCGCTCGAGGCACCGGCGTTGGATGCGTGGATCATCGACACGCCGGGGGTGCGGTCGTTCGGGCTCGGGGGGCTGAAGCCCGAGGAACTGCACCACCATTTCCCGGAGCTGGCCGCACTGCGCTGCCAGCTCGACGACTGCACCCACACCGGCGAGCCGGGCTGCCGGCTGCCGACCAGTGACATCGATCCGGATCGGCTGGCGACCTACGAGCGGCTGCTCGCCTCGCTCAAGCCCGACAGCTGACAGATCGGCTGCCGCGCGACGAGCTGCGGCGACGAGTTGCTGCTTCGCGCGGTTGCTGCTTCGCGCGAGCCAGGCCCCTGACACACCGGCCGTCGACCATGGGGCGTGGCGCGTGCGTCACTACGCTCGTCGGCGAGTGGCGGTCCAGGTTCGATCGCCGCTGACGAACCTCTTCGACCATGTCCGACCGACTCCAGGGAGCGACACCCGATGGCAGCGATCGACGTCCAGGCCGGCCGTGACCTCCCCCCCGAGGTGAGCGACTTCCTCGCCGGGGCCGGGGTGCTGATCATCGGTGGCGAGGAACGTGCCCGCTCGAGCGATGGCGGCACGTTCGTCACCCGCGATCCGGCGACCGAGCAGGTCCTGGCCGAGATCCCGCAGGCCACCTCCGACGACGTGGACGCCGCCGTGTCCGCCGCGGCCGCGGCCCATGCGGACGGCCGGTGGCGCAATCTCGCGCCGGCCAAGCGCGCCTCGATCCTGTTGAAGGTCGCCGCCGCGATCAAGCGTGATGCCTCGACGTTGGCGTGGTTGGACACCCTCGACCACGGCAAGCCGTTGCGCATGGCCATGGGCGAGATGATCGGTGCGGCCAACACCTTCCAGTACTTCGCCGGGCTGATCGGCCAGCCGAGCGGGGCGGTCATCCCCTCGCCGGAGGGCCGGTTCGTCTACACCGACCGGGAACCCGTGGGCGTGTGCGCCCAGATCATCCCGTGGAACTTCCCGCTGCTGATGGCGGCGTGGAAGATCGCGCCGGCCCTGGCGTTCGGCAACACCACGGTGCTCAAGCCCGCCGAGCAGACGCCGCTGTCGGCGGTGTGGCTGCTGCGGCTGCTGGCCGAGGCCGGTGTGCCCGACGGGGTCGCCAACCTGGTGCAGGGCGTCGGCGAGGTCACCGGGCAGGCGCTGCTCGAGCACCCGCAGGTCGACAAGATCGCGTTCACCGGCTCGACCGAGGTCGGCAAGCACATCATGCGCACCGCCGCGGACGACCTGAAGAAGGTCACCCTGGAGCTCGGTGGCAAGTCCCCGAACGTGGTCTTCGCCGATGCGGGGGACCTCGACAAGCTGGCGCGCCGCGCGGCGTTCGCCTGCTTCTACAACGCCGGTGAGGTGTGCACCGCGGGCACGCGCCTGGTGGTCGACGCCGCGATCCACGACGAGCTGGTGTCGAAGGTCGCCGCGGTCGCCGAGGGCACCAAGGTGCTGCCCGGCTGGGCGGACGGGGCCGGGATGGGCCCGCTGATCAGCGACGAGCAGCGTGAGCGGGTCGCCGGCTACGTCCGGATCGGGCAGGACGAGGGTGCGGAGCTCGTGACCGGCGGCGGGGTCCCCGACGGCTATGACACCGGCTATTTCTTCGCGCCCACGGTGTTCGACGGCGTCGAGTCCTCGATGCGGATCGCGCAGGAGGAGGTGTTCGGTCCGGTGCTCGCCGTGCAGTCGTTCGCCGACGAGGACGAGGCCGTCGCGCTCGCCAACGACGTGTCCTACGGGCTGGCGGCCGCGGTGTGGACCACCGACCTCGGGCGCGCGCACCGGGTCGCCGGCAAGCTGCGGGCCGGCACCGTGTGGGTCAACACCTACGGCGAGATCGACACCTCGGTGCCCTTCGGGGGCATGAAGTCCTCCGGGATCGGTCGCGAGCTCGGCCCGTACGCCGTCGAGGCCTACACCCAGCCGAAGTCCGTGTGGATCGCGACGTGAGCGACCGGTCCGTGCCGCGGCTGGCCTGGCGGGCGCTGCGCGCCGGCCTGGCGGTCGCGCTCGCCCCGGACGGTGGGCGGATCGCCGCCCGCACCCGGGTCGACGAGCACTGGCGACGCCGGGAACTCGATGGGCGCGCGCCCCGGTTGCAGCCGCGGGAGACGATCCACGTCACGCGCCCGATCGGGCGCTGGCGACAGGTCGATCCACTGGTGCCGTTCGACGGCTGGCGGCGACCGTGGAAGTGGGCCGGCCTGGGGTTGTGGGCGTCGGTCGCCGGGGCGCTGGGGTTCCTCGGCTGGAAGACCGGTCGGGGGCCGCTCGGCGGGCTCGCGCACCTCGACGAGTTCGGTGATGCGCTCGCGACGTCGGGTGTTGGCGAGGACCGGCAGCAGGGCGGTGGGTTCGGGGAGACCGGGGTCGACACGAGCGGGTCGTGGGATGCCGGATCGCGGGACGGCGGGGTCGATGACCGCCGCGGATGGTGGTCGGACTGAGCCCTGCCACCACCGTGCGGCCGCTGCTGCCGGGGCTCGGGATCGCGTCGGTCGCGCTGGTCGTCGCCGTGGCGGTCGCGTCGGCGGTCGAGCTGCTGGGCGCGATCGTGGTGGCTGTCGGCCTCGGCATCGTCGTGCGCAACCTCGGCGTCCTGCCCGCCGCCGCGGAACCGGGACTCACGTTCGCGGCCAAGAAGCTGCTGCGCGTCGGCATCGTCCTGCTGGGCTTCCGGCTCGCGCTCACCGACCTGTTGGACATCGGCGCGCCGGCGCTGGCCGTCGTCGTGGTCATCGTGGTCACCACGCTGGTGGCCACCACCTGGCTGGGGCAGCGACTGGGGCTGCCGCGGGAACTCGCGCTGCTGACCGGCACGGGTTATGCGATCTGCGGGGCCAGTGCCATCGCGGCGATGCGTGAGGTCATCGACGCGGACGACGACGCGCCGGCGTTCGCCATCGCGCTGGTGACCATCTTCGGCACGGCCTCGATCGTGGTGCTGCCGCTGCTGGCCCAGCTCGGTGGCTTCAGCGTCGAGGCGTTCGGCCAGTGGGCGGGCTCGGCGGTGCACGACGTCGGACAGGTCGTGGCGACCGCGGCGGCGGGCGGTGACGACGCCCTGGCCGTCGCGGTGGTGGTCAAGCTCACCCGGGTGCTGCTGCTCGGGCCGGTGCTGGTCGCGGTCGGGTTGTGGTGGCGACGTCGGGCCGGCGTGGATGCGACCGGTACACGCCCGCCGCTGGTGCCGCTGTTCATCGTCGGGTTCGTGCTCGCGGCCGCGATCCGGACCAGCGGGGTGCTCGGGGAGCAGGTGATCGGGGGGCTGCGCACGCTCGAGGGATGGCTGCTCGCGATCGCCCTGTTCGGGCTCGGGACCGGTGTCCGCATCACCCGGCTGCGGCAGGTGGGTGGCCGGGCGCTCGGGCTCGGGACCGCGGCGTTCGTCGTGGTCGCCGGACTCGCCTACCTCGGCGTGCTGGTCGTGCACGGGGTGGGCTGATGTCCGTGCACGGCCGGTCGCGCACGGCCGCTACCCTTCGACCGCCCGGCGGGGTGGCCAAGTGGTAAGGCAGAGGACTGCAAATCCTTTATCACGGGTTCGATTCCCGTCCCCGCCTC